>SERZ01000998.1_pt1 | contig 17359 bp, 14 predicted proteins | sample 3171461 | NCBI WGS metagenome assembly SERZ01 (sample SAMN06051861, study PRJNA518727) | freshwater metagenome | biome: subpolar coniferous forest; feature: holomictic lake; material: water; isolation source: holomictic Lake 227, 6 m depth | place: Canada: near Kenora, Ontario | collected... | reverse complement strand
TTGCTGGGCTTGCTGCTCACCACCTTGTGGCAGTTGCCCGCCAGTTGGTTCACCCCCTCTGTGCAAACCGTCAGTCAGGGCCGCTTTCTGCTGCAGGATGCCCGCGGCACGCTCTGGAATGGGTCGGCGCAATTGACCTTGGCCGGCGGTGCCGGCAGTGCTGACGCCGCTACTTTGCCGGGCCGCCTGGCCTGGAAGATGTCGCTCACCGGCGCGGGGCTGAATGCCGATGTGCTGGCCGATTGCTGCTTGCAGCAGCCTTGGCGCCTGAGCCTGATGCCGCGCTGGGGCGGTACCCAACTGATGTTGGCAGACAGCCAGTCGCAGTGGCCCGCCCAGGCGCTGGCCGGTTTGGGCACGCCCTGGAACACGGTGCAGCCCGAAGGCAGTCTGGCTTTGTCAACCCAGGGGCTGACGCTGGAGTGGGCGGCCGGGCGCTTAGCTGTGGCCGGGCGCGCCCAACTGGACGCCAATCAAATCTCATCGCGCTTGTCAACGCTCAAACCGATGGGCAGCTACCGCGTTACCGTGGTGGGCGGCGCGGCAACCACGTTGCAACTGGAAACGCTGGAGGGCAGCTTGCAGTTGTCGGGAAGCGGCCAGTGGGTCGGCGCCAAACTCCGGTTTGACGGCGAGGCCAGTGCCGCCCCAGAGCGGCAGGAAGCCTTGTCCAATCTTCTGAATATCATCGGGCGCCGCGACGGCGCTCGCGCCATCATCAAAGTGGGTTGAATCTGTATGAAATTTTGTGACTTCAAAAAATCAAAAAACGCTATAAGTTATATAGCTGTTTACGCTTTAATCACGGGGGCTGCAGGCCTGTTTGCCATAAATGTGCAAGCGCAGACGGCGCCCGCCCTGAAGGTGGGCGAGCCGGTCACGCTGAACTTCAACAACGCCGACATCGAAGCTGTGGCGCGCACCATGGCCAACATCACGGGTGCCAATGTGGTGGTCGACCCGCGCGTCAAGGGCACGCTCACGCTGGTGACTGAAAAGCCGGTGAGCCGCACCGCGGCCATGAACCAGTTTCAGTCCGCATTGCGCTTGCAGGGCTTCACCATGGTCGAGTCGGCCGGGCTCTACAAGGTGGTGCCCGAGGCCGATGCCAAGCTGCAAAGCAGCGCCGTCACGGTAGACGACAAGGCCACCGGCGCGGCCATTGGCAACCAGATCACGACGCAGATTTTTAAACTCAACTTCGAGTCGGCCAATAACCTGGTGCCGGTGCTGCGCCCGCTGATCAGCCCCAACAACACCATCAACGCCAACCCCGGCAACAACTCGCTCATCATCACCGACTACGCCGACAACCTGCGCCGCATGGCGCTCATCATCGCGACGATGGACGTCGCCAACGCCACCGATGTCGAAATTTTGTCGCTCAAGCACGCCATCGCGGTCGACCTCGCGCCACTGGTGCTGCGCTTGGTGGAGTCCTCCGGCAGCGGCGCCCCGGCCGGGCAGGCCGACACCTCGTTCAAGACCACGCTGATCGCCGAGTCGCGCTCCAACACGCTGATTTTGCGGGCCGCCAACCCGGCCCGTGCCGCGCTGGTCAAGTCTTTGGTCGAGAAACTGGACCAACCCGCTGGCAATGGCGCCAATGGCGCAGCGGGCAATATTTATGTGGTCTACCTGAAGAACGCCGACGCCACCAAACTGGCTGTGACCCTGCGCGCCGCGATGTCGGGGGAAGTTCGCGCCACTCCCGCCACGCCGACCGCCGGAGGCGCTGCCGCCGGGCCTGCCACTACCACCGGCGGACAAGTGCAGGCTGATGCGTCCACCAACTCGCTCATCATCACCGCGCCCGAGCCACAGTACCGGCAGTTGCGGGCGGTCATCGACCGGCTTGATGCGCGGCGGGCGCAGGTGTTTGTGGAGAGCCTGATTGCAGAGGTGAGTGCTGACAAGGCGGCTGAATTTGGTATCCAGTGGCAGGCCGGTGCCGGCCAGACGGGTGACAACATTCTTGGCTTGCTCGGCACTAATTTCAGCATTGGCGGCAAAAACATATTTGGTATGGTTAATAGTGACGGCAAATTGACGCCCCCCTCAACGGGGATTAATTTGGGTGTCGTCAAACAGTCCAATGGCCTGCCTGTGCTGGGCTTTTTGGCGCGGTTTCTCGAAGAGTCTGGCAGCGGCAATGTGTTGTCGACGCCTAACCTGCTGACGCTTGACAACGAAGAGGCCAAGATCGTCATCGGTCAAAACGTGCCTTTCGTCACCGGGCAGTTCACCAATACCGGCAGTAGCAGCAGCGGCAGTTCAGTTAATCCGTTTCAGACCATTGAGCGCAAGGACGTCGGCCTGACGCTCAAGGTCAAGCCGCAAATCAGCGAAAACGGCACCGTCAAGCTGGTGATTTACCAGGAGGTTTCCAGTGTGCAAGCCTCGACTGTGAACGCCATCAACGGCCCGACCACCAACAAACGCACGATCGAGTCCACCGTGTTGGTTGAAGATGGCAGCATCGTGGTGCTGGGCGGTTTGCTGCAAGACGAGTATTCCGGCAACCAGGACAAAGTGCCCGGACTGGGCGATGTACCTTTCTTTGGCAATCTGTTTAAAAGCGAAGCACGGTCGCGCAAGAAGACCAACCTGATGGTGTTCCTGCGACCGGTGGTGGTGCGTGATGCCGCCGCCACCGACCGTTTGTCGGTGGGCCGCTACGAGATGATGCGTGCCGGTCTGAAGGACGCGCAGCCGGTGCCGAGCACGGTGGTGCCAATCAACGAAGCCGCCACGCTGCCCGCTTTGCCGCCTGCCAAGTCAACGCAGGGTGACGCTGCATCGATTCCAGTGAGTCCGCTGCCCCAGCCCGTGATTCCTGCCGCCGAGCCCAAGCAACCCTGATCACGACCCGCCATGCGCTACCCGCTGCCCTACGCTTTTGCCCGCACCCACCAGTTGTTGCTGGAAGAAAATGCAGGCGTTTTCACCCTCTGGCTGCACCCGGACACGGCACCGAGTGCCGCCGGTGAAGTGCTGCGCAAATACCCGCAGTGCCAGCTTGAAGCGCTGCCCGCGCAGGCGCTGATCCAGCGCATCAGCGCCGCCTACGCGCAGGGCGAGTCGAGCGCGGCGATGGTGGTGAGCGAGGTCGAGAGCGATGCCGACTTGTCGCGCATGATGCAAGACCTGCCCGCGATCGAAGACTTGCTGGAAACCTCCGACGACGCGCCCATCATCCGCATGCTCAACGCGCTGCTGACGCAGGCCGCGCGCGATGGCGCCAGCGACATTCACATCGAGCCCTACGAGCGCCACTCCAGCGTGCGCTTTCGCGTCGACGGCACGCTGCGAGAGGTGGTGCAGCCGAACCGCGCCCTGCACGCCGCGCTGATTTCGCGCCTCAAAATTATGGCCGACCTCGACATTGCCGAGCGCCGTTTGCCGCAAGACGGCCGCATCTCGCTGCGCATTGGCACCCGGGCGGTGGATGTGCGCGTCAGCACCTTGCCCAGCGCGCATGGTGAGCGGGCGGTGTTGCGGCTGCTGGATAAATCCGAAGGCAAGCTGAGCCTTGAAGGCCTCGGCATGCAAGGCGACATCCTGGCCCGTTTCCAAAAGCTGATTGAGCAACCGCACGGCATTATTCTGGTGACCGGCCCCACGGGTTCGGGCAAAACCACCACGCTCTACGCGGCGCTGAACCGGCTGGACGCGAGCCGTAGCAACATCATGACGGTGGAAGACCCGATTGAGTACGAGCTGTCGGGCGTTGGGCAAACGCAGGTCAACGCCAAGATTGATTTGACTTTTGCCAAGGCCTTGCGCGCCATCCTGCGGCAAGACCCGGACGTCATCATGATCGGCGAAATCCGCGATTTCGAAACCGCGCAGATCGCCATTCAAGCCTCGCTCACCGGCCATTTGGTGCTGGCCACGCTGCACACCAACGACGCCACCAGCGCCGTGACGCGCCTGACCGACATGGGCGTGGAACCGTTTTTGCTGAGCTCTTCGCTGCTCGGTGTGCTGGCGCAGCGACTGGTGCGCAAGCTGTGCCGGAGTTGCCATGGGGACGGTTGCCCGGCCTGCGGTCAAACCGGCTATGCCGGGCGCTCGGGCGTTTTTGAACTGCTGGTGACCGATGACGCCATTCGCGCCCAAATTCACAGTCGCGCGTCAGAAGCCGACATTCGCAGCGCCGCGCTGGCCGGGGGCATGACGCTGATGCGCGACGATGGCGAGCGCTTGGTGAAACTGGGCGTGACCTCGCGCGAAGAACTGGTCCGCGTCACGCGGGATTAGCCCCATGCCCGCCTATTCTTTTGAAGCCCTCACCGCCGAGGGGCAAACCCGCAAAGGCGTGATCGAGGCCGACTCGGCCAAGGCTGCCCGCAGCTTGTTGCGGTTGCAGTCGATGGTGCCTTTGAGCGTCGAATCGGTCAGCGCCGACGCAGCATCCGGCGTAGGTGCGACGGGGCAGGGTAGTCGCATGAAGCGGCGCGTGTTCAACGCCACCGGTCTGGGCGTGTGGACGCGACAGTTGGCCGGGCTGGTGTCTTCCGGTCTGCCGCTGGAGCGGGCGCTGGCCTCGCTGTCGGAGGAGGCCGAAGGCGAGCCCGAGCGCAATCTGGTGGCCTCCTTGCGCTCCGAGGTCAACGGCGGCTCGACGTTTGCGCGGGCGCTGGCGCAGCATCCGCGCGAGTTCAGTCCGATTTACCAAGCGGTGATTGGCGCGGGCGAACAAAGCGGCAATTTGGGCTTGGTGCTGGAGCGCTTGGCCGACGACCTGGAAGAGCAGCAGGCGCTCAAGTCCAAGCTCATCGGCGCGGCGCTTTACCCGGCCATCGTGAGTTTGGTGGCGGTGGTCATCGTGCTGTTTTTGGTCACCTATGTGGTGCCGCAGGTGGCGCATGTGTTTGCCGGCAGCAAGCGCGCCTTGCCGCTGCTCACGGTGCTGATGATCGGCATGAGCAGCTTTGTGCGCAGCTACGGTTGGCTGATGTTGATTGCTATTTTATTAATAGCTGTTGGCGCACGTCTGGCCTTGGCTAGACCACTAATTCGTGAAAAGTTTGACGCTGCCTGGCTGAACCTGCCGATTCTGGGAAAACTCTCGCGCAGTTACAACACCGCGCGCTTTGCCAACACGCTGGCGATGCTGGCCGCCGCCGGGGTGCCGATCCTGAAAGCCTTGCAGGCCGCCGCCGAAACCTTGTCTAACCAGGCCATGCGCGCCGATGCGCTCGATGCCTTGGTGCTGGTGCGCGAAGGCGCGCCGCTGGCGTCCGCCCTGGCCCAGAAGAAACGCTTCCCTGGATTGCTCGCCATGTTTGCCCGCCTGGGTGAGCAAACCGGCCAGTTGCCGCTGATGCTGCAACGCGCCGCCAAGCAACTTAGCACCGAGGTCGCCCGGCGCGCCATGGCGCTGGCCACCCTGCTGGAGCCGCTGCTGATTGTGGCGATGGGCGTGGTGGTGATGCTGATCGTGCTGGCGGTGCTGATGCCGATCATTCAACTTAACCAGTTGGTCAAGTAGGCAACTGCTTTTCTTAGCGTAGCAAGTTAAGGTAAACCCGACCTCAATGCGTTGTTATTGACGCGTTTTTCGGCGAAAAAAGCGAGTTGATCCAATTTGGAGCAGCCTCGATGGATCAATTTCCCCTTTCACTTTCACGCATGAGTGGCGCACAACGCCCTTGGCTTTTTGACTTCACTCAGAGCTAACTTGATGCAAATCACGTTGCTGGGATGGCATTAAATTTCCTCAAAAAGCATTGGGCATGCAATTTGCATTAACGCATGGTCATTCTTGAACAAGTGACATTTATCAAACAACTAATGAGGAGACTCTTAATGAGCAAGATCGTGAAGCATTCCCTGCAGAAAAAAATCGTGGCGCTGGCCGCACTGGCGCTGGTGTCCGGTGCCGCCCTGGCACAAAGTAACGTGACGATCTACGGCGCCATTGATCTCGGCTTGCTGGTCCAGAACAATACTGGCCCCGCCGTATCTTCGCCTCAGCTTTACAACGGCGGAATTTCACCCAGCATCTGGGGTTTTCGTGGCTCGGAAGACTTGGGTGGCGGCCTGAAGGCCAACTTCAATCTTGAGTCACACTTTTCTGCAGACACCGGCGCAGGCACGACTACGTTCTTTCGCCGTCAATCCAATGTCGGATTTTCATCTGCCAGCATGGGCACCTTGACACTGGGCAATCAGTACGGCCCAGCTGTTTTGGCCTTTGCCGCCACCGACCCCCGCGGTCTGCGCGAGAACTTCTCGGGTTTGTATTCGTGGGCCTACAACTCTGGCGCGCTCATTCCATCCCTCCCCGCTCCCGGCACCAATAACGGCAATAACGATGTAGGCGTGTTCCTGCAAAACGCTATTTCCTACAACAACACGCTGGGTCCGGTCGGCCTGGGTGTGGCCTACAGTGTTTCTGAAGACAAAGGTGCCGTGGTGTCCCTGGGGGCTACTTACGCTGGTCCAGTGTCCTTGTCGGCCGCGTACCAGACCACTAATCTTCCTAAAACCTCTGACCAGCAAAGTGCCTTGTACACCGTGGGCGCGGGTTACACCATGGGCGCCTTCACCGGCAAACTCAACTACCTGCGCGGCACCAACAAGGACTCAAGCCAAGTTGAGACCAGCAATGTAGAAGTCGTGGGCCTGGGCCTCGATTGGAAACTGGCACCCAATAACACTGTGATCCTCGCGGCTTACTTTGGCAAGGACAAGAACGACGACACCAACAAAACCACGTCGTACATCCTGAGTGATGAATATGCTTTGTCCAAGCGCACCACGCTGTACGCCACCGCAGCATTCGTGAGTGCCGACAAAATGGCAAAGGGCGGGTCAAGCAACCTGCTGACCTCGGTCGTGGCCGGTGGTACGGGGTCAGACAACAACGCCAGCTTGTTTAACTTCGGTGTCAAACACTCGTTTTAATCAACACAACGGGTAAACGTGATTTAAAAATGAATGGACTGGCGGGATCTACAAGATCCGGTTAGTCCATTTTTATATCAAGTAGCCTGTTTTGCTGGAAATATCGCGTACTGACTCCTGGTGACCGTCATCCAGTTTTAAACTTCCTACCGACACTGCTTGGTGTCGATTATTTAGGAAACGACTCATTTGAATTACGAAAATATAGACGCCGTGATCGTCGATCTGGACGGCACGATGGTCGATACCCTCGATGACTTCGTGGTGGCCTTGAACCTCATGCTGGCCGATTTACCGGCCCTGTCGAGCGCGCGGGTAGACCGTGACACTGTTGCACAGACCATTGGCAAAGGCTCGGAGCATTTGATTAAAAGCGTTCTGGCCCACGTTACCCAATCTGAAGCAGCTGTAAATTTAAGTGCAGGCGAAGTGCTCGCGCTGTTTGAACCCGCCTGGCAAAGCTACCAGCGGCATTACCTGACGATCAACGGGCAACACGCCGAAGTGTTCCCGGGTGTCGTCGAAGGCCTCACGCAACTTAAGGCGCGGGGTTTGAAGCTGGCCTGCCTGACCAACAAACCAACCGAATTTGCGGTGGCCTTGCTCAAGGCCAAAGGCCTTGATGGTTTTTTTGAACAGACGTTTGGCGGGGATGCCTTTGCACGTAAAAAACCGGATCCGTTACCGCTGCTCAAAACCTGCGAAGCGCTGGGCTCTGCGCCGCACCGCACGTTGATGATCGGAGACTCCAGCAACGATGCTCTGGCGGCGCGCGCTGCCGGTTGCCCGGTGTGGCTGGTGACCTACGGCTACAACCATGGCGAACCCATTCGTGCGGTCGATGCTGATGGGTTCACCGACTCCCTGCTCAGTTTGATGCCGGTTTAAAAGGTTTCCCAGTCGTCGTTGCTTGAAGCTGCCGGCGCGGCTGGTGCAGTGGCTTTGGGTGCAGCCGGTTTGGCAACTGACAATTTGTTGGGTACCACCGAGGCCTTGGACGGTGTCGGTGCTGCTGGTCGCGCTCTAGCGGCAGCACCTTTCGGGATGCCGGCGCCCCGTCTCTCGGCCCCCTTGAAGGTGGAAGGCCCAGGCTTGTGCGAACGCACGGCGGCGAGGGGCAGTGCCATGCCATGGTGCGGGTCGTTGGCGCCCAGTTTGAAGACCGCCACGACTTGTACCAACTCTTGCGCCTGTGTTTTCAGGCTGCTGGCCGCGGCGGCCATTTCTTCGACCAGGGCTGCGTTTTGCTGTGTGGCCTGGTCCATGTGTTTCACGGCTTCGCCCATGTGCGCGACACCTGAAGCCTGGTCGCTGCTGGCGGCGCTGATCTCGCCCACGATGTCGGTCACCCGTTTGATGGAGGTGACGACCTCGGTCATGGTGCTGCCGGCCTGGTCCACCAGTGACGTGCCTTGCTCCACACGTTCCACGCTGGCGTTGATCAGCGATTTGATTTCTTTGGCCGCTTCAGCCGACCGTCCGGCCAATGAGCGTACTTCGCTGGCCACCACGGCAAAGCCACGGCCTTGCTCACCGGCGCGGGCTGCTTCAACCGCAGCGTTCAACGCCAAGATATTGGTCTGGAAGGCAATGCCGTCGATGACGCTGATGATGTCCGAGATCTTGCGTGAGCTCTCGTTGATGCCCTTCATGGTCTCGACCACCTGCGAGACCACTTCGCCGCCTTGGATGGCTACCGTGGATGCATTCATGGCGAGCTGGTTGGCCTGGCGGGCGTTGTCGGCGTTTTGTTTCACGGTGTTGCCGAGTTCTTCCATCGAGGCAGAGGCCTCTTCCAGCGCGCTGGCTTGTTGCTCGGTGCGTGCCGACAGGTCGTGGTTGCCGTGCGCAATCTCTGAACTGGCTGTGGCAACGCCTTCGGAGCCCTGGCGCACCTGACCCACGATGGCAGCAATCTTGTCGCGCATGGTTTTGATGGCGTTGAGCAGGCTGGGTTGGTCGGGGTTGTTGACAATGATCTCAACAGACAAGTCGCCTTCGGCAATGCGGTGTGTGATGTCAGCGGCATAAGCCGGTTCGCCACCGAGTTGCTTCAGTATGCCGCGTGCAATCCACCAGCCAATCGCCAGTAAAAATGCGGCGAGCACCAAAGCCGCGATGGAAAAAGTAAGCACGCGCCCTGCAATGACCGAGTCAATCGTGTCCACATACACGCCCGAGCCGACAACCCAACCCCAAGGGGCAAAGCCTTTGACATAGGAGACCTTGGGGACAGGCTTCTCCATGCCGGGTTTGGACCACATATAAGAGACAAAACCGGCGCCTTCGGCTTTAACGACCTTGACGAACTCTGCATACAGATAGACGCCATTGGGGTCTTTCATGTCCGACATGTCTTTGCCAATCAGTTCAGGCTTGATCGGATGCATCAGCACTAAACGCTGCATGTCATTAACCCAAAAATACTCGTTGTTGCCATAGCGCAAACTACTGATGGCAGCCAAGGCTTGCTGTTTGGCCTCGGCCTCCGGCAATTTCCCTGAAACAGCGGCAGTTTGGTAATAAGTCAGCACGCCGTGCGCTGTTTCTACGGTTTGGCGGACGCCGTTTTGTCGCTCTTCCATGATCAAGCCACGCTCCGAGATCAGGAACATGGCAGCCAGCAAGACAAGCCCCAACACTGCACACAAGGTGAGTAAGGCCAGGCGCTTGGCAATGGACAATGTAGATAACTTAAACATGATTAACCCTAGTGTGTTGCCGGTGGCTCCCGCTGATAATTCTAGACCTCGACGACTGCATTTTCTGTTTTTAAACTGACGGGTTCTTTTGTTTTTTGGGATTTTTTAAGTTTCAGTTATCCCGGTTTTTGGGGAGTGGGGACTCTGTGTGAGGGTCTTCCCTATGAGATGAGGTTTGATACACTGGCCGCATGTTCATTCACCGCATTTGCATCACAGGTTGTAGCGACCGGGGAGCCTGGCTCTGGCGGGCTCAGCACGCTACGTCGGCGCTAGCCTGACTTCTCCCCTCCTTGTTTGAATGAACCGCAGCAATCTTTGGCTGCCCGCTGGAACGACCGCAACCTGAAGCCAACACGGTGCCGGTTGCGTGCTCAAGTTCTGGCCCTGAACTGAAAGAACTTTTTCATGATCTCTGAACTTGAATTCAAAAGCCTGAGTGCCCAAGGCTACAACCGCATTCCCCTGATGGCGGAAGCCTTCGCCGATCTGGAAACGCCCTTGTCGCTGTATCTGAAGCTGGCGCACTCCAAAGAAGCCGGCAAATACAGTTTTTTACTCGAATCGGTGGTAGGTGGCGAGCGTTTTGGGCGATACAGCTTCATTGGCCTGCCGGCCCGTACGCTGGTGCGTTCCCTGGGTTTTGGCCCGGACATGCGCACCGAGGTGGTGACCGATGGCGTGGTGGTGGAAACGTCCACCGTCAACCCGCTGGATTTCATCTCAAGCTACCAAAAACGCTTCAAGGTCGCGCTACGACCCGGTTTGCCGCGGTTTTGCGGTGGATTGGCTGGCTACTTTGGTTATGACGCGGTGCGCTACATTGAAAAAAAGCTAGAAGCCACCTGCCCGCCCGACACGCTCGGGTGTCCCGATATTTTGTTGCTGCAGTGCGAAGAGCTGGCGGTGATCGACAACCTCTCCGGCAAGCTGTACCTGATTGTTTACGCCGACCCGGCCCGCCCCGAAGCCTATGCCAACGCTAAAAAGCGCCTGCGGGAGTTGAAAGAGCAGCTTAAATACTCGGTGAGCGCACCCATCGTCAAGCCGACGCAAAGCCACCCGGTGGAGCGGGAATTTGCCAAGGTCGATTACATCGCCGCCGTGGTGCACGCCAAAGAGCTGATTGCCGGGGGTGATTTCATGCAGGTGCAGGTGGGCCAGCGCCTCAAGAAGCGCTACACCGAGTCGCCACTGAGTTTGTACCGGGCGTTGCGGGCACTCAACCCCAGCCCATACATGTATTACTACCATTTTGGTGATTTCCATGTGGTTGGCGCCTCGCCCGAGATTCTGGTACGCCAGGAACAGGTCACCACCGATGGCAAGACCGAGCAAAAGATCACCATCCGCCCGCTCGCCGGGACGCGTCCGCGGGGTGCCAGCCCGGCACTGGACAAGGCGGCCGAAGTGGAGTTGATCAACGACCCCAAAGAGCGCGCCGAGCATGTGATGCTGATCGACCTGGCGCGCAACGACATTGGCCGCATTGCCAAAATTGGCAGCGTCAAAGTGACCGAAGCCTTCTGCGTGGAGCGCTACAGCCATGTGATGCACATCGTGAGCAACGTCGAAGGCACGCTGATTGACGGCCCCGACGGCCAGCCGCTGGGCAGCATGGATGTGCTCAGAGCCACCTTCCCGGCGGGCACGCTGACCGGCGCCCCCAAAGTGCACGCGATGGAACTGATCGACAAGCTGGAGCCCACCAAGCGCGGGCTTTACGGCGGCGCCTGTGGCTACCTGAGTTATGCGGGCGACATGGACGTGGCAATTGCGATTCGCACCGGCATCATCAAGGACCAGACCTTGTACGTGCAGGCGGCGGCGGGCGTGGTGGCCGATTCGGTGCCGGAGCTGGAATGGAAAGAGACCGAAGCCAAGGCGCGGGCCTTGCTCAGAGCGAGTGAATTGGTGGAAGAAGGGCTGGAGTAAATCATGGGTCAAAAAATCAAACTGCTGATGATCGATAACTACGACAGCTTCACCTACAACATCGTCCAGTATCTGGGCGAGTTGGGGGCCGAGGTAGAGGTGTTTCGCAATGACGAAATCACGATTGACGAGATTGAGGCGCGGCTCAAGGCCGGGCAGTTGGACCGCCTGGTGATCTCGCCCGGCCCGTGCTCGCCAGCCGAAGCGGGGATTTCGGTCGCTGCAATTCAGCACTTTGCCGGCAAGCTGCCGATTTTGGGCGTGTGCCTGGGGCATCAGGCGATTGGCGCGGCGTTTGGCGGCACCATCATCCGTGCGCAAGAGTTAATGCACGGCAAGACCAGCGTCATCACGACCACACAGGAAGGCGTTTTTGCCGGACTGCCTGCGCAGTTCACCGTCAACCGCTACCACTCGCTCGCCATCGACCGCCCGACATGCCCGGATTGCCTGAAGGTCACCGCCTGGACGCCGGACGGTGAAATCATGGGCGTCAAACACACCACGCTCGACATTGAAGGCGTGCAGTTTCACCCCGAAAGCATCCTGACCGAACACGGCCACGCCATGCTGAAGAACTTCCTGAAACCTCGTGGGACAGACCGCAGCGACACGAAGTGCGCCAGCGCTGTCCCCGACATTTCGTAGGATGTTGGAAGTTTCGCGAGAACTCAAATTATTCGCTATGAAAAAAATAGCTGCTTGCGCAAGTAACACGGGGACTAGAGGTCAATATGGCTTATAAATCAGAATCAAAAACGGTGGACTTGCGCAGCGACACCGTGACGCAGCCGACCCCCGCCATGCGCGATGCGATGCTGACCGCGCCCTTGGGCGATGACGTGTTTGCTGACGACCCGAGCGTCAACGCACTGCAGGACCAGATTGCGGCGCTGCTAGGTTTTGAGGGCGCGCTGTTCATGCCTACCGGCACGCAAAGCAATCTGTGCGCCATCATGGCGCATTGCCAGCGCGGCGACGAGTACATCGTGGGCCAGATGGCGCACACCTACCGCTGGGAAGGCGGCGGCGCGGCGGTGCTGGGCAGCGTGCAGCCTCAGCCGCTCAACCACCAGCCCGATGGCACGCTGCTGCTGTCCGATATTGCCGACGCCATCAAACCCGACGACGCGCACTTTGCCCGCACCCGGTTGCTGACGCTGGAAAACACCCTGGGCGGAAAATTGCTTCCGTTTGACTATGTGCAGCAAGCTACCGAACTGGCCCAAAGTCGTGGACTGACACGGCATCTGGACGGTGCGCGCTTGTTCAACGCAGCGGTGGCGCAGGCGGCGCTGGTGGCTAGCCTGGTTCCGGTAGACCGGCAAGAGCTTGCCACTTTTCAGGCTGGTCGCCCTGAGTGGGAGGCGGGCAGAACCGCTGCGTCTTTTCAGGCCCCTGCAGGTGGGCGGGTGGCTGCGTCAAGTGCGTCAAGTGCGCCAAGTGCCGAGGCAATCTTTGGTGAGGCGCGCCGCATCGCCCAGTGCTTTGACAGCGTGTCGGTCTGCTTCAGCAAAGGTTTGGGCGCGCCGGTGGGCTCGGCTTTGTGCGGCAGCCGCGAGTTTTTGGCGCGTGCGCACCGCATTCGCAAAATGGCCGGTGGTGGCATGCGGCAGTCGGGTTTGCTGGCGGCGGGGGCTTCGTATGCGCTGACGCATCAAGTGGCGCGCCTGGCCGATGACCACGCGCTGGCGCAACGTCTGGCGGACGGTTTGAGTCGCCTGCCGGGCTTGGTGGTCGAGCCACCGCAGACGAATATTTTGTTTGTCGATCTGGTAGGCGAGGCGAGGGCGCGCTCAGCCGAGTTGATCCCGTATCTGGCGACGCGCGGCGTGCTGGCTACTGGCCTGTACCGGCTGCGTTTTGTCACGCACCTTGATGTGGATGCCGCCGCCATCGACCATACGCTGGCCGTGATGCGCGATTTTTTGACCGCGTGACGAATGGCGCGTGAAGAAATGACAACTGACGGCCGTAACGCACTCGCCCCGGCCCTCTCCCTGAGGGCGAGGGAGTGTGCAGAAGTGGCCGCTGGTATTCACGCCCTCTCCCCTTGGAAGATGGCCGGGGTGATGGTTGAGTTTGGACCGAGGGTTGCCGTTGGCGTGAGGCCATACAAATGCTAGACGGCATCGCCAATTTGCCGTGGTTCATCGCTGCGGGCATCTTGCTCAACCTGACGCCTGGCCCGGACGTTTTGTACATCCTGAGCCAATCGATCAAAAGCGGTTGGCGCACAGGTGCCGTGGCGGCGCTGGGCATCACGGCCGGGTGCCTGGTGCATGTGACGGCGGCGGCGCTGGGCTTGAGTGCCTTGATGGCGACATCCAGCATGGCGTTCTCGCTGCTGAAGTGGCTGGGGGCTGCGTATCTGGTGTGGGTGGGCTGGCAGATACTGGGGCTTGGCGCTCCAAAAGCCAGCCGCAGCCAGACGAATGAACTTAAGAATGCTACTTATTTAATAGCTGCTTATGCAATAAGCACGGGCTCTACAGCCAAAATTGGCTTAAAAATAGTGTTTGCTAAAGGTTTTTGGACCAATGTGTTGAATCCGAAGGTGGCCTTGTTCTTTCTGGCGTTTTTACCCCAGTTCATCGCCCCCGACGCGCCGCACAAGACGCTGATATTTTTGCTGCTGGGCTTGATTTTTGCCGTCAATAGTTTGTGGGTCAGCCTCGGTTACGCCGCTTTGGGCGCCACTGTCTCGCAACGCTTCGCGGTGATGCCGCGCGGTATCCAGCATCTGGAGCGTCTGGCGGGTGTGCTGTTCATCGGATTTGGGTTGAAGCTGGCCCTGATGGACAATCCAGCCTCGCCCTGAAGAGTGCGCCGCCTGCAACGTTACCCGTCCGTCACATCGAAATTTTAAAACTGACCCTCATTGCACCATGACCAACACCTACAAGATCACACCGCAAGAAGCCCTGCTGCGCACCATCGAGCACCGGGAGATTTTTCACGACGAGATGCTGCACATCGTGCGCCAGATCATGAGCGGCGAGTGGTCGCCGGTGATGATCGCGGCTTTTATCACCGGTTTGCGCGTCAAAAAGGAAACCATTGGCGAAATCACCGCCGCTGCCCAAGTAATGCGCGAGTTTTCGACCAAAGTGCATGTGGCCGACAAAACCCATCTGGTGGACATTGTGGGCACGGGCGGCGATGGCGCCAATACCTTCAACATCTCGACCTGCGCCATGTTTGTGGCGGCAGGTGCCGGGGCCAAAGTGAGTAAACATGGTGGCCGCAGCGTCAGCAGCAAGAGCGGCAGCGCGGATGTGATGGAGTCGCTGGGCATCAATATCAATCTGTCGCCAGCGGCGATTGCCCAGTGCATCGAGCAGGTCGGCGCAGGTTTTATGTTTGCGCCCAATCACCACCCGGCCATGAAAAATGTGGCGCCGGTGCGCAAGGAGTTGGGCATCAAAACCATCTTTAATCTGCTGGGGCCGCTGACCAATCCAGCCGGTGCACCAAATATTTTGATGGGTGTCTTTCATCCCGATCTGGTGGGGATTCAGGTGCGTGCCTTGCAGCGCTTGGGCGCCGAGCACGCGGTAGTGGTCTACGGCAAGGATGGCATGGACGAGGTGAGCCTGGGGGCGACCACGCTGGTGGGTGAACTTAAAAACGGGGAGATCACCGAGTATGAGATTCACCCCGAAGATTTCAAGCTGGTGATGGCCAGCAACCGCGCCCTCAAGGTGGAAACGCCCGAGCAGTCCAAAGCCATGTTGCTGGGCGTGCTGGACAATGTCCCCGGCCCGGCGCGTGACATCGTGATCCTGAATGCCGGTGTAGCGCTGTACGCTGCCAATGTGGTTGACTCGATGGCAGCCGGTGTGGACCGGGCGCGAGCCGCGATTGAATCCGGCGCGGCCAGGGCTAAGTTGGGGCAACTCAGTGTGTTGTCGCATTCGTTGAGCGGGGGCTGATATGGCAAGTCTGTGGCAAAACTCGGAAGCCTGGATTGCACTGGGCATCTCGACACTTTTTATCGTGGTGGGTCTGGTGATGCACCGCGTTTTCATCAACATTTTGAAGAAAGGCCCGAAGGGGCCTCCTGAGCATGACTGACATCCTGAACCAAATCGTTGCGGTAAAACGCGAAGAAGTCGCCGCGGCGCTGAACAAAAAACCGCTCATCCAGATGCGTGAGGATGCCGAGTCGCGCGTACTCACCCGTGATTTTGTCGGTGCCCTGCGCACCAAAATTGCGGCAGGTCGTCCGGCCGTGATTGCAGAGATCAAGAAAGCCAGTCCGTCCAAAGGCGTGCTGTGCGAGAACTTCATCGCCGCCGATATTGCGCAAAGCTACGCCGAGCATGGCGCCGCGTGCTTGTCGGTGCTGACCGATGTGCAATTTTTCAAGGGCTGTGTGGACTATTTGAAGCAGGCCCGCGCCTCGTGCCAACTGCCGGTGTTGCGCAAGGATTTCATCGTGGACGCCTACCAGGTCTACGAGTCACGCGTCATGGGCGCGGACGCCATCCTGCTGATCGCCGCCATCCTGGATGACGCGCAGATGAAAGAGTTTGAAGCGATCGCCCGCAGTCTGGACATGGCGGTGCTGGTCGAAGTGCATGACGGTGCCGAGTTGCAGCGCGCCTTGAAGCTCAAAACACCGCTGATCGGCATCAACAACCGCAATCTCAAGACTTTTGAAGTGTCGCTCGACACCACCTTGACCCTAATGCAAGGCGTGCCAGTCGACCGCTTGCTGGTCACGGAAAGCGGCATCACCACGCGCGAAGACGTGCTGCGCATGGGGGCGGCGGGCATCAATGCATTCCTGGTGGGCGAAGCGTTCATGCGCGCCCCCGATCCGGGTGTTGCACTGGCGGAGTTGTTTGCTGCAGCCTGACCTGTTTCCTGGTGGGTCACCGCGCCTGACGGCTTGGGCGCCGCAGCACTGGCTCGTGGCGGAGGGTTGGCGGCCTGTGATGGATCACTTTCTGACCAGTCAGTCTGGGCAGCAACTGGCTACATTCATTCAACTGCGACTGGCGCAAGGCGCCACCATTTATCCGCCTGAACCTTTTCGTGCGCTTGCGCTAACGCCGCTGGCCGAGGTCAAGGTGGTCATTCTGGGGCAGGACCCCTACCACGGACCCGGGCAGGCCGAAGGTTTGGCCTTTTCGGTGGGGCAGGGGGTCAAGATGCCCCCTTCGCTGCGAAATATAGTCAAGGAAATAGCACGGGAGCGTTCGGGTAACACCTTGGGCGCGTCAGCGATTCATCAAGCGCCTGCACAGGGGTCGTTGGTCCATTGGGCCGAACAAGGTGTCTTGCTGCTCAATACCTGCCTCACGGTAGAAGACGGCTTGCCTGCCAGTCATGCACAACACGGTTGGGAGGCGTTGACTGATGCGCTGGTGAAAGCGGTTGCAGAAAAAGAATCACCGGTTGTTTTCATGTTGTGGGGCGCACACGCTCAGTCCAAGGCGACGCTGATCGGGAATGAAAATGAAGACAAGGGGTCATTGGCGCATTTGGTACTGACTGCCAACCATCCTTCGCCACTGTCGGCCATGCGCGCACCGAAGCCGTTTATGGGTTGCGGTCATTTTGGCCTGGCAAACAACTTTTTAAAGCTTCATGGCGAGGTAGAAATTGATTGGTAATGAGAATCAGATAAAACAAATCTCGCCAACAGATTAATTCATGGCATAATCTGTGGCTCACCTTGGAGAGGTGGCCGAGTGGTTAATGGCAGCAGACTGTAAATCTGCCCTCTTACGAGTACGCTGGTTCGAATCCAGCCCTCTCCACCAGTGATGTGTTGACTGTGAATGTGTTTGGCGTGC
>SERZ01000993.1_pt1 | contig 17419 bp, 22 predicted proteins | sample 3171461 | NCBI WGS metagenome assembly SERZ01 (sample SAMN06051861, study PRJNA518727) | freshwater metagenome | biome: subpolar coniferous forest; feature: holomictic lake; material: water; isolation source: holomictic Lake 227, 6 m depth | place: Canada: near Kenora, Ontario | collected... | reverse complement strand
CACTAAGTATATGCCTCGCGGGTGCGGGCGGTGTGCTATTTACAGATAGGCCAACAATTACACCTCGCTGTTGTTCAGTAGGAACCTCATCAATGTGATTATCGTTTCCCACTATTTAACCTGTAATTGTCTATCCAAGATATCATAAAACAAGTTTGAAAAGGCTTTTTACAAAGCATCTGTTGTGTCAACCTCTACAGACGCCTGTTGTGATAAAAGCGTGTGCCAAACTGACATTATAGATCTGCACAATTCGTTATCGGTGCCGGCACTAACTATAACATCGGTAAGTTGTTGTGATTTAATAAATGACGCAAGCGGTGCGTCATAATTGTCCAAATGTACAGCAACAAACTCAATCATTATCGACGCTACTTTATTATATGTTGTCAACAGATCTGGGTCGTCCTGCTCCAATTCAGACAACCTGCTGGCGAAATAATCGTGGTGAGATTTATGCGATATAATCTTGTCATATTTGACAGCGGCCATTAGCCGCTCTTCCTTTTGAATATGACGTAAATAAACAAAGCAAAATGCACTAATTATGCTCCGAACTTTGTTTATCGGGGCATCGCTTGAAGTTGCGTTAACCAACTCGTTATAAATATGTATCAACTCCATTTGGTCATTGTCGATGTCCGAAACACCTGTTTCAATCCAATCGCCCCATGTTAACGTCATGAAACCTCCTGAAAATTAGGTTATAAGAGAGGTTGTGCTAACGGTTTATTGCGGAGAGATATGGGGATGCATTGTGTGATTTTGTTTGTGCTTTCGCAGCGGAACCAATCTGTCCTGCCAACATTTGTAAAGAAGTTTGGGTTTTTGTTGTGCCGGATCTGCTATAAGCACTTGTGATCGCGTTCGCACATATTTGTTTTTTAATTTCAGGCTCAATATCATCAAAGGCCATTTTTGCCATAGAAAAAGTACTTTTAGTGGGCTTTTCGATATACATTGATAAAAGTTTCGATGTCATTGATAATTCCGCCTCATCACTTTCTGGGTGAGATTGAATTGCGGAAACAAGCATCGTAATGGCGGCCTTTTCGTTTGGTTTAAGTTCGGTTTGATCGTGATCCATTGACTTGAACCCTCCCTTAATTCTTAAGTGCTCCAGCCTTATATCGGCTGTTTAAGCGTTTCTATTCAAAGGATTTTTGGGCTTACAAGTTGGCCTGTCATCACGTATCGAACATCGCCAATCTTGCCCACTCCTTTGACGAACTAATTATATTCTGAGCATTTTGAAATCGCAACCCCCAAATGTGACTATTTTGCATCAAATTGCGCCTAAATATGCATACTGCGGTGCTGCGCGGTAAAAAAACTCTTTTTACGCCAATGCGTTAGCGAGAGGTTAAGGGCCGTTTGGCGCGAATTTAATGTCAGGGCGGTGCGTCAAAATAACCCAACTCAGATATGGAAAATAAATGGCTAACGCGTCGTTGGTCGTAGGTGAGGTTTACTACTTTAGTATATGAGGATGCAGAATTGACCCGAATCCAGCAGGCTGCCGGCGTCGCACCCAATGTTTCGTCACCCTTGCCGACGCTGCCATACGCTCCAGCACGATGCCGGTAATGCGGTCGAGATCGTGTGCATGTTCCATCCCACGGTGATCGACGGTAGGAGACGGACACAACGGCGATAGTAGGCGGCAGAAGCGTGCCGTACACCGTCATTTCACCATGATCGAGCCCACAGACGACATCATGCAATAATAGAAAATATGTATAGCATGGCATAATCGTCATAAAAACAAGGGCTAATGGATAAGTAGTATGTAGAAACTTTTGGAGGATATTATAATGGATGAATTTATAACAGATGATGATTTAGCATTTGCTGTTGGGCTTGAACTTAGGGAATTTCAAAAGTTAGTTGATTGGCTAAATTTGCGAAAGCAAGGCGTCACGGGATGCGTAAAAGTGTTGCCGCGGCATCACCGGAAAGTTTTGTGGACATGGGATGCTAATGTTGTTGAAAGCGTTGTCGGCGAGATAATGAGCAGTCTTTCAGCCTACCGTTTAATACGATCGTGCGGTCATTCATAGTAAGGAACTTGATAAATAAATCATATTTATATTGAGTTAATTCGACGCTTAATGCTAAATAGGTATACGAGATAATTACTAAAACTACAAAAAATTATTTCGAGGCTTGTTTGAAAGTAAAGCCCCAAGGCTTATATCATAAGTCCAATGGGATGAGGTCTAAATAGCCGGATCGAGTGGAAAGAAACATTATAAGGCCCGAGAGGACTCCCTTATTATGCGGTGCGCCATTAAGCAAACAAAGACTGCTATCGTAGGGAGAAATCTCTGTGGTTGCAGGGTCGCTACCAACGCAGGGAGAGATTTCTGTGTTGATAAAAAGAATGCTGCGCTGCCTTGTGAATTTGGCATCAGCAATGAGTTATCATACCAGATTTGTTAGGTATGATATTCCAACCGTTAGGATTAGAAATAATCGGGAAAGAGATTGAGATTTGGTAAATGCTAACCACCAAATTGTTTGAGATCGATAACAAAGCAACTCGTGAGACGATATACGCATGTGGTTGTTATTCCTCCAGGCCAAAGTGTATGAGTTGTCTTCATATCTTGGCCTGGGGGAAAAGCCCCTGTTCAACAATGCCGCATTGAGACGCAATCAAAGATTGCTTTCTGGATTAACTTATAAGCCGATGGCTATTACATAAATCGGAATAATATAAGGCAACGCAAAAGTTGAGATCGACGAAGGGAAAGGGGTTTACCCCTTGACCATCGAGATCGAACAGCCAACCTTTGGTTGGCTTGGATACGGTATAATTATAGAGCATCAACTTTCGCTACGCTCCAGTTGAATGCTGTTCATGTTGGTTTTTAGTTCACTCGTTATCACTCACTCACAAAACCAACACTCACCCCCTCTCTAACAAAAAAATGATTCCAAATTCATAATAATATTGATGCCTGTTATATATAAAGCATATAATCCATAAATATTAAAGTACTTATAGAGATGTATTATGTGTAAAATTGATTTATATGAGATTGAAACGCCATTGGCATTTGTTTTATATCAGTATTATGAAAAATTATTCAACGAAAATAGCCAAAATATTATTGGAGATGACTGTTTGTATCAGGATGCCTTAGCCAATAATAAATTTGAGGAGTTGAAGGAATATGATTTTTATTGGTCAACAGATAGTCGAGATGACACTTTGTTGGAATTCAAAATAACATATTGGGATGGCGAGCCATGTTCTGAGCATTTTGAGTTTAACTTTAAAGAAAAAGATGCTGAAGATTGGGATTTTATTAGTTTACATATAACGGACGGCATTCCTGAAGCGTGTGTTCATATGATAAGTTGCAGTGGAGTCGAAAATAGGAGCCCTGAAAAATTTCTTACATATGTTATGGATAGATTTATAAACGACTTCCCATGCAATGCCATTGATGCCGAATGAGTTGTGCCGTTATGATATTGGTCAAAACCGACCAATATCATAATCTATATGTCGCAAATATATTGACCTAAACCGCTAAAAAATAAATACTAAACACACAATATAACGCAGGAGATAATAAGTTATGAGATTGCACGAGGTGTTTCCAAAATACTCAAATATTTTTAAAACTGAAAATGATGCCGCAATTAAGCGAGGAGAACAAACTGTAAGTGCCGGAAAAGTTATGAAGAAAAAGGCAGAAATATCTCAAACTGAACAAAATTTAAAAGATAAGCGAGGCCAACTACAAAAAATAATCTCGCCGAATATCGGAAAGTGAGGTGTATATATGAATGAGTTATTATATGAAATTTCGAGAGTAATAAAATCTTTTGGTGTTGTTAAGACTGATAATCAATTCAGTATAGAGTGGTTGGGTAGAAGTCCGAGATTGTATTCATGGGCAAAGGCAACTGGAAATCCGCCCGCAATGGATGTTTTGGTCGGTTTATATAATAGGTTGGAAATATTGCGTAATAGGTATGAGCAAACTGGAGATGCCGCCAATGCTACAATTATTGATGATCTAACTGATAGGCTATGGGAAAGCATCAGAGAAGAAAGTTTGGCCAGAACATACTTTAGGCGTAAAATTAAAAAAATATTATCGGTAGCGTGATTCAATTAATATATAATTTGAAGCCGGATACAGAAATGTTTCCGGCATCATTCTTTTGTGGATTATGGTCAATATTATGTTGATTTAATATGGAGCGGTAATAGGCTCATTGAAGCAACAAACTTATGGAGCAAACAATGAGCGTGTTGGGAACCTTGAATTTTTCGGATATCTCCAAAAAGTCCGAGAAGACAACGCCACATATCAACCTACGACTGAAGATGATTGCGGCCATCGACGAGCAAATTATGGCCGTAAACTCTGAACTGAAGAACGAACATTATGTTCGTGTCGTTCAGAAAAAGGTTGTGAACGAACATACTGGTGGGAAGGAACTCACCGAAGTTCAACGAACTTTGCGTAAGATGTGGTGGAAGTCATCCAATGGAATTCTGTTGGAAATTCGTTTTGGTAATCGTCCGATGAAGATAGCCGGAAAAAGCAGCATCATCGTCGGCGAACTTAGCAACCTAATTCCGACATTCGAGAAAATTAAACAAGCCGTCGATGCTGGCGAACTTGATGTGGCTATGGCAGAGATAAGTGATGGTCGAAAGCGTATCAAGAAAGAAGGTGGAATTCCGGCAACTGGTAAGGCAGTTAAAGGAAGCAAGTGAGTTTCAGTGAAGGTGCCGGCTTAGTTCACGGTCGGCACTAACACCAATTATAGGTGATTGACAGATGGCACAGAGACAGGAACTAAGGGATTTTAGTGGTCGGTTGTTAGGCTGGATGGAAAGGTCCTGCGGCAGGTTGGAAGCACGAGATTATTCCGGTCGGCTTCGGGGCTGGCATGACGAGAGGGCAAACGAGACAAGGGACTACACAGGACGACGCGTTGGGCAGGGCAACTTACTGGCTGCGCTTATAACTGCACCGTGATCGGGATACGGCGGGCGGTGTGTTGGAATTTTTTGAATTTTGGCATTCACCCCCTCCACCCCCTCCACCCCTACCGGCCATTATAACTCGTCGTAAATTCGTTTATAATTAGTTGTATGAAATATCAAACAGACTGTCTTTATCGCTATTATCTGCGCCGCTTTCCTCGGCGGCAATCTCGGCCTCAACCTTAGCAATTTCTTCCCGTTCCTTTCTTGTTAACTTACCCCGCCGCCTCTCCGCTTCTATTATTGGATTATCTCTTTCATCAAGTCTATCGCACAGGCCTTCTAACAATTGCCTTGCCCACTTCAGTTTCTCAACCTTCTCCTCAATATTGTAATATTCAATTAACTGTGCATCATCCATGCCGACAATTTCTGCGGCTCGACGCGCTTTAATCCTTTCTTTTTCGGCAGGAGAAATGTATCTCGTTAGCACGTCAACATACCTGACTATATTTCTTTCTCGATCGTTTTCACAGAATTCAAGTTTCTGTTTTGTTGTTAATTCTGGATTGTGTAATACCTCTTTATGAAAATCTCTCTTATAGTGCGTGGTCGGCGGCTTATGTGACGCAATCTTGTCTGCCTCATTTTTAATTTCATTAAACTCTTCCTGTTGTTCCTTTGGCATTTTATTATAAAATTTAGTGAAGTTAATGATTGATGCGAGGCGTTGCTCTCTGGTAAGGCTTTGGATAGAAGCCTTATGGTCATCTCCGGTAAAACAAGCGATAACATTTTGGGCTATCTTCTGAATTTCATCGGGATGTTTTTCAGAAAACTCCTTCAAGAAATCTTCAAAACTATCATCCGATATATTCAAAATAGCATCTCGCTCTTCATCGGACAATGATGATGCAAACTCACGAAGATCGGCGTCTGCATTCTCAAGGCGGCGACTTAGAAGGTCGGCATCATAATTTTTGGGGTTTCCCATCCTATCACCCGTCAGTTTTTTTTTAATTCGGCATCACCGGCTTCGGCATCAATAATGTCATCGAGGCGCTCTTCTTCGTGTTTTATAGCCTCATAATCTGGGTAAAATAATTCGCCAACCATTGTATCGAACAAATTATCACGAATATTCGGTATTATATCGTCTGGAATATCGTTGTGCATGACATCCTGAATTATCGACCTTGCTGTTGTTATCTTATCTCTAATTGGAATTGCATCATCAAGCAGGACATCAATAGGAAGAATATCAAGTAGCATCATCGTAAGATTTATGATGCTGTCATCGGAAGTAATGGCAGGAATTTTAGCGAGAGTATCACGCAAAACTTCCATAGGATCGACTTCAGTTTCGGCTTCATTATCAACCTCAACTGTTTTCCCAAAGTTTGAAGAGTATTCCTGTAACAAGTCGTCATATGATACAGACCAACACCCATCAATTTCGCTGTATTTTAGTTCTTGCCTGCTAACCCCATCTTTAAGCGGGTTTTTGTTGCGAATAACCCTGTTTCCTTTGTTGATTTTATCTTCCCAATTTCCGCTAATTGCATCCTTCTTCAAAAATTCCGAAACCTGCGCTCCAAATTCACCGGCGGTTAACGGCACAGCATTGCGGGGCAATGTGCTGTTGTAAAACTGATATAGTTGATTGCCGAAAACTCCGGAAATCATATTGGAATTCAACACAATCTGTAATATTTTTTCATGGTGAGGCTTTTGCTTGAAAACGAGCCTGTTGTAATCTTCGCCATGAAAACCCTCAATATCATCGTAATCATTTAATACGCCAAACTCCTGTCTAATTTCCCACAACCACTGGGCGACTTGCTTCTTATCTTTGAGGTCGGATGCTATATGTTTCTTCCACCAACTGACCGGTTCAAGATTGCCGTCATCTTGTGGAAAATTTGCCCTATCAATTTCAATCCAGTGTTGAATGTTGTGCTCAAGTGAAATAATGCTAAATCTACGGTCAACATCATCGCCTTGAAGTGCTACGCAACCTTTTGGGTCATTTGTAGCGAAAAAGAACCACGCAACATTATCAGTTGTAAATGGTTTTACATATTTCGGGTTTACATTAATTGTTTCATTGCCAACCGTTCTCCTTAGTGGCCCGACCTGGGTTGATGTTGGTTTGTTTTCATCAATAAAACAAACTGCTTTTCCAAAAACGAGTGAATTGTGTTGGGCAAAAAATTCACCAAATTTTCCCGACTGAACAGACCCATTAAAAATTGTTTGAAATAGGGCAGATACAAATGTGTTTTTACCGGCACGCCCTGCGCCATGCCAACATATAGCGGGAATATCAAATCTGTGGGGGTTTTCAAGTTTTTGAAGGAGGCATAATTTTATATGCTTCTGGAATTCATGGCTGCCGTTAGATATTGCCTCCATTAAAATATAAAAAATCCTACCAATCTTTGCCCCAGTATTTTCTGGTTTAACCCACCCTTCTTTGCTAAAAACATTTAGGTCTGCGTCATCTTTATCGTTTCCAGATACATAAATTTTTACCTTTTCACGATTGGTGTCGTGAATATAATCTTTAGCCCAATGGTGGGGTTTTGTGGTGGTGCCTTGGTATTTGTATCGCGAGGCATCAAACAATGAGTGTCGTTTGAATTCTTGATAAGTAATGTGCTCCCAACCTTTTTCGTCGGTAAATTGGTAAAATATGTTATCGCGAACAATGTAATAAAGTTCCGTTTCATCAAGAAATTTTTCAATTTCAGACTTGTGCTGATCGACGGCCGAGAACTCTCTATTATACTCTGCCCTATGAAATGGAACAGCCATAAGTTCCTCCAAAATTAGAGATGAACGCCGAGACACAATTTACCGCTTATATGACGAAGGCCAAAATTTATCAAGTTTGGCCTCCACCCCCTTCACCCCCTCCACCCCAATTTACACCGGCCCCTGTTTGAGACGGTCAAGGAATAACCTCTTCACATCACAATCATTCATAGTGGTAATTAGCGAAAGGTTGCTTTCCTCTGTTAACTGCTTTATAATTTCCGTTATGCAATATTCTGTAAAATCGCTCAACTGCTCCTTACTTGAAACATCAGCGACATTATAGTTTATATCAAATAATACAGCCCTGCCTTCTCCGTCATCATATAATCCAGCAAGTATCGCGACATTTCCGACCGTTTCATTTCTAATGTATTCGTCAAATTCAACCACAGAAACCGCAAGAGATCTAATATCATCATTTTCGATACCAGACGCTGTGTTCTTAAGCAAATGGTGAATTAACTCCGAATAATATCTTCTATTAACTTGTTCTGCATCTATATTCCAAGCGTCCTTACTCGCTACCAATCGCTTTTTGGTATTTAATATGCCATCGGATGTCCATGACATGCACATCTTAATTTGACGACAAAACACTGCGCCTACTTTAGTTCGTGTTGCCATGACACATCCCTCGCGTTGATTATAGGTAAAGCCATTCGCGATATGATACAAAAACAAATTGAATGTTATCCATCAACGCGGTGGATGTTATATTTCTGAATAAATTCCACCGACTGTTGCGATTTATCCGACATATTGTCATCATAATTGTCGATAATCGGCATGAAATTCTCCTTCCCGAAAAATAAGATCGGCACCGGAAGCCTCCTCTGCATCCTCCATCCCTTACCACCCATAACGCTACCGATATTCCGATTGCCGAGCAAGCGGCGATACTCATACTGGCCAATTTTTGTCTCAGTGTGAAAGTTCGATGGGAACAATGTTGGACTTAAATGGTGCTAACTGGTAATGTCGCTTCAGGGAAATTATCTTATGCCAACTCAACCTAAAACACTGGAGTTCATTCATGTCCACTGATGGTAAAGACGCCTTCGCCGAATTCGACGCAATGTTCGCAGATGTGGTGGTTCCTGCAACAATCACAAAACCAAAGAAGCAGCCGAAACAGAAGGAAGGCGAGACTATCGAAGAATTTAGGGCAAAGAAAATTGCGAAGATTAATGAGTGGATTTCTAAACTTGAAACCGACATGGTTCGTCCGACTGGTCGCGGTGGTAAGGCTAATCTAAGCGTGTTAACGGTCGATCCTGCTTTTATATCTGTAAAACTTCCGCATGGCCCCGCCGGAAATCTCAACCTATATTTCAAGGGCGTTTGGAAGTCTCATCATATTATTCCGACTGCGACAGAAGTCCCATTTTGGAAGGGAACTATTATGCTTATTGAAAATGGGCGGTATGACGAAATTTTTGAGGCGGCAAAAAAGACCATGATTGGAATTTTCCGGAACGAAGATGGCGCACCAAAAGAACGCAAGCCACGTAAGAAGAAGGAGGATGCGGTAGCGGTATAATTTGGTTGCAGTTTTCATCGCGGTTAGGCCGGAAAGTCAGTGATGGCTTTCCGGTTTTTTATTGTTTAATTATCGTCTTTTAATTTTGATTATCTGATCAAAATTTTCGTGATGTAATCGCATAACGAACATAACATGGATTTATCACAGGAATGTGGAGCGTGTTATGTGCAAATTTGTAGCATATTATCGGACATCGACTTCCAAACAAAGCCTGTCCTTTGACGCCCAAAAAGCAACGGTGAACACATATATACGAGACGGTGAACTTATTGCGGAATTTACCGAGGTTGAAACGGGTAAAAATAACGATCGCCCAAAATTAAAAGAGGCAATTGTGTTAGCGAAGAAAACAAAGTCAACCCTCATAATCGCCAAACTTGATAGGCTTTCGAGAAATCTAGCATTTATCGCAAACATATTGGACGGTAATGTTGAGTTTGTATGTGCCGATATGCCAAACGCAAATAAGATGATGCTTCAAATGATGGCAGTTATAGCCGAATTTGAGGCGAAACAAATTTCGGAAAGAACCATTGCGGCGTTGCAGGCTGCTAAAGCACGCGGAACTTTATTGGGGAACAGGACGAATTGGAAAGAGGCCCAAGCACTTGGGCACATGATGAACATTAAACAGGCTGCCGATCATGCAGATAAAATTCTCCCTATAATTCGTGATCTGGCCCGAAAAGATGCAGGAAGTTTACATCGGATTGCGGACGAACTTAACGCGAGGAATATCCCAACGCGGCGGAACGCGGAATGGACTGGAACGGCTGTTCGGCACATTATCCGGCGAGCCGGTTTCAAGAGCCTTCGAGAATTGGCGTAGGAGGGAATTGCCGGATGAGGTGAGTGGGATTGTAAGTCAATGTGACATACCATCGCTTATGCCATCGGATGATCCCATTCTGGGCGTAATTCATTAGCCATCTTTTCAACCTCAACATGTCCATAAAATCGGTGTATCATATCGCTGCTTGTCCCGCAATTTTTAGCAAGTAAGTAGTGGTCAACTCCGTGAATTATTTGTTGAGTAATGTAAAAGTGTCTAAAAGAGTATGCCGTCCTTTTCTTTCCATCGTGATCCTTATCTAATCCGGCCTCAACTAATAAACTATGTAGGCCCTTTTTTAGTGACTTAATTCGGCTTTTGTCATCGTTAAAAAATACCGGATCTAAATCACCTGGGTTATTTCCAAAATCATGCTCCCACATTGTTCCGAGCAACCTTAGCGGTGGAACGGCATTGAATTTTGTGACGATGGTCCTTGCCCCAGTTTTCCCCCTTACTCTTATCCGGATGTCTTTCTTTTTCCAATATTCCGCCCTCGCTTCTGTAAGCCCAATGATGTCTCCGAAATTCAAATTAAATATTTCCCCAGGCCGCATACCGGAATATGCTGCCAATATGATAAATGCATTTAACCTGTGTCGCTCTCTCCAATGATGTGAAAATACAGGGTATTGCCTAATCCGAACTTCGGATATCTCCAGAAGTTTATTAAATTCTGCCAATGTAAATCCAGGCCTTGGGCTATCTTTCGGACTATCAAGTTTAATCTCTGGCATAAGTTGTGCCGGAAGATAGCCCAAATTTACCGCCTGCTTTAATATCTGTTTTAGCAGGACAATCTCACGACGAATTCGGCTGTATGATGTGTTCTTGCGATCTACAGGCGTCGGTCGCGAAACAAGTCTGCCGGCACGCTTATATGTTATCGTATTGATATCTTTTCCAGGGCCAGAAACCCAATATGTTTTCCGCCACTCCATATATGCGGCGACATCCTTCTCCTTGATCGCATCGATTGGCTTATTTTTGAAAAACTCGATAAAATATCTCTTAATTGTCGGAATATCTACATGTAGCAAAATATCCTTCTTTTCCTTGTTCGCAACCTCTTTCTCGATCTTCGCTATGAACTCCTCCGCAACATCGGAGAAAGTTCTCTCACGAATTGATTGCCCCTGTTCGGCACGAACCGTTGCCCGCATATAGGCCAACATTGCGAGTTTATCGGCCTCGGTTTCATCTTCAGTTTTTAGTGCCTTTTGAAATTGCCCCTGTTCCGGAATGCTAAACCGGCAATACCATTTCATCGATCCTTTTCGGCGAAACAACTGGTAAGGTTTGTTGCCCATGGTGCCCTCAAAAAAGCAGTGCTCCTACCTCTGCACTTAGGCAGCACTAATTTGGGGAGGTCAACAAAAGAGTGATGCCCGATTCCTATGGGATTTTTGGAGGGGGTAGGGCACTGCATTAGACCTTCACTACCCATCCGGCCAAACCCCAGACAGCAAAAAACCCAGTCCTTTCAAGGGACTGGGCTTTTTGTTGGTCGGAGAAACAGGATTTGAACCTGCGACCCCTGCCTCCCGAATGCTGGACGATGCTGTATAACTCTTTGTAAACGCTGGATTAAAAAATCGCTACATTAGGATTGCACTACTGCTCCTATATATAAAAGGCAGAATATAACTTTTGTCGAACGCAACTCACAAACGCTTTGACCATGATTTTCGATCGTGGTCAAGCGTGGAGATTACGGACGATAAACAATTATTGATTGTTCAAAAAACTGTAATCCCAAGTTCGCCCGGTGAGCAATACTATCGTATTGATCACGCCCCTTTCACTCATTATAAAAACTCAAACGCTGGATAGTGGGCGTCGTAATAAACATTTCGTATGGTGTTTTATGGCGAAAATCCTTGTCATCGACGATTGCAATGTAAGCCGGGTAGCCCTGCGTTTATGTCTCGAACAGGGCGGGCATACGGTTGTCGAAGCAGAAACCGGTTGCGAAGGCGAACGTAAATTCGTCGCGTCTCCAACCGATATTATATTCACCGATATATTAATGCCCGATCAAGATGGTCTGCAAACTATAATTAATATCCGGAAGTTTAACAAACAGGTTCCAATCATCGCCATGTCAGCCGGATTGGACGTACATAATTACCTGCATCACTCCAAACTTCTCGGTGCAACGCACGCAGTTCCAAAACCAATGTCTAAAGATGTGATTGAAGATTTATTAAAGTCTGTTGATGCGGTAGAGGTAAATTAAACAATTTATCGGGTGCGAGGCATGGACTGCCACGAACGAATAAGGCGTCGCGACAGGGCCAATTCGCGGAGTTTGGTTGACGTAAAAATTACAGGGGAGACGCTTGCAATAACGCTTCCGAAGGTTTGGAAGGCGGAATATTCTTTAGATTATGCAATTATTGAAAGGGTTATCGACGACAATAAGCCGAAGAAAGTTCGTGTTGATCTAACAAAGGTTTCTGTTTTTAATCCAGCTACAATGTGGTTGATCGACCAAATTCAATGGAAGTGCAACTCTTCTCGGTCATCCTTTCATATTGATGGGACGGGTGGGATTGTGTAAATGTATATGAATATTCTTTCATCTCAATTAAAATAGCAATACGGTGCTTTTACAACAAATATTGGAGTTTTTATTTAGAAGGTTGGGCTAGTATAACTTCTTGGGAGCAGGCCGATTGCGCGAATTGCACTGATACTCCTGCATATAAAAGGCATGGTATAACTTTTTGAAATAGTGCATTATAACTATTTGGAGATGGTTTCAACATAATGGTCAAGCGTGGCGAGTTCCGCACGCGAAAGAACAAGACAGAAATGCCGACTAATGCATCCAATTAATCTTAACATCAATGTCAAATAACTTCCAAACAATTTCCTCTGATGATGAAAATTTTCGAGGCTCGAAAGATGGGTTGATAATATAAACTATTTCGTTTAATTTCGCGTTGAATAGGGCGGTAGCGACATCTCCAATTGGATTTTCAATGGTAAGCAAACCGCCGTTTTCAACTAATCTTTGATTGAAATATAAGAGCATTCCGAGGGCGGCGTCGTCAATATGCGTGGTCATGCTCATATCTATCGAAATAAAACGAACGCAATCATTCGCAAACTCATTTATAATTAAATCTATAATATCAGCATCTTTATAGGTAAATTTCCCCGCGAAATGTAGAACTAAACGACCATCTTCGATGATATCATGATATTTCATATCATTACCGCTCTTATTTAATCATCAACAAATCCATATCCACGGAGGTTATCGCTTTTGTTTGTTTTCGCTTGGCTTTAGAGCGATAAAAAAAGTCCGAGTTCCTTATCGCTTATCATCACATGGCATGCAACCCAATTACGCATAAACAAAATCAATTTATCATCTGCTGATTTTCCAGCGATTGTGTGTGCAACAGCGTTATGGAGAACCGACATAAAATGTGCGTGCTGTCGCTTGTGTGTTTCGGTGTCCGGATAATTTAATTCGACCATTATCCGTTCTTCTGTATCAATGTGTTTTGATACCATTGTTAATAAATTTGTAAACTCCATCATAATATCCGCTTCGGATGCCCCATCATTTGTGGCGACACGATAAGCATTATCCATTAATTTGAAAATAACCCTGTGTTCTTCATCAACCTTCTTAATTCCTGTCAAAAATGTATCTGTCCATTCAATGTTCATCACAAAAACTCCGGAACCAAATATTTTATTATTAGTATTTGCTTCCACAGCCTGCGCCGCGACCCGATGCATCGGGGCTTGCTAATGGTGAAGCACAATGGCTAACGTATTTACTTTTATTGTGTTGGCCTTCAATCTTATACGATTGTGATGGGATAAAGTAAATGGCGGCACAAAATAATCCGGCAAATATCGCTAAGTAGCACATTGAAGTTTTAGTCATTATTAGTTTCCTTTTTAGTTAGATAGAACTTTGTGATAACCATCAGCGTGATGGCAAGTATTTTAGGATGTCGGTGATAGTCTTTGCAAAAACTTGGTCAGAACCCACACGCTGTCGAACGCTGTTATCTCGGCGAGCGATAAACTTAATGAGCGACCTTTTTGGTAATAGATTGCGTTGAGGCTCTCTTAATATTGCTCCGGTATCACCAATTCTCGCCATAAAAAACATTGCATGATAAGCCCGCATGAACAACTTTCCATCATCAATAGTAGGTTCATGCGATAGAACAGAAAAGATATAATACCATTTAGTGTGGTAATAATTTTCGTATATTAATTTAAGTGCTGAAAGCCTTTCGCGATGGTGTGTTATCTTATCAAGTTGTTGCTCTAAGTTATGCCCATCCCTAAAATACTGAACGGCTTCACCCGCAAATGTAAACTTTGCTTCGATACTTACTTTATTTCCCCCAACTTGTTTTCTAATAAGTTTAAGATACTCATTAAGTAAAATAGAACAATAAAGTTCAATAACATATTTCTCGCCGAGTAGAGGTCCGCGAAGTCTCGGAATAATTTCAAAAACCGGCAGTAAGTCATAAGGATGTTTGTTTTCCTTTATCCTGCCGCCCGATTTTTTATATCGACGCCATTGTTTTTTAAGGTGTTGGTTTCTGGAAATAAGGCTTTTAACCGTCTGACTTGGATTTGGAACAGATGCAACTATAATCATAATAATTGCATCATAAGCCTTTTTTATATCCTCTTCATTATACGCACTTCTTCCTGTAAAAACCCAAGTCATAAACTGACGAAATTTCTGCGAAAAGCGTTCTGATATTGTTGGCAATTGATGTATGGGTAATTGAGAAACTTTAACTGGCTCATTAAGTATATGTCTCGCGGGTGCGGGTGGTGAACTATTTACAGATAGGCCAACAATTACACCTCGCTGTTGTTCGGAAGGAGCCTCATCAATGTAGTTATCGTTTCCCACTATTTAACCTGTAATTGTCTATCCAAGATATCATACACAAGTTAAAATAGGCTTTTTACAAAGCATCTGCTACGTCCACCTCTACAGACGTTTGTTGTAATAAAAGTGTGTGCCAAACAGACATTATAGCTTTGCCCAATTCGTTATCCGTGCCGGCACTAACTATAACGTCGGTAAGTTGTTGTGACTTAATAAATGACGCAAGCGGAGCATCGAATTTATCTAAATGCACGGCTATAAACTCAATCATAATCGATGCGACCTTATCATATGTCGATAACAAATTTGGATCGGCTCTCTCCAATTCGGTTAGCCTGTTCGCAAAATAATCATGATGTAATTTATGCTGGGCAAAGTTCTCATATTTAAGATCGGCCATAAGCCGCTCTTCCATTTTAATATGCCGCAAATAAACAAAACAAAAAGCACTTATAATGCTCCGAATAGTATTTACAGGAGCGTTGCTTGTAATTGCACGGACTAATTCATTATTAATGTTTATCAACTCTTTGTGGTCTTTGTCGATGTCATAAACGCCGGTTTCGATCCAATCGCCCCATGTTAAAGTCATCATAAACTCCTGAAAAAGGGGGCAAAAGTTATTAACGGTTAATAGCGGCAAGATATGGTGATGCATTATGTGATTTTGTTTGGGCTTTTGCAGCAGAACCAATCTGGCCTGTCAATATCTGTAAAGAAGACTGGGTTTTTGTTGTGCCGGCTCTGCTATACGCACTTGTGATGGCGTTCGCACATATTTGTTTTTTAATTTCCGGTTCAATGTCGTCAAAGGCCATTTTTGCCATCGAAAAGGTACTTTTAGTGGGTTCTTCAATATACTTTGATAATAGTTTCGATGTCATTGACAACTCGTCCTCACCAATTTTAGGGTGAGATTGAATTGCCAATACAAGCATTGTAATGGCGGCTTTTTCGTTTGGTTTAAGTTCGGTTTGATCGTGATGCATTGAATTCATCTCCCATTATTTATTGAACGTTCCAGCCTTATGTCGGCTGATTAACCTTTTTAACCTCAAATAAGTGCGGACCTTACAAGTTAGCCTGTCCTTGCATATCGAACATCGCCATCTCGCCCACTAACATGAGGTCAATGATTATTATTTGGACAGCCAGCCTTCGCAACCCCCAAATGGGAATTATTAGCCCATTCGTGATTACAAAATTTCATATTGCGGTGCGGTTATGAAATATATTATGGTCTTGGGTCAACAGGTTAACGAATGTTTATGGGCGGACTGCGATGAAATGCATGGGTTGGGGTGCGTCAAAATTACCCAACGCCGTAATGAAGATTAAATAGTTAACATGTTATCGATCGCATATATGGTTTACAACTTAAGTATACGCTATAGCCCAAGCGTCCCGACTCCAGCACGCTACCAGCGTCGCATCCAAAGTTCCGTCAGCCTTGCCGACGCTCCCATACACTCCAGCACGATGCCGGTAATGCGGTCGAGATCGTGTGCATGTTCAATCCCACGGTGATCGACGGTAGGGACGGACACAGCGACGATAACAGGCAGCAGAAGCGTACCGTTTACCGTCATTTCACCATGAACGAGCCCACAGACGACATCATGCAATCCGCGCATATCTGTATCGCGATAGAAGCATAACTTAATCGTCATGAAAACGAGTGCTAAAGGATAAGTAGTATGTAGGAATTTACAAAGGGAATTATAATGGATGAATTTATAACAGATGAAGCATTATGTAATGCTCTCGGTTTGGAATTAACAGATTATCACAGAGTAGTAGATGGGTTGCGACTCAAAAAATATAATATAACCGGAATTATTAAAGTTATAAGAGGTGATTTAATAGAGAAGATTGAAGAAAGAAAAGATGCGATATATTCCCAAAACTTCAACAACATCAATCCAAAGGTTGTTTGGGTGTGGAATATTGATGTTGTGGAAGAAGTTGCCCAAAAGATAATAAACTACAAGCAATCAAATCGCATAATTCAATCATGCGAAAAGATTATATCTATTATGTGATTTTAACATATATAAAATATTGATATAATCGCTTGAAGATTGCTAAATATATAGAAGTTAGTTATTACATAATCACCATCAAATTGTTGCGCTGCTATTGACAGCCGAAGCATGGAAAAGGGTGGAATACGAGACCACTACATGCACTTAAGGCAGGTGATGCCGAGTGGAAAGAAACTTTGTAAAGCCCCGTGTCAAAATCGGGATTTCTTTATAATACGGTGTGCCACGATAAATAAAGACTGCATTTGCAGGGAGAAATCTCTGTGTTTGCGGGTTCGCTACCAACACAGGGAGAAATTTCTGTGTTGATCAAAAGATGCTGCTCTGCTTTGTT
>SERZ01000991.1_pt1 | contig 17451 bp, 15 predicted proteins | sample 3171461 | NCBI WGS metagenome assembly SERZ01 (sample SAMN06051861, study PRJNA518727) | freshwater metagenome | biome: subpolar coniferous forest; feature: holomictic lake; material: water; isolation source: holomictic Lake 227, 6 m depth | place: Canada: near Kenora, Ontario | collected... | reverse complement strand
GGCGATTTCGTCGGCGCTGGAAGAGACGAACTGGACGTTGCGGGCGATTTCTTCGGTGGCGCTTTGCTGCTCGGTAATGGCGGCGGCAATTTCTCCGGTCGAATGGTGAATGTCGGTGATGGTTTGCCCGATCGCCTGCACCGACTCGACGGTTCCCCCGATAGAGTTCTGGATTTCAGTAATCTGGGCGGCGATGTCGACGGTCGCCTGCCGGGTCTGCTGCGACAGCGATTTAACCTCGCTGGCCACGACCGCGAATCCTCTGCCGGCCTCGCCGGCCCGGGCCGCTTCGATGGTGGCGTTGAGCGCGAGCAAGTTGGTTTGTGAAGCGATGGTGGCAATAATATTAATAATATTGCCGATCTTCTCCGACGCTTCATGCAGGGTTTGAACCCGGTCGGCGACTTCCTTGGCTTGATCCGAGCCTTGTTTGGCAACCTGAGTCGAACTGTTGATCAGTCTTCCGATTTCGTCGATCGCGGCCGACAATTGCTGAGAGGCCGAGGCCACCGACTGGGCATTTTCCGAGGTTTGAGCAATTGCCCTGGTCACCACATCGACCTGAACATTGGTGTCGCCGGCCGCGACATGCATCGATTGCGCCGTAGCGGCCATGGTGGACGAAGCATGCGACAGGCTGTCGAACACGCCGGACACGCTGGAGCCGAACATGTCGATCAACTCTTCGGCTTCTTCCTGGCGCCGTTTCTGGGTTTGGTGTTCGGTCTCCTGTTCGGCCTTCAGGCGGCTGTTTTCAATGGCGTTTTGCTTAAAGACCTGGACCGCCTGCGCCATGCCGCCGATTTCATCCCGGTTTTCCAGCGCGGGCACCGGGGTTTCAAGATTGCCAATGGCAAGCTTGGTCATGGCATCGGTCATTGTAACGATCGGGCCGGTAATGCCGCGGCCGATCACCCAGGCCAGCAAGGCTCCCGTCAGGAAAGCCACTGCCGAGACGGTGATCGTGGTTTGGATGGTCGCGGCAATTTCACCATCGACCTCGATATCAACGGTTTTGAGCATGTCGCGCATGCGGGTGGTCAGTGCCGCGGAGCGTTTGGCGAATTTTCCCCCGATTTCCGGTAAGGTTTTATTAGCCATCAGGTGATAATCGATCGTCACCACCGCAAGTTTGGCAAAGGTGCTATCGAAATCATTGAGAAATCCGCGTATTTTTTCCAGCCTTGTCTTCTGTTCCGGATCATCGGCCCGGCTTAGCGCTTCACCGAGGGCGGCACGACAGGTTGCCAGCCGGGTCTTGACTTGATCGGCATCAGCCGGACTACCCGTTGCATCAAATTTTTCGGCAAATCGACCGGCGGCCCACAGTGATTGCTGAGCCTGTCCGAGCCAAGCGGCCAGTTCCAACTTGCCGCCGGCAAAGGCCGCATCGGTGACCTTGGTCAAGGCAGTCATCGCCGCATCGGATGAGGCCCCGGTCCCGGTTTCGGTTAACCAGTCGCGTTGTTCACGAAGTGCCAAAGCTTTGCGTGCATCCACCATGTAACCTTCAAGCACCGCTTGAAGCTCTTTAGTCTCACGGCGAATATCGGCGTTGGTCAGGCTTTTGTCGAGTTCGGTAAACTGGGATTTCAGTATCCCCATTAACTCTTCGGCCCGTTTGAATTCTGTTACGGTGCCGCTAATCAAATAAGCATAAAGGTTACGGCGCAGCCCGACTAAATTACGCTCGATCTGCTGAACTTTAAAGGTATCGATAGACGAGTTAACGTAATCTCCCTGTCTTTCTTCAATATGCTTAAGACTGTAAAATGAATTGATCGCAATAACAGCTATCATTAACAGAACAATAATGAAGCTGCTGTAAATTCGGTAGCCGATTTTATAATTATTCATCCACGCGGTCATAGCTTGATGCCTCGATTAAATATAATTTTGGTCATTGCTAAAGGGGTGTTTTATTGGCCGGTGGCCAGTAACTGATTAACCTTTTCAATTAGCTCAGCATTGTGAAACGGTTTCATTAAGGTGGCATCGGCCTTCAGGCGGGCGAGATGGAGGGCGATATAGGCGGGTACCTGGGCGGCGCCGCCGGAGATTGCGAGAACAGGCGGGCGTCCGGGTAGCGTTTCCAGATGCATGATGACCTCTGTCCCGTCTTTTTCCGGCATGAGAATGTCGGTTATAACTAAATCAAAGTGTACTGAGCCGGACAACTTATTGATTCCATCCTGTCCGTTTCGGGCTTCGGTAACTGTATGGCCATTCTGAGAAAGTACTGCCGCGATTCCTTCACGAACGTCGTCCATATCATCAACGACCAGGATATTTGCCATTAGAACCGCTCCTTGCGCTTTATCAGGAATGGGTGTTTCGCCACTTATCTAACCTCGTATTTTGATCGAGGTTTAGCTAAATTAAAAACTTCGCAATGATGGCAGAGCCATCGCGTGTTGCCAAGTCGGAAAAACGAAATTAATACTCAAGGCCGGGCTGGGCTTTGATTCCCGATCGGAACGGGTGTTTTACCGCCTGCATGTCTGTTACCAGATCGGCGGCTTCAATCAATTCCCCGGGGGCGTTGCGCCCGGTTACGACTACGTGTAGATCCGGTCTGCGCTCCGCCAGCGTAGTCACAATCTCTATTACGGGCAGAAAGTCGTAGCGCAGAGCAATGTTCAATTCGTCAAGCACCACCAGCCGATAACTCGGGTCGGTGAACAGGTCGCACGCGGCTTGCCACGCCAGACGGCTGGCGGCGATATCACGGGTGCGATCGGCGGTATTCCAGGTAAAGCCCTCGCCCATCACGCGCACGGTCACCAGATCCTCGAATCGGGCTAGCGCCGACAGCTCTCCGGGGCTCCAGCCGCCTTTGACGAATTGGATCAGGGCCGAACGAAACCCGTGCCCGGCCATGCGCAAAATCATCCCGAGTGCGGCGGTGGTTTTGCCCTTGCCGGTGCCGGTATGAACGATCAATAGCCCTTTTTCCCGGCTGGAGGCGGCGGTTTTGGCGTCTTGGAGCTGTTTGCGCCGGGCCATCTTGTGGCGCCAGCCGGCCTCGTCCGCCTCGTTCATGACGCGCGGTCGCTCAGTTGGCGGTCGATCAGGTGGATAAACGAGCCCGCGATGCTGTTTCGACGCTCTCCGGCCGGTCCAAGCTCATTATCTGCGGCATCCCGGCACCGGAACAGCGGCCGATCGCTTGATTCTTCCAGAATACCGGCGAAATGGAACTCGTGACCGCGAAAAACAGTGCCTTTGCACCCGAGCGGCCCGTCCTCGGTCAGCACCGCCCGCCGATAACCGAGATGCAACTTCCGGCGGGCAAACGAGCTTTCCAGACCGAGCAGACCGGCCATCCGGTGCCGCACACCTTCGCGATCGACCATGCCCCGGCCGAGCACCATATAGCCGCCGCACTCGCCGAATATGGTTTTGCCGCCCGTCGCAGTCGCGCGCAAGCCGGCCAGGAATCCGGCATTGCCGGCAAGTTTTCCGGCATGCAACTCGGGATAGCCGCCGGGCAGATACACCGAATCAGCGGTCATCGGCGGCGCCTGATCGGCCAGCGGCGAGAACGGCAAAATTTCGACGCCCGCCCTATGCCAGCTTTCCAGCAACCAATCATAGGCAAAGGTAAAGGCAACGTCGCGCGCCACGGCCACCCGTTGTCCCGGCGGCGGTACTCCCGGCCGACCGTCAACGGGCGGGGCCATGCAGAGCGGCCGGGCCACCCCGTGCAACGCCTCGATATCGATTTCCATGGCGATCCGGGCGGCGGCACGATTGAGAAAAGCCCCCAGATCGGGATGCTCCGCCGCCTGAACCAAACCGAGATGGCGATCGGGCAGGGTCAGTTCCGGATGGCGGCGCACGGCCCCCAACACCGGAATGCCGAGCGGGGCGCAGGCCGCGCGCAGCATCGCCTCGTGCTTATCGCCGCCGACTCGGTTGAAAATAACGCCGGCCAGCCGCAAGTCGGGCCGAAAGCGATCGAAGCCGAGCACGGTCGCGGCGGCGGAGGTCGCTTGTCCCTTGACATCGACCACCAGCACCACCGGCCAGCCGGTGGCAAGGGCGAGCTCGGCGGTCGAGCCGTTCCCGCCCGTCCCGTTCCCGCCCGTCCCGTTTCCGCTAGATGTGCCGTCGAACAGCCCCATCACGCCTTCGACCACCACCAGGTCACAATCCCGGCCCGCAGCTAAAGCCTGCATCGCCAGGGTGTCCGGCCGCATCGCCCAAACATCGAGATTACGGCACGGGCGTCCGCCGGCTGCGGCATGAAAAGCGGGGTCGATATAATCCGGGCCGCATTTGGCCGAGCCGACCCGGCAGCCGGACTCACGCAAATGGCGCAACAAAGCCAGAGTCAGCGTCGTTTTACCGCTGTTCGAGGCGGGTGCCGCCAGGATTAAGCCCGCCGGAGGCATGGGCGGTGTCATGGAAGCAGGCCCTCGGAACCGAACGGACCCCCGGAACCGAGCAGAATCGGACGCATGCGAACGACTTCACCGATGACGACCAGGGCCGGCGGCTCGATCCGCTTCGCCACCTCGACGCACTCGCCGAGCGTGGTCTCGATCACTTCCTGATCCGGCGTGGTGGCGCAGCGTACGAAGGCAACCGCTTCGTCCGGCCGTCGTCCGGCGGACAGCAGGCGCGGCACGATGCCGGGAAGGTTTCGCACCGCCATGTACAGCACCAGTACCGGCGAGCCCTTGGCCAGCGCCTCCCAATCAAGCGCACCGGGAATCTTACCGTGGATATCGTGACCGGTGATGAAGGTCACCGCCTCGTTGATCCCGCGGCAGGTCAGGGGAATTCCGGCATAGGCCAATCCGCCGACTCCGGCCGAAACTCCGGGGATGATCCGAAAACGGATGTCGGCATCGAGTAAGGCCCGGGCCTCTTCGGCGCCGCGTCCGAACACCATCGGGTCGCCGCCCTTCAGCCGCAGCACCCGCCGGCCGCGCCGCGCCTGTTCGACCAAAAGGGCGCAAATATCCGACTGCTTACAGGACGGGCGGCCGCCGCGCTTGCCGGAGTCGAGGATTTCGGCCTGCGGTCCGGCCAGCGCCAGCACCCGGGGATCGATCAAAGCATCATGAAGAATGACATCGGCGCAGCGCAACCCGTGCAAAGCGTGCAGAGTCAGCAATCCCGGATCGCCGGGACCGGCCCCGGCCAGCCAGACCCAGCCCGGTTTGAACTCGGGCAAGTTTAGATCAACGGGCAGGCTGAACGAATCTGTCACGCGACGGGTCCGGGGCGGTTGGGCGAAAGGCCCGTATGGATCGGATATCGGACGGTGCGGGGTCAAGTCCCGTCTTCACCTTGACGTCGGCGCGCCGGGCGGCGTAAGGCTGACGGCACGAAGCATGGTGGCTTTCGGACATTCGGTCCGGAGCCGAAAAGGGAACACGGACGGGCGCCCGGTCGGGAGTCCGAATCGTGGCTGCCCCCGCAACTGTATGCGGCGAGTCCTTGACCGTTCAACGCCACTGGCGGACCGAAAGCTCGGTCAGCCGGGAAGGCCGGCTCAAGGATCACGACCCGCGAGCCAGGAGACCTGCCGTCGCTTCGGACATCAGCTATCCGGCCGGGGTGTGCCGGGGGAGATCCGTTGTTCATGACCAAATCCAATCCTGTCGCCGTGGTGCTGTGCGGTCACGGCACCCGCCATCCCGACGGCGCCGCCGAGTTCAGTGCGGTTGCCGAGCAGGTGCGGGCGCGCCTGCCCGCTTATCATGTCACTTGGGGGTTCCTCGAATTATCCGAGCCGCTGTTGCCCGCTGAACTTGAACGGCTGGCAAGTGAAGGCTATCGGCGCATTCTGGTGATGCCCTGCATGTTGTTCGCCGCCGGCCATGCCAAGACCGATATTCCGGCAATGGTGCGTCGCTTCGGCGCGGCCCATCCGGAAATCGAGGTCATTTACGGCACCACCTTCGGCGTCGATCCGAACTTGTTGGACGCCGCCGCCGCCCGCATCGAACAAGTGCTGACGCCCGCGGTGGCGCGCGAGGACTCGCTGTTGCTGGTGATCGGGCGCGGCAGTTCCGACCCTGACGCCAACGCCGACCTTGCCAAGATCATGCGGCTGTTATGGGAAGGTATGGGCTTCGGCCGGGGTGAAATCGGCTATTTCGACGTCACCTTTCCCCATTTGGAACCGGCACTCGACCATGCTGCGCGCTCGGGTTACCGGCGGGTGGTGGTGCTGCCCTATCTGTTATTTACCGGCGTGCTGATGCGGCGGCTGCGCGAGACGCTGGCGGCGGCCCGGTTGCGCTATCCGGGTCTAGAGTTCGTCGAGGCGCCCTATCTCAATGATCATCCCGGCGTGATCGAAGTCTTCGCGGCCCGGGTCGAAGAGGCTCTTAAGGGCGACAACGCGATGAATTGCCGGCTGTGCCGCTGGCGGACCGATATTCTGGCGTTCGAGTGCGAACACGATCATGATGATGATCATCACGACCATTCTCACGACCATTCTCACGATCACGGGCATTCTCACGATCACGGGCATGGTCACGGGCCGGGGCATCCCTTTCCCGATCATCCCGAAGGTCCGCGCTCGCCCCGCCGCTGGTGACAGGAGTCAGTCCATCGTGCTCGATTATCTACGCGATCCGCAAGAAATCTATCGGCGGTCCTTCGAGATCATCCGGAGCGAGACCGATCTGTCCGCCGTTCCCGCCGAATTGCATGATCTGGTGATCCGGGTGGTTCATGCCAGCGGACAGCCGGCGATCGTCTCCGATCTCGCCTGGTCGGATGACTTCGCCGCCAAGGCCAAGGCCGCGCTGGCCGGCGGGGCGACTATTTTCACCGACACCCGCATGGTGGCCGAGGGTGTGATCGTGCGCCGGCTGCCGGCTCAAAACAAGGTGGTGTGCCGGCTTTACGAGGCGGAAGCCGCCGAATTGGCCAAGCGGCTGAAAACCACACGCTCGGCCGCCGCAGTCGATACCTGGTGCGAGCGCATGGCCGGAGCGGTGGTGGTGATCGGCAATGCCCCGACCGCCCTGTTCCGGTTGATCGAGCTTTTGATCGAGGGGGCACCGCCTCCGGCCGCAATTCTGGGTTTCCCGATAGGATTTGTCGGCGCCGCCGAGTCGAAACAGGCCTTGATCGAGGCCGGACTCGGCGTGCCCTATGTCACCTTGCGCGGTCGGTTGGGTGGCAGTGCGATCGCCGCTGCGGCGCTGAATGCCTTGGGCAGTGAGCCGGCATGAGTGATGCCTCTCCTCCTTGGCTTTCGGTGATCGGTCTGCACGAGGACGGGCTTGCGGGGCTTGGTGCTACGGCGCGGGCACTGGTTGACGGTGCCGAAACTCTGGTCGGCGACGCGCGCATGCTCTCGTATCTACCGGAAGATGGCCGCGAGCGCCTGATCTGGCCCAGGCCGCTGACCGCCCTGTTTCCGGAAATCGAGCGCCGCCGTGGTCGGCCGGTCTGTGTGTTGGCGTCGGGCGACCCGCTCTGTCATGGTATCGGCGCGCTGATCGCGGCGCGCTTTCCGGCGTCGGAGCGGGTGATCATTCCGGCGCCGACCGCTTTTGCGTTGGCCCGGGCCCGGCTCGGCTGGAGTGAGGGCGAGGTCGAAACCCTCAGCCTGCATAACCGGCCGTTGGAAACTCTGGCCGACGCGCTTTATCCCGCGGCACGGCTGGTGGTGCTGACCCGGGACGGCGGAACCCCCGCTGCGGTGGCGGCCTATCTGACCGAACGCGGCTTCGGGGCGAGCCGCCTGACCGTGTTCGAGCGGATGAACGGCCCCGACGAACAGCGTTTCGAAGGCGGGGCGGAGGACTGGCCCTTTGCCCGGTTGCATGATTTGAACGTGCTGGCGATCGAGTGCCATGCTTCCGATGACGCTTGTTATTACAGCCGCGTTGTCGGCTTGCCCGACGAAGCCTTTCTCTCGGACGGGGTGATGACGAAGCGGGAGGCGCGGGCTTTGGCCGTCAGTGCCTTAGCGCCGTTGCCCGGTGAATTGTTGTGGGATGTCGGGGCCGGCTGCGGCACGATCGGGATCGAGTGGTTGCGTGCCGCCGGAGCGCGCGCACGGGTGCTGGCGATCGAGACCAAGCCGGAGCGCCGTGCTCTGATCGCGGCTAATCGTTTGCGTTTCGGCGCCGATCGTCTGGATATTATCGCGGGTAACGTTCCGGGGGCGTTGGCCGGATTGGCCGCTCCGGATGCGATTTTTATCGGGGGCGGGCTGACCGTGGCCGGCGTATTGGAGCGCTGTCTGGCTGCGCTTAAGCCCGGTGGCCGGCTGGTTGCTCATGCGGTGACGCTGGAAGCCGAGTCGGTGTTGTTGAACGCGGCCGCAACGCATGGTGGCGGCTTGGTGCGCGTGTCGGTGGCACGGGCGGAGCCTCTCGGCGGGTTCACCGGCTGGCGTCCGCAAATGCCCTTGACCGAATGGAGCTATCGGAAAACGCGATGAATGCAGGCACGGTGTACGGGCTGGGAGTCGGTCCCGGCGATCCCGAATTGATTACCCTGAAGGCGTTGAAGTACCTGAAGGGGGCGCATGCCGTGGCTTATCCGGTGCAGAAGGGCGAGAGCGTTGCCCGCGCCATCGTCGCCGCCCATCTTGTTTCGGGGCAGGCGGAAATCCCGATCGACGCCCCGATGACGGGCGGCGAGTCGGCGTCGCCGGGTTACGATGCTGCCGCTGCGGAAATCTTGGTTCGGGTTGAGCGCGGCGAGGATGTCGCGGTATTGTGCGAGGGCGATCCGTTATTCTACGGCTCCTTCATGTATTTGCTGACCCGGTTGTCCGGGCGGTGCAAGATCGAGGTGGTACCGGGGGTGTCCTCGCCGGTTGCTTGCGCGGCGGCTTTGCGCCGGCCTTTGGTCGGTCGGGACGAGCGGCTTTCGGTGATGCCGGCCGGCTTGCCCGATGAAGAGTTACGGGCCGGTTTCGCGGTGGCCGACACTGTGGCGCTGGTCAAGGTCGGTCGGCATGTGCGGCGCTTGTCAAAGCTGATCGAAGGGCTGGGACTCATCGGGCAGTCCTGGTATGTGGAGCGTGCCTCCACCGTCGGGCAACGTGTGATCCCGCTGCTTGACCTGGACCCGACCACGGCGACTTATTTCGCTATTATTCTGGTGTTCAAGGAAACCTCGTCATGGCGCTGACCCGCTCCGACCTTCCGCCCGCCCTGATCTTACTCAGCCCCGGTGGCCTCGCCGTGGCGAAACGGTTGCGCGCGCTGCTGCCGGGCGCGGAAATCCACGGGTTGAAAGGCCGACTCGGGGCAGGGGAGGTTGACCGCCTGTTCGAAGGCACCGCCGGGCATCTGCGCGCCTTGTTCGAGGAAGGTCGGCCGATCATCGGCCTGTGCGCCGCCGCGGTGCTGATTCGCGCTCTGGCCCCCCTGCTGGAAGATAAGCATCACGAGCCGCCGGTGCTGGCCTTGGCCGAAGACGGCAGCGTGATCGTGCCTTTGCTCGGCGGTCATCACGGCGCCCATGCCTTGGCGCGTCAATTCGGTGAAGTTCTCGGCGTCATGCCGGCGATCACTACGGCGGGCGATGTTCGGTTCGGGGTCGCGCTCGACGATCCGCCGCCGGGCTGGACCCTGGCCAACCCTGGGGATTACAAGGTTTTTGCCGGTGCGTTGTTGGCGGGCGCGCCGGTGCGGCTGGAAGGTCGGGCGCCGTGGCTGTCCTCGTCTCGGCTGCCCTTCGCCCGTGATGCTGAACTGGTGCTGCGGGTGACCGAGCGTAATGTCATCGGTTCGCCCGAAGCGCTGATCTATCATCCGGCGACGCTGGCGGTCGGGGTCGGGGTTGCCCGTGGCGGCGCGCCCGAAAAACTGGTTCAGTTGATTACCGAGACTCTGGCCAAACACGGGCTGTCGGCGTCTTCGGTGGCCGGGCTGTTTTCGATCGATCTCAAGGCCGATGAGCCGGCGGTTCATGCCGCCGCCGTGGCGCTCGGGGTGCCGGTGCGCTTTTTCGATGCGGCCACGCTGGAGGCGGAAACCCCGCGCCTTGCCGATCCGTCCGAAGTGGTGTTCCGCAATGTCGGCTGTCACGGCGTGTCCGAAGGGGCGGCGCTGGCCGCGGTCGGGCGTAGCGGATTGCTGGTGGTGCCTAAGACCAAGAACGAAGTTGCAACTTGTGCGATTGCCCGGGCGCCCGAACCCTTTGCTGCCGCGGCGCTGGGACGGCCGCGCGGGCGGCTGTTCGTGGTCGGGCTCGGGCCGGGCGAGGATGGCTGGCGCACCGCCGACGCGGCCGCCGCCTTGAAACAGATGACCGATCTGGTCGGCTACCGGCTTTACAACGATCTGGCTGTCGATCAGGGTGGCCCGCTGCCCGAAGGGGTCGAACGTCACGATTTCGGCATGGGCGACGAGGAGCTGCGGGCGCGCAAGGCGCTCGATCTCGCGGCCGCCGGGCGGACGGTATGCCTGGTCACCTCCGGCGACCCCGGTATTTATGCGATGGCGACTTTGGTGTTCGAGCTGCTCGACCGCGCGCCGCAGCCCGAATGGTTGAGGATTGATCTGCGGGTCATTCCGGGCATTTCGGCGTTTCAGGCTGCGGCCTCCTTGATCGGGGCGCCGCTGGCCCATGATTTCAGCCTGATCTCGCTGTCCGATTTGCTGACGCCCTGGCCGTTGATCGTCCGGCGGTTGGAGGCATCGGCCTCGGCCGACATGGCGGTGGCGCTCTATAACCCGGTCTCGCGCGGAAGGCGGCAGCAGTTGGAACAAGCGGTCGAGATTTTCCTGCGTCACCGCTCGGCCGAGACCCCGGTGGTGATCGGGCGCCAGCTCGGTCGGCCCGAACAAACCGTCGAGGTGATCAGGCTCGGCGATCTCAAGCCGGACTTGCTCGATATGCTGTGCATCGTGCTGGTCGGCTCAAGCGACACCCGTGCCTTGACTCTGCCGGACGGCAGCCGTCGGGTCTATACGCCGCGCGGCTTTTCCGGAAAAGACAGCTCCAGCATGAATCAAGGCGTCGGCTCGTGACCATTCACTTTATCGGTGCCGGGCCGGGGGCGCCCGATCTGATCACCGTGCGCGGACAGCGGCTGATTTCCAGCTGTCCGGTCTGTCTTTACGCCGGCTCGCTGGTGCCGCGCGAGGTGATTGCGTGCGCGCCGGTCGAGGCCCGGGTGCTCGATACCGCCGGCATGAATTTGGATGAAATCATCGCCGAGATGGCAACCGCGCATGCCGCCGGTCAAGACGTTGCCCGGGTTCATACCGGCGACCCGTCACTTTATGGCGCGATCGCCGAACAGATGCGGCGGCTCGATCGGCTCGGCATTCCCTATGACGTGACCCCCGGTGTGCCCGCCTATTGCGGGGCGGCGGCGGCGCTTCAGCGTGAACTGACTCTGCCGGGGGTAAGCCAGACCATCATTCTGACCCGGACCAGTAAGCGCACTTCGGCGATGCCGAAGGGCGAAGATTTGGCGAGTTTAGGCGCAACCGGGGCCACGCTCGCAATACATCTTTCGATCTCTGCGATTGAAACGGTGGTTGCCGACTTGCTGCCGTCGCGCGGGGCGGACTGTCCGGTTTCCGTGGTCTACCGCGCGACCTGGCCGGACCAACAAATTTTGCGCGGCACGCTGGCCGACATCGCCGCCAAGGTCGGTGCGGCGGGGATTACCCGCACCGCGCTGATTCTGGTTGGCCGCGTGCTTGATACCGACAGCTTTCCCGATAGCCTGCTGTACGATCCGGCCTTCAGCCACGGCACCCGCAAGGGCCGTCTTTAACAGAAAACTCCGCGATTGACTCGGTGCGGGCCAGAGCGCAGATTTGAAGAGCGTTATCGGTGTAATCGGAACCCTGAGATGACCGTGTTGGCGATTGATACCCTGAAGCTGGCTCGCCGGTTGCGCGAACATGCCGGTTTCACACCCGAGCATGCCGAAGCCGCCGCCGAGGCTTTCGCCGACGCGGTAGCCGGAACCGCCCTGGTGACCAAGGAGCATCTCGACGCCAAGCTTTTTGAGCTTAAGACCGAATTGCGGGCCGATCTGGTCGAGGTCGAACATCACCTGGACGCCAAGATAGCTGCGGTTGAAACCAAGCTTGAATCCAAGATAACTGCGGTTGAAACCAAGCTTGAATCCAGGATAGCTGTGGTTGAAGTCAAGCTCGCTGAAACCAAGGTCGACTTACTCAAGTGGATATTTGGCGCGATGGCGGCGCAGTCGGCGCTGCTACTCTCCGCCATCAAGTATTTCGGACACTGAATTTATCAGCCCTTCTTGCGCACCCGGGCCCATTCGTACAACGCCACCGCCGCCGCATTGGACACGTTAAGCGAGGAAATCGGGCCGGTGGTCGGCAGCCGGGCAATTTCGTCGCAACGCTCGCGGGTCAGACGGCGAAGTCCTGCGCCTTCGGCCCCGAGCACCAGCGCCAGTCGGCCGGTAATGTCGAGTTCAGGCAAGGACCGCCGGCCGGATTCATCCAGTCCGACGCACCAATAACCGGCCTTTTGCAAGTCTTCGAGCGTACGGGCCAGATTGGTTACCCGCACCAGCGGTACGACATCGACCGCACCCGACGCGCTTTTCGCCAGCACACCGGTTGCCTCGGGCGCATGACGCTCGGTGACGATTACCGCACCCGCACCGAATGCCGCGGCCGAGCGCATGATCGCGCCGATATTGTGAGGATCGGTCACCTGATCGAGCACGACCACCGCACCGGGGTGTTGGTCTTCGGGCAGGCGAAGCAAATCTTCCAGATCGACTTCGGGCAGCGGTGCGACTTCGAGCGCAACGCCCTGGTGCACCGCGCCTTGCGGCAACAGGCGCTCCAGCTCCGGTTTGGCGACGCTGTTGGGCGGCGGCCGCTTCAGACCCAGACTGCGCGCTCGTTCGAGCACGCCGGCCAGAGCGGCCTGTCCGGCTTCGGTCAGCAGCATGCGCCGGCATTCGCGCTCCGGATTAAGCCAGGCCGCTGCCGCGGCATGCACGCCGTAAAGGAAGGTGGGCTTCGGCCCCTTCCGGCCGTTGCCGGTCAAGGATGGGCTCCGATCGCGCGTAACAGAGCGGTGTCGGCGTCTTCTTCGCAATTCGGTGTGGTCAGCAGATGATCTCCGGCAAAGATTGAATTGGCCCCGACCAGGAAGCACAGCACCTGGGCCTCGGGACTGAGATTGCGGCGCCCGGCCGAAAGCCGAACCTGACTGGCCGGCATGGCAATGCGCGCAGTCGCCACCATACGCACCAACTCCAGCGGCTCGACCGGCGGACGTTCGGCCATCGGCGTGCCCGGAACCGGCACCAGTGTATTGATCGGTACGCTTTCGGGATGGGGTGTTTGCGCCGCCAGCACCTGAATCAGCGCGGCCCGGTCGCGAATCGTCTCACCCATGCCGATAATGCCGCCGCAGCACAGCTTAATCCCGGCGGCACGGACGGTTTTCAACGTTTCCAGCCGGTCCTGATAGCTGCGCGTGCTGATAATGCGGCTGTAGAACTCGGGGCTGGTGTCGAGATTGTGGTTATAGGCGGTCAGTCCGGCCTCGGCCAGCCGTTGCGCATGTTCCGGCTTCAGCATGCCGAGCGTGACGCAGGATTCCATGCCGAGCGCCGAGACTCCGCGCACCATCTCCAGCACGGCGTCGAATTCGGCGCCGTTGCGCACCTCGCGCCATGCCGCCCCCATGCAAAAGCGCGAGGCGCCGGCCGTCTTGGCTTCGGATGCCGCGGCAACCACTTGGCCGGGGTCCATGATTTTGTCGCGGGTCAGCTTGACCTCGGCATGATGGGCCGATTGCGGGCAATAGCCGCAATCTTCCGGGCAGCCGCCGGTCTTGATGCTGAACAGGCTGGCGCGCTGGATCGCACGCGGGTCGTGGTGCTGGCGATGAACGGTGCTTGCAAGGTCGATCAGGTCGAGCAGCGGCATCTGATAGATCGCCTCTAACTCGTCCACAGTCCAATCGGTACGCAGCACCGGAGTAAGCATTTGGCCCATGATGGATTTTGCCGGATGTTCGGGAGCGGGAAGGGGTGACCATAGCCGATTAGCCGGCCGTTAACCAGCCCGCTTGCGATCGGCCGGTCCGGGATAATCGGCGATATGATTCATGAGCCTGTCGGCCTCCCTCAAGCCGGTACCCGTTCCTTTTCGGCCGGGACGGCATCGAGATCGACCACTGCGTCCGACACTACTTTTTCAAACAGGTATTCGGCGGAGCGCTGATGGTCGAGAGAGATTTCGGGCGCCATCTCGCCTTCGGTCCGAACCCCGCGCATGGCGACCCGGGCCGCCTTGAGCGGGTTGCCGGTGGCATCATTGGCGGCGGTCGGCTCATAGCCGCAATGAGCCATGCAGTCGGCACACTTCTCGTATCGCCCGGTGCCGAAGCTGTCCCAATCCGTCTCTTCCATCAGCTCGCGGAAACTCGCGGCATAGCCCTCGTTGATCAGGTAGCACGGCCGCTGCCAGCCGAAGACGTTGCGGGTCGGATTGCCCCAGGGGGTGCAGCGGTAGTCCTGATTGCCGGCCAGGAAATCAAGATACAAGGTCGAATGGGTGATTCGCCAGTCCCGCCCGCGGCCGATGCGGAAAACATCGCGGAACAGCTCCTTGGTCTTGCGCCGGTTGAGGAAATGCTGCTGGTCGGGCGCGCGCTCATAGGCGTAACCGGGGGCGATGGTGGTGCCCTCGACTCCGAGATCGCGGGTGAAATCCAGGAAGGCGGCAATGTCGGCCGCCGGTACCCCGTCGTAAAAGGTCGAGGCGCAATTGACCCGGAAGCCTTTGGCCAGCGCCGCCTTGATTGCCGCGACCGCGCGGTCGAACACGCCGTTCTGACACACCGAACGGTCGTGATGCTCCTTCAGCCCGTCGAGATGAATTGAGAACGACAGATAGGGACTCGGGGTAAAAAGATCGAGTTTCTTTTCAAGCAACAGGGCGTTGGTGCACAGATAGACATAGCGGCGTTGCCGGATCAGTCCGGCCACGATTTCGCCGATTTCCTTGTGGAGCAAAGGCTCGCCGCCCGGGATCGAGACCACCGGCGCGCCGCATTCCTCGGCGGCGTCCAGGCATTCTTGCACGCTGAGTCGACGGTTCAGGATGGCATCCGGATAATCGATCTTGCCGCAACCGGAACAGGCCAGATTGCAGCGGAACAGCGGCTCCAGCATCAGCACCAGCGGATAGCGGGCGCGGCCTTGCAGTCGTTGTTTGACGATATAGGCACCGATGGCGGCCTGCTGCCTTAACGGAACTCCCATGGCGGCTCTTTAGTCCTTGTGTCCGGCCTGCTCGAGTTCATCGGGCAGCTTGAAGTGAATATTTTCTTCGATTCCAGCCAAAAGCTCGACCTGGATCGGGCGCAACTCGGCGATGCGTCGAACCAATTCCTGAACCAGATCTTCGGGTGCCGAGGCGCCGGCCGATATTCCCAGGGTGTCAACCCCGTCCAGCCATTCAGGTTTAAGCGCGGTGGCATCCTCAACCAAATAGCTGGGCTTGTTCATGTCGGCGCCGATTTCGCGTAACCGGTTGGAGTTCGAGCTGTTATGCGCGCCGACCACCAGAATGAGATCGACCATACCGACCAGATGACGCACCGCGCTTTGGCGATTTTGGGTGGCGTAGCAGATATCCTTAACGTCGGGGCCGACAATGCCGGGAAAGCGCGCCTGAAGCGCCGCTATAATGTCCCGGGTGTCGTCGACGCTGAGCGTGGTTTGGGTCACGTAGGACAGCCGCTCGGGATGCGAGGGCTCGATCCGCGCCACGTCTTTGACCGAGGACACCAGATGCACGGTGCCGTCGATCTGGCCCATGGTGCCTTCGACTTCGGGGTGGCCGGGATGACCGATCAGGACAACGTCGTAGCCGCGCGCGGTGTAGCGCTGGCCTTCCTTGTGAACCTTGGTTACCAACGGGCACGTCGCGTCGATGACATGCAGTTGGCGCCCCATGGCGGAGGTTTCGACCGTGCGGGCCACGCCGTGCGCGCTGAAAATGGTGACGGCACCGGCGGGAATATCGTCCACATCCTCGACAAAGCGGGCGCCGCGGGCCTTCAGGTCTTCGACCACCCGCTTGTTGTGAACGATTTCATGGCGGACATAAACCGGCTGACCATAGATTTTGAGTGCCCGCTCCACGATCTCGATCGCGCGTTCGACCCCGGCACAGAAGCCTCTGGGTTGTGCCAGGATGACTCGCAACGGACGTTCGTTCATTGAAGCTGCTCTCCCCGAACTGACTTGAGCCCGATCTTACATGAGCCCGATCTTACAGGAGCCGGCCGGAAATCGCCGGGTCCGAACCCGCCCGTTCCTATCATACCGTTCGGACCTTTGCCAACAGGCTGTGTGATCGGCCGGAACCGTACGGGCAATTCGGTAGTATCATTACCGGATCACAGGCGTTGCGGAAAGATCACTTCGCGCCGGACAGGACGGACAGATCGTATCATGCCTTGACGGGGCCGCTGCCCGCGTGGTTTGTGGTATCCCTCCGTTCCGGCACATAATTCAGTTCGTGCCAGTATGTAACAAACGTGTAACAACTGCGGAGAGGCGGATGGCGCTGCGGGTGTCTGCGTGCTGTCCGGTTCACGGCTTAAACGGGGGCAAGGCTCAGGGTGGCTTCTCAGTTGGAACAGGCCATGGCGGCGGCGGCGGCCCTGGTGGAATCTGCAATCGACCGCCTGTTGGTTCCGACCGATCGTTCGGAGGCGCCGCTGTGGAATGCCATGCGCTACGGCGCGCTCGGCGGAGGCAAACGGCTGCGGCCGTTCCTGGTCATGGAAAGCGCGGGCCTGTTCGGCGTCGATGCTGCCCATGCGCTGCGCACCGGGGTGGCGGTTGAACTCATCCACTGCTACTCGTTGATTCATGACGATCTGCCGGCGATGGACGATAGCGATTTGCGGCGCGGCCGTCCGACCGTTCACAAACAGTTCGACGAAGCGGTGGCGATTCTGGCCGGCGACGGTCTGCTGACGCTGGCGTTCGAAGTTTTGGCGGATGCCGCGACTCACCCCGACCCCGCCGTGCGGGCGGAATTGGTGATGGCGCTGGCGGTTGCGGCCGGACCGGCGGGCATGGTCGGCGGACAGATGATTGATCTGGTAGCCGAAACCACCCGGTTTGATTTGGCCGAGACGACGCGCTTGCAGGAAGGCAAGACGGGTGCTTTGATCGGTTTTTCGGCGGAAGCCGGGGCTATTCTGGGGCGGGCCGGGACGGAACAGCGGGCGGCTCTGCGTGCTTATGCCCGTGATATCGGATTAGCTTTCCAGATCGCGGATGATTTGCTTGATGTTGAAGGCTCGGCCGACGTGGTGGGTAAACCGGTCGGTGCCGATGCCGCTGCGGGCAAGGCGACGTTCGTTTCCTTGCTGGGTATCGAGGGCGCCAGGGATCAGGCGCGGCTGTTGGCCGATCGTGCGGCCGGTCACCTCGAGCCGTTTGGCGACCGTGCCGCCAATCTGAAGGCGGTAGCC
>SERZ01000989.1_pt1 | contig 17502 bp, 19 predicted proteins | sample 3171461 | NCBI WGS metagenome assembly SERZ01 (sample SAMN06051861, study PRJNA518727) | freshwater metagenome | biome: subpolar coniferous forest; feature: holomictic lake; material: water; isolation source: holomictic Lake 227, 6 m depth | place: Canada: near Kenora, Ontario | collected... | reverse complement strand
CACCGTCGGCGTCTTTCTCGGCCCGGCAGCGCGCGATTTCGCGCGCAATCACCGCCTCGGTTTCAACTTGATGCTTCACCAGCAAACGCCAAGCGTGGCACCAGATTTCGTTCTCGCCCATGATTTGCACCCGCCCCTCTTGCGCAAACGTACATTATCCGTGATAGTCACCCGCATACAAGGCTGGCCGGTTCGGCGCTGCGGGAGACACGGATTATGGCAAAGGCGATGAAAGACGACGCAACCGAGCAATCGGGCGAGAGCGGCGGAAGCTGGTGGGTCATTCTGTTGATCATCCTGATGGGCGGCGTACTGGCGGGCTTCTATGCGATCAATGAATATGCCTCCGGTACCGGGGCGATCGTGAAAAGCGCCGACCGCAACGCCGGCCGCTTCGAAGCGATCTTCGGCGATTTGCTCCAGGCGCGCTTTCGCGCGATGAATCTGGCCTCCGAAGTCATGCTGCAAAGCAAGGTCACGGTCGAGGCCTTCGCCAAGAACGACCGCGCCGGTCTGGTCGGACGGATGGAGCCGTTCTTCGAGGAATTGAAGAAGAACCACGGCGTCCGAAACCTGAATTTCTGGACAGCTCCGGCGGTGCAATATTACCGGGCCGGCGACCCCAAGGTTTTCGGTCAGGATCTCAGCAAGTTCCGCAAGTCGATCGTCGCCGCCAACGAGCGCCGGCAAAAGATTCTGGCGGTGGAAACCGGGCTCGGCGGCATCATCGGGGTTCGCGCTATCACCCCGGTGACGTTCGAAGACAAGCCTGTCGGCGTTCTTGAATTCGTCACCGACTTCAATATTCCGCTGGAGCGCGCCAGCGCCACCACCGGTCTGAAATACGCGGTCGGCTTGATGAAAGAGGTCTCGGAGCGGGTCGAACGCCCGGCCGACCCCAAGAATGATGCCTGGAAAGGCACCGACGTCTTTTATATCTATTCCGATCCGATCACCGGCGAAATCGTGCGCGACATGGATTTCGACCCGCGGGCCAAGGCCTATACTCTGGCCAAGGCCGGGCATAAAACGGTTTTCGTCAAAACCTTCCCGGTTCTCAACTTCTCCGGCGTTCCCACCATCGTGATTGCATCGGTGCTGGACGTGACCGACGCTTTTCTTGATGTGCTTCAATCGGTGGCGATCAAGACCGGGATTTTGTTTCTGGTCATCGCAATAGTCGGCAGCGTCGGCTATTTGAAATTCGGCCAAATGCGCGCGGCCTTCACCGGCGTGCTGACCCACCAGAAGCGCGAGCTCGATGAGCGCGCGGCCGCCTGCGATATTGCCGTCGGCAAGCTGCGTGAAGTCGATGTCATCAAGCGCGGATTCTTTACCAACTTAGTCACTGCGGTCAACGTCCCGTTGCAAGCGGTCAGCGGGCAATTGCAAGCGGCGACCGCCTCGCTTGAAACCGTGGCACGCGGCGACGCACTTGAACCGGCGCAAGTCAAAATCATGCGCGACCGCTTCGCCTTTGCACTTGATGAAACCTCGCGGCTCAGCCGGCTGATCTCCGACTATCAACAGCTTGAACTGTTCCGCCAGAATCTGGTCAAGGCGGAAAATCCGCAAATCTCACCGGCCGAAGTGGTCGCCAAGGTGATCGCCGAAGACCTCGCCACCTATCGCCGCCTGCCGCAACTGACCATCACCTCGACGGTCGATCCCGACCTGCCGCCGGTCCGCGCCGATGCTGGTTTACTGCGCCGCGCCATCACCGGTCTGGCCGGATACGCCGCCCAGCGCGGCGGTAACGGCAAGATCATCTTGTCCGGCCACTATAACAGCGAGGCGGGTTGGCTTGAGCTTTCGGTCACCGGTTCCGCCTTTGCCGCGGCCGGCGCCCCGGACGAGGCGTTACTTGACGAATCGCGGCAATTCCTGGCCCGGATCGGCTCCACGCCCGCCGGCACCCCGAATGCTTCACCGCTGATTGCCGTCGTGCTGTCACGCATCATTCTGGAGTTCTACGGCGGCAGCCTGGAAATTCCGGCCGATGAGCCGGGCTTTCTCGCTCGTCTTCCCGTTACCGCCTGAGGGATACGGCCATGATCGAATATTGGCGGACTTACGGCCGCACGACGGTCGCCGCGGTCATTCTCGGGCTGGTGCTGCTGCTCGACGATATCTTCACCGGGCCGCTTGCCTTCATCTCGGGTGCCCAGCAACCGGTGCTGGAACAATATGTCGCCGCGGCCTTCTGCTTCGTGGTCACGATGCTGGTGTCGCGCTACATCCGACTCGACGTTCTTAACGGTGCGAAGGCCCGACAGTCCGGAAAACAGGTGCCGCAACTGGTCACCGACCTGACCGGCGTGCTGGTCATGTTTATCGGTCTTTGTTTTATCCTTGCGGTCGTCTTCAAGAAGGACATCACGGCCCTGGTCGCCACCGGCGGTGCCTCGGTCATGATCATCGGCTTGGCGCTCCGCGACATGCTGCTGGCCGCCTTTACCGGCGTCTTGCTCAATGTCGAAAAGCCGCTGAAGCCGGGAGACGTGGTCAAGATCAATGACAAATGGGTCGGTAAAGTTGAAAAGATCACTTGGCGCGCGACCTTTCTGACGACTTTCAATGAAGAAACTCTGATCATTCCCAACCTGACCTTGGCGAACGCGGTGATCGTCAATCTGGCGACTCCGGATACCCGGGCCAGACGCAACCTTGAAGTGGTGATCGACTACGATACTTCGGTGGAAAGCGCCGAGCGCATTCTTTATGCGGCAGCGCTGGGTGCGGTCGGCGTCACCTATATCGGCTCGCCCAGCGTAGTGGCGCGCCGGATGGAACGCGACGGTGTGGTCTATCAAGTCGGCTATACCATCTCCAGCTATGGTGACGGCCTGAAGTCCGATCATGCGGTGATTAAGAACATCCTGCAATGCATGCGCGATGCCGGAATCACGATCTCCTTCCCGAAAACCGAAGTGATTAAGACGCCGCGCCGCGCCCGGATTGCCGATCGTTCTCTCGATACTCTGCGGTTGGTGCAACAATGCCGGGTATTCCGGCCGCTGCCGACCCCGGTGTGCGAGCGAATCGCCGGCGTCCTGATCGAGCGGTTTTTCCCGGCAGGCGCGGTTATCGTCAATGCCGGCGAGCGGCGGGATTCGCTGTTCATCGTCGGCGAGGGCATGGTCAAACGCATCATGACCGACCGCGACGGCGCCCGACTGGTCAATGAGCGCTTCATTGCCACGGAGGCTTTCGGCCGCCGCGCGCTGTTCGGCGCTCAGCCGCAAGTCGCCACCGTGACCGCCGAATCCGCAGTGTTGGTCTATGAGTTCGAACGGCGCGCGCTGGCGGCGATGCTGAACGCCGACCCGACCCTGGCCGACACGCTGGCGCAATCGCTGGCCATGCTCAACTGGCGCGAGTCCGGTGACAGCGTCACGGGGATCGAGCCCGAACCGGCGGTGATCGAACGATTGACCAATCTTCACCGCGGCCGGATTCAAGCCGCCTATACACTGTCGTCTCCACTGAACGGGGCGGCCTGAGCCAACCGCACCAGCTTGCGCATGACCGAAGGCAGCGCTTGGGCATCGATATCGGCCGGGGCGACCCAAAATCCGGGGACGCTGCCGCCTTGGCCTTCGATCCGGCCGGCAAACAGCGTCAGCTCCAGGTGAAAATGGGTAAAGGTGTGGCGGACGCCGCCGGGGACCGGGTGCCAAGCCACGGCAGCCGGCGCCCCGGTCCCTACGGCCGTCGGCGCCCCCTCGCTCCATTCGGAGGATGGCAGCTCAATCATGCCACCGAGCAAACCGCGCTCGGGGCGACGCCGCAGCAAGACGGCACCGTCGCCATTAACCAGCCAATAAGCGATGCCACGGCGCACCGGCTTTGCCGGTTTGACGGCACGGCGCGGCAAGTGCCCGGCGATGCCCCGGGCCATGGCAACGCACCCGTCCCTCAGTGGACACAGCGGACAGCGCAAACGGCGCGGCGTACAGATCGTCGCGCCCAAATCCATCATCGCCTGCGCAAAATCGCCCGGCCGCTTCGCGGGCGTAAGGGTTGCGGCCAGCGCACGCAGCTTCGGCTTGACCGCCGGCAACGGTTCCTCGACCGCGAACAGGCGCGCCACCACCCGCTCAACATTGCCATCAACCACAGTTGCCGGCCGATCAAAGGCAATGGCCGCGATCGCGGCGGCGGTATAGGCTCCGATTCCCGGCAAAGCGAGCAAAGCTTGCTCGGTATCGGGAAACTCTCCGCCCGGCAAACCGGCGACCACCCAGGCGCAGGCATGCAGATTGCGGGCACGCGCATAATAGCCAAGCCCAGCCCACGCCCGCAGCACGTCGTCAAGATCGGCGGCGGCCAACGCCCCGACGGTCGGCCACGCCGTAAGAAAACGCTCGAAATACGGAATCACTGCGGCTACCGTGGTCTGCTGAAGCATGATCTCGGACAACCAGACCCGATAGGGCTCGGCCCGTTCACCCGGCGGCGCGCGCCACGGCAAGCTGCGGTGCGCCCGGTCATACCAACTCAACAGGTGCATCGCACGGCCCGGCGCGGCACACTCTCGGACTTCTTCGAAGTGCGGCGTTAGGGCGTCTCGACTTCGCAACACGGTCATGGCAGCTTGCGCCCTTCAGTGCGTCTTGGAGGATTTTATGAACGTCGAGTGGGTCGAAGGAGAAGTCGCCGGAGGCAAAGCTGTCTTCGGTGTTCTGGATACCGGTTTTACCATTGCGATCTTCCGCCAGCGGGACGGTTCGGTCTGGTTTTCAGCCGCGCTGCCCCAGTGCTCGCTGACCATCGACCCTTACCGCATGCCGATCCTGTGGGTTGACGATACCATCGTGTGCGATGCCGGAGAAACCGCCGAGTTGACCCGGGTCGCGGAACGCGAAGTGACGGGCGACGGCTCAAACTTCATGCCCTATCACATGGTCGGGGATACCGTGGTCGGCTTTCGCCTCTGGCACGGGGTCGAAGCCAAGGGACTCGGCTGCATTCGCACCTTCCTGGACGGCACCACCTTCACTTTGCGCTACTTCGTGCGTCCGCAAGACTCGATCGACATCAATATTCGGCTGGTCGGACTGTCGCCGCTGCTGCGTGCGGCGCTTGATCTCCGCGGCGCCTGACAATGGCCCCACCGCGCACTCTGGCGGCCATCCTGCCCCCCCTGACCGGCAAGGTCATGGGGCGGCGCGGGCTGGCGTTCGGCGGTCTGCTGACCGAATGGTCAAGCATCATCGGACCGAAAAACGCCGATCGTACCACGCCGATCCGGGTCGTATTTCCCCATGGTCAACGCGAAAACGCGGTGCTCCATTTACGGGTGGCCTCTTCGGCCGCGCTCGATCTCCAGCATTTGGAGCCCCAGATCATCGAGCGGATCAACGGTTTCTTCGGCTATAAGGCCGTGGCCCGGCTCAAATTGATCCAGGTGCACCGGGAAAGGCCTAAAGGACCGATTCACCGGCCGCGCCCGTTGAGTGTCGCCGAACAAAACATCATCGACGCCTCGACCGGGACAATCGATGATCCCGACCTGAGCGCAGCCCTGGCCCGATTCGGGCGCGCGCTCTATCAGTCAACGCCGAATCGCTGACCGAAGAAATCACCTGTGCGATGACCGTAACGCATGGTTCCCATGCGATCCGGTCTGAATCGCACTGGAATTAAATACTTAGTGGTCCGATTCAGAGGGCGGACGGGAACCATCCGTCATCATCGGAACACTAGCCGGAAACCGGCGAGCGCCGCGCGTCTTTGAAAGCCGCAACCGCGCGACGGGCGATCAACGTCATGGTCTCTTTGGCCGCCGCGGCATCTTCGGCATGCAGATTTCCCGCGCCCCCGACCTTGCCGGCTTCCTCGGCCGCCTGACCGGTACGCTCGGAAGCCATGGCGATCTTGCGAATCGTGCTCTCGGCAGCGCCGCCCCGCTTGATATCCAACAGCGCCGAAGCGCCGGCCATCAAAAAGGCCATGGATTCCGCGGATTTCTTGACCGGTTCGCCGCCTTGTCTATTGCCGGCATTGCGGGCCGAGCCGCGCGCCACGTCCATCGCCGCCATGGCGAACAAACGCGCATCCTCGGCATGTCCGACCGCAGCCTTCGCCAAATCAAAGCCGGCGCTGGTCTGATTGTTGACCGCGGGAGCGACCACCTTTTTCGCCAGCATGGCTTTTCCCGCCGCTTCCTTCGCCATGCTGAGCGAGCCGTCACGATCGCCGGAGCGCGCCGATGAAAACGCCGCCTCCATTGCGTTGCCCGCATCGACCGCAAGGCTGATGGCAAGCCCGGCAATCTGTTCCAAGGTTCTGTCCGTCATGGCTGATTTCGTCCATTCCATCAAAACGTCGATAACAGTACCGCTTCGGCACGGTTTCTGTCGACCGGGAAAGCCGCGTCGGATTCGATGACCGCCCGACACCGGGAAGCGCTGGCAAAACCGGCGCGCGGCCTGTAGGCTGACAGTCGGTTCGGGACCGGCCCCGGAGAGTTCCCATGATTCTCTTAATCGATAACTACGACAGCTTTACCTATAATCTCTACCATTTCCTCGGCGAGCTGCGCGGGGAAATCGTGGTCAGACGAAACGACGCCCTGAGTGTCGAGCAGGCGCTGGCCCTGAAACCCGACGGCATCGTCTTGTCGCCGGGGCCCTGCGACCCGGACAAGGCCGGCATCTGCTTGGCCCTGATCGATGCTGCGGCAGCACGGCGGATTCCGCTGCTCGGGGTTTGTCTCGGCCATCAGGCGATCGGTCAAGCCTTCGGCGGCCGGGTGGTGCGCGCGCCGGTGCCGATGCATGGCAAGGTCGGCATCATGGTTCACGGCGGGCGCGGGGTCGTGGCCGGGCTGCCTTCACCATTCAAGGCCACCCGCTATCACTCGCTGATCGTCGAGCGGGAAACCCTGCCCGCCTGTTTCGAAGTCACCGCCGAAACCGTGGATCCCGAAACCGGGCAAACCCTGATCATGGCGCTGGCTCACCGGACCTTACCGATTCACGGCGTGCAGTTTCACCCCGAAAGCATCGCTTCGGAACATGGCCACCAAATACTCGGCAACTTTTTGGCATTCACCCGTAACCCGCAGGAGGCGGCCGCGTAATGGCCGATGTCGACGCGATCATCGAACGGTTGCGCGAACTGAACCCCGTCATCGAGGAACGCTGGGGTGCCCGCATCATCGGCCTGTTCGGCTCGGTGGCGCGCGGCGACGACACCCCGGACAGCGATATTGATTTGCTCTACGAACTCGATCACCCGCTTGGATTCGGCTTTATGAGAATGGCCGATTTTCTTGAAGAGAAACTTGAGCGTCGCGTTGACCTAATCTCAGCCGAATACATAAGCCCCTGGTTAAAGAAAGCAATCTCCAACGAGGTGCGTGATGTCTAGAAGAGACCCGGGGGTACTGCTGATGGATATGATCGACGCCTGCGAGCGGATTGAAAGCTATATAGATGGGCATGATTTTTTATCATTTCAGAATGATATGAAAACTGTTGATGCTGTTTGTCGATGCTTAGGAATAGTAGGAGAAGCTGCTAATTCATACACAAAACATTGTCGTGTTGCCGATACTAATATTCAATGGAGTGAGATAGTCTCTCTTAGAAACAGAATTATCCACGAATATTCTACCGTTAACCTCAAAACAGTCTGGGGAATCGGAACCGAAGAGGTGCCCCTCTTGAAAGTACAACTCACTGCCCTCCTTGCCGAACTCGAGGAAAGACCCGTTCCATGACTCAAACAGCTCCGCACGGCGATTTCGCCGACATGAAAATGATTTTGGCCAAAGTCGCAGGCGGCGCACGTCTTGATGAAAGCGAAGCCGGCAAGGCGTTCGACATTATCATGTCGGGCAATGCGACCATGGCCCAAATGGGCGGGTTCCTGATGGCGCTACGGGTCCGCGGCGAAACGATCGAGGAGATTACTGGGGCCGCCCGGATCATGCGCAGCAAAGCGGTGCCCATCGAGGCTCCGCCCGGCGCAATCGATACCGTCGGCACCGGAGGCGACAACTCCGGGACGTACAACATCTCGACCGCAACCGCGCTGGTGGTTGCAGCCTGCGGCGTGCCGGTGGCCAAACACGGTAACCGTGCCATGTCCTCGAAATCGGGAGCCGCCGACGTGCTGGCGGCGCTGGGGGTCAATCTCGACGCCGACATGGCACTGGTGCACACGGCATTATGGGAAGCCGGGATTTGTTTCTTGATGGCGCCGCGCCATCATCTGGCCATGCGCAATGTCGGTCCGGCTCGAGTCGAGTTGGGCACGCGCACCATTTTCAACCTGCTCGGGCCACTGTCCAACCCGGCCGGAGCACGACGCCAGTTGATCGGCGTGTTTGCCCGCGATTGGGTCGAGCCGCTGGCGCATGTGCTGCATCGTCTGGGTTCGGAAAGCGCCTGGGTTGTGCACGGCTCGGACGGGCTTGACGAAATCACCACCACCGGACCGACCCTGGTCGCTCAGTTGAAGGACGGCGTCGTGACCGGCTTCGAGATCACGCCCGAAGATGCCGGCCTGCCCCGGACCACCCCGGCCGCACTCAAAGGCGGTGATGCCGCCGTCAATGCCACGGCGTTGCGCGCCCTGCTGGCCGGAGACAGCGGTCCCTACCGCGATATCGTGCTGCTCAATAGTGCCGCCGCATTGCTGGTGTCCGAGAAAGTCGTCGACTTGAAGGCCGGCGTTGCCGCCGCACGTCATGTCATCGATAGCGGAGCCGCCCGTACGGTGTTAGAAAAGCTGGTGGCCATCACCAACCGAAGGTAACGCCATGACCACCGTTCCCGACATCCTCGCCAAAATCTGCGCCGACAAACAAATACACGTTGCCGAGCGCAAAGCTGCGGTGCCGTTCTCCGAGCTTGACCGTCTGGCCCGTAATGCCGGACCGGTGCGGCGGTTCGCAGCGGCGCTCAAGCAGGCAATCACCATCGAAGGCCACGCCCTGATTGCCGAAATCAAGCGGGCCAGTCCCAGCAAGGGCTTGATCCGCGCCGATTTCGACCCGCCGGTGTTGGCCAGGGCCTATCAGACCGGCGGGGCCGCCTGCCTGTCGGTGCTGACCGATCAGCCGCACTTTCAAGGCGAAGACGCCTTTCTGCCCGCCGCCCGCGCCGCTTGCGGAATCCCGGTGTTGCGCAAGGACTTCATGATCGACCCTTATCAGATTGCCGAGTCACGGGCGCTCGGCGCCGACTGCGTCCTGTTGATCATGGCGGCGCTGAGTGACAGCTTGGCGGCGGAACTGACGGCGGCGGCGCATGAATACGGCATGTCGGTGCTGATCGAGGTTCACAACCGACGCGAAATCGATCATGCCGCCAAGCTGCCCTCGGAGCTGATCGGCATCAATAACCGTAATCTTCGCACCATGACGGTTGACCTGGAAACTTCGATTACGCTGGCCTCGCATTTGCCCGAAGGCCGAATTGCCGTTTCCGAAAGCGGCATTGCCAGCCCGGCCGACATCGCCCGGCTGTCGGCGGCCGGAATTCATACCTTCCTGGTCGGGGAGTCCTTGATGCGTCACACCGATGTGGCGACCGCCACCCGCAAGCTGCTGACCCGGCACGCCCACCCGGTCGGTCCGGAGCATTGAGCGCCATGCCGGTGCCGGGGTCCGGTCTGTCCCATTTCGACGCCGACGGCAACGCCGCCATGGTCGACGTAACCGCAAAACCGGTGACCGAACGCAGTGCGACCGCCTGCGGCTCGGTGGTGATGCGGCCCGAGACATTGGCCATGATTCGGGCCGGCGGCAGCGCCAAGGGCGACGTGCTCGGCGTGGCGCGCCTTGCCGGCATCATGGCGGCCAAGCGAACCGCCGACCTGATCCCGCTGTGCCATCCGTTGGCGCTCAGCGCGGTTAAGGTTGAACTGTCCTGCGATCCGGCGCGCAACGCCGTCGACATAACCGCAACCTGTCGGCTGGCCGGTCGACCCGGTGTTGAGATGGAGGCGCTGACCGCCGTATCGGTTGCCGCCTTGACTGTTTATGATATGTGCAAGGCGGTGGATCGCGCAATGGTTGTCAGCGATATTCGCCTTATCCACAAGGCCGGCGGCGTGTCCGGCACGTTCGGAGAAGCTCCCCGATGATTCCGGTTGCCGAAGCGATAGCCCGCATTACCGCCGCCCTGGCCCCGATGCCGTCCGAGATTATCGCCGTGAGCGATAGCGTGGGTCGCGTCCTGGCCGAACCGGTGCTTGCCCGGGTCAGTCAACCCCCGGCTAATATTTCGGCCATGGACGGTTATGCGGTCCGCGCCGACGATTTTCGCCGACGCCTGCCGATGCGCCTGAAGGTGATCGGCTCGGTTGCCGCCGGCCATGGTTTCCGCGGCACGGTCCAGCCCGGAGAAGCCGTACGGATTTTTACCGGCGCGGCCATGCCGGCCGGGACGACGGCCGTTCTGATACAAGAGGCGGTTCAAGCCGATGATAACGGCGGCATCACCGTCACCGAAGCGGTTGCCGCCGGTCACCATGTCCGCCCGATGGGACAGGATTTCGAGGTCGGCACCATCGGTCTGCCCGCCGGCCGAACGATCGGCGTGCGCGACGTCGCTCTGATTGCCGCGATGAACGTACCCTTGCTGCGGGTGCGGCAACGTCCTCGAGTCGCAATCCTGGCCACCGGTGACGAGGTGGTTTTGCCGGGTGAGCCGCTCGGGCGCCACCAGATCATCAGCTCCAATTCGCCGGCGCTGGGCGCCCTGGTAACTGCTTGCGGCGGGCTGCCGATCAATCTGGGGGTCGCCGGCGACAGCGCCGACGCGCTGCTGGCCGCCGCCGCCTCGGCCGAGGGCTCCGACCTGCTGGTCACCAGCGGTGGCGCCTCGGTCGGAGATCATGATCTCGTGCATGCCGTGCTCGGCAAACGCGGCGACAATATCGACTTCTGGAAAGTCGCCATGCGCCCCGGTAAACCGCTGCTGTTCGGCCGGACCGGCTCGGTGCCGCTGCTCGGTCTGCCCGGCAACCCGGTCTCCTGTCTGGTCACCGCGTTCGTGTTTCTCAGACCGGCCCTGCGCGCCCTGTTGGGCCAACCCGCCGAGGCCAACGGATTGCGCCCGACCGCCCGGCTCGGCCAAGCGCTGCCCGCCAATGATCAGCGCCAGACCTATTTGCGGGCAACGCTCTCGCATGATTGGGCCGGCGATCTGACCGCCACGCCCTTTCCCCGGCAGGATAGCGCGATGTTAACCCCGCTGGCCGCCGCGGATTGCCTGATTATCCGTCCGCCCGCGGCCGAAGCCGCCGACGCCGGTAGCCGGGTTGAAATCCTGCCTCTCGGCGCCAGCATCATCGGCGTTTGATCGGGGTCGAAATTTTTCTTGCAAGCGCTTGACGGGGGGGACGAACTAAACTAGAACATAGTGCTATGTTTTGGTTTTGTTGCGGAACGAACCGACTACAAAACAACCAACCACAAAGCGCGGGAGAAAATTCATGCTGACCCGGAAGCAACAGGAACTGTTGATCTTCATTCACGAGCGCCTGTCCCGTGGCGGCGTTTCGCCCTCCTTCGATGAAATGAAAGATGCCCTGAATCTTAAATCGAAGTCAGGGATCCATCGTCTGATCACCGGCCTGGTGGAACGCGGTTTTATCCGCCGCCTGGCGCATCGGGCCCGGGCGCTCGAGGTGGTGCGCCTGCCCGAAGGATTGACTCCGGCGGACGGCCCGACCGGTTCGGCGCCGACCGCGGCAACCGCGACGGCCGCACCGACGGCTGTACCGGCGACCCGTTTCCAACCTCATGTGATCCGGGGCAACTTCAGCGGCGCTCTGCCCGGACGTCAGGTCGTCAATGACGCCCAAGCGGTGGCCTTGCCGCTGTACGGCCGCATCGCCGCCGGCCTGCCGATCGAAGCCCTGCGCGACACCAGCATGACGATCGCCGTACCCTCCAGCCTGCTCGGCCCCGGGGAACATTATGCCCTGGAAATTGCCGGGGATTCCATGGAAGGGGCCGGGATTCTCGACGGCGACACCGTCATCATCCGCCGCTGCGATACCGTGGAAAGCGGCACGATCGTGGTCGCCCTGGTCGACGGCAACGAAGTCACGCTGAAGCGCCTTCGCAGCAAAGGCCACACCATCGCGCTGGAGCCGGCCAATCCGGCCTATGAGACCCGCATTTTCGGCGCCGACCGCGTCCGGGTTCAAGGCCGGCTGATCGGTCTGATCCGGCAATACTGACCGTTGCCGAACTACGATATTCTTGACACAGTCAACGGTCATTTCTTTGACGGGACCGGGCTATAACCTTTTCGAATTGTTAACCCCGACCGGTTCGGGGTATGATCCGCAGGTCAGCGCGGGCCCGCTTTTCGTGTGACCGCGATAATATAGAGGCTGTCCAACGTGCGGCGATATAGGTCTTGGATAGTATAGTTTGTTCGAAGATGTGTTTCGGCCGCACCGGTCTTGCTCGGCGGTGATATCGTTCGAAATATTATTCCGGTTCGGTCTTAACGACACTAAATTATCGCTCTGCTGTAGTCGGCCTGATCCGTGACTCTATACGAAGTCTATAACTCTATACGAAGGAAACGCCATGCCACATACAGTCTGGGTCGCCAACGGCAAAGGCGGCGTGGGAAAATCGGTTCTCATGATGGCTTTGGCGGCGATTTATGAGGCGTCGGGACGGCCGCTCCGTTTGATCGATGCGGACGACAAGGCCAAACTCGGCGAATTCATGGGGCCGGAGAAGGTGCTTTCGCTGAAAGTCGGCGCGTCGATGGATGAAATCCGCGCCAATCCCTCGCTGGCCTACAGCTATTGGGACAGACTGGCCGAAGAAATTCTTGAAAATGACACCGGGGTCGATATCGGCGCCAACATGGACCGGTTGATCCTGTCCTGGGCCGAAAAGTCGAACCTTGCCGCGCTGTTCGAAGATTCCGGCGTGACCATGGATGCCTATGTCCCGATCACGGCGGAACCGCTGGCGGTTTCGGGTGGTCTGGAAGTGCTGGAGACGGTCGAACGCATTTTCCCGACCAGTCGCCGCATTCTGGTGTTGAACAAAAAGTCCGGCGCATTCGACGCCTATGCCGGCACCCCGGAATTCCGGCGCATCGAGGCCATGCGCAACCGCGGTCTGTTCATTGTTGAAATGGCCGGTTGCGTCAGCGAAGCCTGGACCGATTTCGAACGTCTGAAGATGCCGCCGTCAAAGGTCATTTCGCTTGATCCCAAAACGGTCGCTTCTTTGACCGGTCTCGGCATTCTGGCGGCGCGGCGCGCCACCGGTGATTACGCCGCGTGGCTGAAGCAATTGACTCTGGCGCTTGCCCCTGTAACCCATGGTACGGCCGACCTCTGATGTCCTGGATCGATACCCTTGATCGGCTGATTACCGACAGTTGGGCCGCCAGCCGCGACGAAAGCGCGGTCATGCTCGACAGTCTGCTGGCGCTGTCATTGGCCGAACGATGGGACTTGTTTGTTACCCGTGATACTCGTCTGACTTTTTTGTCGGACGAGGATTACACGACTTTGTTCCGCAGCCTCGACGCTCACGCCCTGATGGCGAAAGTTGCCGACGCTCACACGCCGGCCCCGGTGTCGGAACGTGTCACGGGAGAGGACGGCGAACCGGTTGACACGGAAGCCGTCGAGTACGAGGGCGATCCGGACGCCGTTTATCATGAAGAAATGCCGGTCGAACCCGTACCATCGCTCCAATCCCGCTGGCGTTCGCGGATCGGCGTCCGTTGGTTGACCGTCGGAGTTGTCGCCGCCACCGGCTTGGCACTGGCCGGGGCCTTTCTCGCGGTGGTCGTGCTTTATATGTTGCCTTCGGGCCGCTCCTCTCAAGCCTCCCAACCATCCCTTCTGATCGGCAAGCTGGATGAAATCGAGCGCGATCAGTCGTTGCTGGCCAAGCGCATTGCCCGGATCGACGGCAAGGTCGACGATCTGGCGGTTACCGTCGAAAACCGGTTCGGGACGGCAATGCGGGCGGTCCATTTTGCCTCCGCCTTTGATTTGCTCAGCGCCGCGATTGATCGGGGCGTCCCGTTTTCCGCGGAGCTTGCCCGCCTCGCCCCCGCGGTCGCCGAGAAAGACTCGCTCACGGCCCCGCTCAAGCGACTGGAAACATTGGCTAAAATCGGGGTGCCGACACCGGCGGCCTTGCGCGAGCGTTACGATGAAATGGCGCCGAAACTGCTTGGTGTCATCGATTCCCGCGACCAACTGGCACCGCGCGTGACCGAAACCGGCTTTTTCGGTTGGGTCGGTTCGCTGTTCGGCACGGTGGATTCGGTCGAGGCCAAACGCTTCCGCGCCACCTTGGTCGGCATCCACGCCACGCTCAGCCTTGGCAATCTGGCCAGCGCCATTCAACAGCTTGAAGAATTGCACGCCTATCCCGCCGAGCCGGTGACCCGCTGGCTCTCCGCCGCCCATCTTCGGCTTGAAGCAGAAAATGCGGCGGCTGCGCTCCGCCTGGGTATTCTACCCGGCCCTGTCGCCCTGACGGATAAATAACTCGACAGGGAGCGGTAATGTCCAAAATTAAAGCACCGCGGTCGATTACACTCGACTATCTCACCGCCGGCAATCATCCGGACGCGGTGGTCAGCGGTGTTTTACTGGTTGTTATCGTGCTGCTGGTGGTTTCCGGCCTGGTCGGGTTGATTGAGCCGGTGCTTTCACTTGATTTGTTCCGCCCGGATTTGGCGTTTAGTAATCTGTTGCGCTCGCTGGGCCAGATTGCGGTCTCGGTCGGGGCTTTGATAGCGGCCGGGCTCGGTCTGGCCAAGCATCCGCGCTTCCCGGCGCTTTATTTGACCGTGTCCGCCGGCCTGACCTTGTTGATCACCCTGGGTCTGTCGCTGACGCTGTCGGGAACCGAGGGGCAAGCCGTTTTCCCGCTGGTCAGTCTGCCCGTGGTGCTGGCGGTGCCTTATGTGGTGTTCTCGCGGCGCTGTCGGCTGATTTTTCACCGCCGTCTCGATTTCAACTCGATTAAGTCGTTGGCCGGAGGCGAAGCCGGCTGGACCGTCCCGCCGCGGCTGGCCACGCAAGTGCCGGTGCTGCCGTTGCCCGAACCGATGCGGGAAGCGGTAACACCGAAACGTCCGCGCAGCCGCCGATTGGCTGCTCCGGTCGAGGAAAAAGTGCCCCGGCTTCCCGCCCGCCGCACCGATGGCCCGCCGCCCGAGCCGCGGCCCGCGCTCACGGTTCCCCCCAAGCCGCCCGATAATCCGGAAAGCGCCGCGCTATGGGCCGCGCTTTACGGTTCACCGCAACCCGCAACGGATACCGGGGAAGAGATTCCCGCCGAATCCGAAGATGCCGCCGCGACCTCTGCCGCCGGCCGGCGGGTCGGGCTTGAGGCTTTGATCAACCTGCGGCCACCGGGCACCTGACATGGCCAATCGTCCCCACGTTATCGCCATCTCCAGCCAAAAGGGCGGGGTCGGCAAGACCACTACGGCGGTTAATCTGTCCGCCGCACTGGCGGCCGCCGGACGAACGGTCCTGCTGATCGATTGCGATCCTCAAGGCAATGCCAGCGCTTGCCTCGGCTTCGCCGTGATCGAACACGGAGAGGGGGGCACCCATCAACTCCTGACCGAAGGCGCGTCGACCAACGGTGCGCTGTGGCCGACCCGAATTCCCGGCCTGTCGGTTTCTCCGGCCAGCCTGACGCTCGCGACCCTTGAAAGTGAACTGGCCAACTGTGCCGACAGCCATGTCCGGTTAGCGGAAGCCGCCGAGTCATTGGCCGGTACCGCTTTTGACTTCGTGATCATCGACTGCCCGCCGTCGCTCGGCATTCTGACCGTCAACGCGCTGGTCGCCGCCGACCGGGTGGTGGTGCCGCTGCCCTGCGACGTTCACGCGCTTCAAGGACTGAATCACCTTGATCATGTCCTGGCCAGCCTGGCGCTCTCGGCCGGACGCGCTAAACCGGCGGTTGATGTGCTGCTGACCATGCACCGCCATGAAGGCGATATCCATGGCAGCCAAACCCTGGCCGCCACCGTGCGCCGCAGCTACTCCGAACAGGTGCTGACCACGGAAATTCCGCTCAGTCATGAAATTTCGGCGGCGGCGGCGCTGGGCAAGCCGGTGTTGCTGCACCGGCCGCGCTCCACCGGTTCAAGCGCCTATGTCTCGCTGGCGGTTGAGTTGGTACAGCGGTTGGAGGATCACGCCGCCCGCGTTTCGGGCCGGGTTCGCCGCAGCCGGGCTCCGGCCTGGGATCCGGTCGCCGCTCAAATGGCGATTGCAACCCGCCTGATCGGCTGGGTTACCGATCCGGCCTCAGCGCTTTATGACGTCGAAGCGGCGACCGAGCATCAATCCGCTTTGCGCGCCACCGCACTGGCCGGCACGGCGGAGCGCAGCTTCGGCCTGCGCCGGCATGTCTGGATCGGCACCGGATTGGTGCTGGCCGCGCTGATGCTCGGACCGATTCTGTTCTTCGGGTTGGCCCGATTGGCCCCGCTCGACTGGCGGCTGAAGGCGGTTTCCACCATTATCGGAACCCGGACCCCGTGGGAAGCCGGGACCACAATTCTGGCCCATGCCGATCCGCGGGCGCAAAAACTGCTGCTGCTGGCGGCGACACTGGTCGCCAACCCGAGCCAGGCGTTGAGCGACTGCATCGACCGCACCGATTTCGAGCATGGCGCTCCCCTGCCCTCGCAAATGCCCTGCTTGATTGCGCTGACGGTGACTCCCGGCCTGACACCGGGAAAGTAATACGGATTTCTGAAAGTCTTCGGAAATCCGTATCGGGCCGCGACCGCGCCCCCGCGCGCCCGTGCGCGCGAAGCCTGCGCGGCATATGAGCGCGGCTTGTCCGAAGACTTCCGGACAAGCGTATAAGGCGACGCTCAAAACTCGATATGCTCGCCGAGATGGGCGTAAAGCCCCAGGTCGGAAAACGTCTCCATGAATTCGTCCGAAGGCTCGACATAGGCCAGCGCCAGCCCGGCGGCTTGAAACGAGGCGCAGGCCGCCAGCAGAACTTGAACCGCCGCGGTTGATATCCGGCAAACCTCGCGCGCATCGACCTTGACCGGCTGGCCGGCTTCCAGGTGCCGAATCAGGGCATCCCTGATCGGCCGCATCTGCTCCGCCTCGGCAATCACCGGCAAAAGAATGACCGTGTCCGACATCGTCAAGAACCTTGAATTCGGGGCGGAACTGTTTCATCACTTGTCCCATGTTAGCGCAGGGAAGGTGTGTCCGGTCAACCCTGTATGCTGGCCTGCACGGCGGGAGTTCTGCTCCCGAACCTTTCCCGGGTGCCACCCATGGAGCTGGCGAAACTGAAGCAGATGTTTTTCGGAGAATGCGACGACTATCTGTCGTCCGCAAACGAGCATCTGAACGCTTTGGAAGACAGCAACGATCAGGCCGGGGCGCTGAATGCGCTCTTCAGAGCCGTGCATTCGATCAAGGGCGGCGCCGGTGCTTTCGGCATCGATGACTTGGCCGAGCTGTCCCATCTTTTTGAAACCTTCA
>SERZ01000987.1_pt1 | contig 17517 bp, 17 predicted proteins | sample 3171461 | NCBI WGS metagenome assembly SERZ01 (sample SAMN06051861, study PRJNA518727) | freshwater metagenome | biome: subpolar coniferous forest; feature: holomictic lake; material: water; isolation source: holomictic Lake 227, 6 m depth | place: Canada: near Kenora, Ontario | collected... | reverse complement strand
CGAAAAACAAAAGCAGCCGATCCGAAAACCCGGCTGATCACCAGACGCTACTACCTGGGGAATTTTCTGTGGCCAACTCAGAAAGAATTAGCATTACATCTACTATTAACGGCAACAGAAATGCGGCGGCACAAATTAGACGAAAGCAATACGTAAGCCAGTCCTGCCAAAACAAATATATTTATATTGGATATTTGGAATAACGTTTTAACGATATAAGGTTGTTTTAAGCAATATCGTCAGCATCTGGCGCAATGATCATCATAGATATTCTTGGTGATGTAATTATCGTTATTAACTATATTTATTTGACAGCGCGAACCATCTCACATTGTTATAAAATTAAAGAATCTGGACTCATAAACAATATCCTATAAAAAATCGGGTCAGCGCCTTACTGACCCGATCTCGTCTTTATTATTTATCCCAGCCAGCCGACTTTTCACAGCTTTCCATCTCAGCCTTGTGCGTCTTCTCCCACTGGGTTATGGTTTTAGTTTCATTGTCGTCCATCTTATTATTCATACAGGTGCAGTAGGATTTCACGACTTCAGGAGCAACCTTCGCATCTGCATTGTCCTTAATGCACTGAGCAACCCACTTGGCGTCATCAGCGCCTGCAAAAGCAGGGCTTCCAACGACAGCGAACCCCAGAATCAGCACCGTTACAGTAAGAAACTTCATCTCGATCCTCCACATGTTAAAGGCTAAGCTTAAATAAGAGGCTTAGCCATGTTTATCAGCATTGGTACGCTGACATAAAAGCATTTATACAACTAGGGGTTGCTAGAAATGTTATTCACTGGCGGCGTTAATAGTTGCAAATACTGCTGAATAGCAAAGAGCCCTATCATCGTCAGAAGCAACCTTCTCACAGTATTTCATCGCCTTTTTGTTACCGACATCTCCTTCGGAAGCCTCAGAAACCGCATTACAAATCATTTGTCCAGAGTTGTCAGCAATTTCATCGCAATCATCATCCTCCGATGCGGCCACCATGAATGCCCTACAAAGCATTTGCTTAGATTGATCAACAATTGATTCGCAGCTTGCCCTGCCTTTAATTTGAGCAATATTATCCGCTTTTGCATCGCATACCGCGAAAACCATAAAAACAGCCACCAGACTCATGGCGCGCACCAACATGGGAAGTCTCCTAAATTTGAAGGACGAGCACTGGGCTAAATTTGAAACTATTCCGATACGCTGTCTTCATCAAGGAAAAAAGCTGTTGCATTACGAGCGGAACAAATCGTGGCACACCGTCCGGTTCAAGTGGAACACCGCGATTCTGGAAGTTATTGATCTTGGACGGGAATCCCGATTTTCGAATCGGGCGGGGAACGAACCGGACAGGGTTCACGCCAGCCCCGGCGGCAGCCGCGTGTCCCAGTCTGCCATGGGCACCCCTTTTGGGAATCTCGGCAACCTTGACGGCGGGGCTGATGACTCTCCGCGGTCTCGACACGCGCTCATGGACGAACCACCTCGGGTGCCGCTCCGGCAACTCGTTGAACCAGCCCCTGGCGCCCCTCTCCCGGGCTTGGCCGCAACGCCACCTCCAACCTGATAGGGCAGCTCACTGACTATTGTCGCGGTCAGGCATTCTGTTCTTATCGCCACCGAGGTCGGAGGATGAGGCCGATTCCGAGAGAGCGCTTAGTGGCCACCCGAATGAATCCGGCGGCAGACTCGAGGTTATAATCGTTCGCAAATCTGCCGCGCGGCCTGCGCTGACGTATCAACTTGACTTGGCGCGCCGTGTCATCAAAGTCGGTCTTTGACGCATCGGCGATCTGAGGCCGGAGAGTCTTTTTGGCCGGGAAACAGGGCAACACCATGACCGCGCAGCAGAACGGCGATCACGACTCGGCGGCCCCCAGGCGGGTCAGCACCCGCGGCGTGCTGACCAGCATCATCGGGCTGGCCATGATCGGCGGCGTCGTGCTGTTCGGGCCGCGCACCGTCGGCATCACCGGCGCGCCACCCGCCGGGGCGATGCCGCCCCCGGCGGTGACCGTCGCCCACCCGCTGGAGCGCACCGTCACCGAGTGGAGTGAGCACACCGGCCAGTTCACCGCCGTCGAGTATGTCGAGCTGCGGGCGCGGGTCAGCGGCTATCTCACCGAGATTCACTTCAAGGATGGCCAGACGGTGGCCAAGGGCGATCTTCTCTTCGTGATCGACCCCCGGCCCTTCGAGGCCGATCTCGCCCAGTCGATGGCAAACCTCGAGCGCGACAAGGCCCAGATGCTGCGCGCCGGCCAGGACCTCAAGCGCTACGCCGAGCTTTCGAAAAAGGACTTCGCGACCCGCCAGCAATACGACAACGCCCGCGCCACGTATGATGGCGCCGCCGCGACGGTCAAGGCCGACGAGGCCGCGGCGGCCCAGGCCCGGCTCAATCTCGAATTCACCCACATCACCGCCCCGGTCAGCGGCCGCATCGGCAGCCATCAGGTCAGCCTGGGCAATCTCGTGGTCGGCGGCGCCGGCGGCACCACCACGCTGCTGACCACCATCGTCTCGCTCGACCCGATCCACCTGCTGTTCGACGTCAGCGAAGCCGAGCAACTGGCCTACAAGCGCGGCGTCGCCGCCGGCAAGTTGAAATCGGCGCGCGACAGCGTGGTCGCGGTCCAGGCCCGGCTGGTCGATGAGACCCAGTGGAGCCACGCCGGCCTGATCGATTTTGTCGATAACCAGCTCAACCGCGGCGCGGGCACCCTGCGCCTTCGCGCGGTGTTCGCCAATCCCGGCCTCCTCTTCACCCCCGGCCAGTTCGCCCGGGTGCGGACGCCGGCCTCAGAACTCCATACCGTGCTGCTGGTCCCGGACCGGGCGGTGGTCACCGACCAGTCGCGCAAGCTGCTGATGGTGGTCACCGAGAGCGGCACCGTCGAGCCCCGGCTGGTTCAGCTCGGCCCGACCGCCGAGGGGCTGCGCATCGTCCGCACGGGCGTCGCCGCCACCGACCAGATCATCATCGATGGTCTGATGCGCGTCCGGCCGGGAGCGAAGGTGGCGCCTCAGGGCGGCGCCATCGAGCCCGTCGCCGGCGCCGATTGATCGGGACCGCCCCCATGAAACTCTGTCACTTCTTCATCGACCGGCCGATCTTCGCCGCGGTGCTGTCGATCCTGATCACCCTTTTGGGCGGCTTCGCCTTCTTCACGCTGCCGGTGGCGCAATATCCCGACATCGCGCCGCCGACCATCGTGGTTACCGCGAGCTATCCCGGCGCCGCCGCCGCCGTGGTCAGCGACACGGTGGCCACACCGCTGGAAGAGCAGATCAACGGCGTCGAGAACATGCTCTACATGGTCTCGCAAGCAACCGGCGACGGTAACGTTTCGATCACCATCACCTTCGCGCTCGGCACCAACCTCGACACCGCCCAGGTGCTGGTGCAAAACCGGGTCGCGGTGGCTCAGCCGCGCCTGCCGACCGAAGTCCAGCACATCGGCGTGACGGTGAAGAAGAATTCACCGGACATGCTGCTGGTCGTGCACATGAGTTCGCCCGACCGCTCGCGCGATGTCCTCTACATCTCCAATTACGCCACGCTCCAGGTCAAGGACGTGCTGGCGCGCATCCGGGGCGTCGGCGATATCAAGGTCTTCGGCTCCCGCGACTATTCGATGCGGGTCTGGCTCGACCCCGAACTGGTCGCCGCCCGCGGCCTGACCGCCACCGATGTCGTCACCGCGCTCCAGGCCCAGAACGTCCAGGTCGCCTCGGGCGTGCTCGATCAGCCGCCGGTGCCGAGACAGGGGGCGTTCCAGCTCAACGTCGAGACCCTCGGCCGGCTCCAGGACCCGGCCCAGTTCGAGGACATCGTGGTCCACACCGATCCCGGGGGCCGGGTCACCCGCGTCCGCGACATCGCCCGGGTCGAACTCGCGGCCCAGGACTACAGCGCCAACGGCTATCTCGACGGCCGCCCGGCGGTGCCGGTGGTGATGTTCCAGCTGCCCGGGACCAACGCCCTTGCCACCGCCCAGCGCATCCGGGCGACCATGGCCGAACTCTCAAAGACCTTCCCGCCCGGCATCCAGTACGACATCCACTATGACCCGACGATCTTCATCGCCCAGTCGGTGGAGGAGGTGATCAACACCATCTTCATCGCGGTGGCGCTGGTGGTGATCGTGGTCATCCTCTTCCTCCAGACCTGGCGGGCCTCGGTGATTCCCATCGTGGCCATACCGGTGTCCCTGATCGGCACCTTCGCGGTGCTGGCGGCCTGCGGCTATTCGCTCAACAACCTCTCTCTCTTCGGCCTGGTGCTGGCGGTGGGCATCGTCGTCGACGACGCCATCGTGGTCGTGGAAAACGTCGAACGCATGATGCGTCAGGGCATGACGCCGCGCGACGCCGCCCATGAAACCATGGATGAGGTCGGCGGCGCCCTGATCGCGATCGCGATCGTGCTCTCTGCGGTGTTCATCCCGGCCGCCTTCATCCCCGGCATTACCGGCCAGTTCTTCCGCCAGTTCGCCGTGACCATCGCCGCGGCCACCATCATCTCGTGCTTCGTGTCGCTGACCCTCAGCCCGGCGCTCTGCGCCATCCTGCTGAAGCCCCACCCCGAGCACGAGCGCGAGGCGCTGCTGCTGCGCCCGATCTCGTGGTTCTTCCGGCTGTTCAACCGCCTGTTTGACCAGTTGGCCGATGGCTATGCCGGGCTCACCGGCCGGCTGGTGCGGATCACCGGCCTCGTCGTGCTGGTCTATGCCGGCCTGATCGGCCTCGCCGGCTACCAGTTCACCCGCGCCCCCACCGGCTTTATCCCCCAACTCGATCAGGGCTACCTGATCACCGTGTTGCAATTGCCCCCGGGGGCCTCGCTCGCCCGCACCGACGCCGTGCTGCACCGGGTTACCCGGATCATTCTCGATACCCCCGGGGTCGCCCACGCCGTGGGCTTCGCCGGCTTCGACGGCGCCACCTTCACCAACGCCTCCAACGGCGGCGCCATCTTCACGCCGCTGAAGCCCTTCGCCGAGCGCGCCGAGCATGGCCTTTCGGCCAACGTCATCCTGGCCACTCTGCGCCAGCGCCTCGCCGGCATCCAGGAAGCCTTCGTGATCGCGCTGCCGCCGCCGCCGGTACGCGGCATCGGCACCGCCGGCGGCTTCAAGGTCATGATCCAGGACAAGCGCGGCCGTGGCCCGGTCGCCCTCGAGGCCGCGGCCCAGGACATCGTCGCCGCCGCGACCCAGACCCCCGGTCTGGTCGGCCTCTTCTCGCTCTTCAACACCCGGACGCCGAAGGTCTACGCCGACATCGACCGCGTCAAAGCCCAGATGCTGGGCGTGCCGGCCGAGCGGGTGTTCAAGACCCTCGAAATCTATGTCGGCTCAACCTTTATCAATGAATTCAACTATCTCGGCCATACCTACCGGGTAATCGCCCAGGCTGACGCCCCCTATCGCCAGACCATCAGCGACATCGCCAACCTCCGGACCCGCAACAATGACGGCAACATGGTGCCGATCGGCTCGGTTGCGACCTTCCACGATGTCGCGGGGCCATACCGGGTGCCGCGCTACAACCTCTATCCCGCCGCCGAGGTCCAGGGCGGCACCCTGCCCGGCATTTCGACCAGCTTCGGCCTCGAGGCGATGGAAAAGCTGCTGGCCGAGCGTCTGCCCGACGGTTTCGGCCACGAATGGACCGAACTCGCCTTCCAGGAAAAGGCCGCCGGCAATACCGGCATGCTGGTCTTCGCGGCCTCGGTGGTGTTCGTCTTCCTGCTGCTCGCCGCCCAGTATGAAAGCTGGAGCCTGCCGCTCTCGGTGATTCTGATCGTGCCGATGTGCCTCCTGGCCGCGGTCAGCGGCCTGCTGCTGCGGGGCATGGACGTCAATATTCTGGCCCAGGTCGGCTTCGTGGTGCTGGTTGGCCTCGCGGCCAAGAATGCGATCCTGATCGTCGAATTCGCCCGCCAGGGCGAGGAGCAGGGCAAAAACCGCTTCGAGGCCGCGGTCCACGCCGCCCGCACCCGGCTGCGGCCGATCCTGATGACCTCGCTCGCCTTCGTCTTCGGCGTGCTGCCGCTGGTGCTGGCGGTGGGTGCGGGCGCCGAAATGCGCCAGTCGCTGGGCACCACGGTGTTCTTTGGCATGCTCGGCGTCACCGGCTTCGGCCTGCTCTTCACACCGGTGTTCTATGTCGTGGTCCGGGGCATGTTCGGCCGCCCCCGGCGCCCCCATCGTCCGCCGCCCGCCGCTGGCGACGAACCCGATCCGGCCGCGGCGGCCGACGCGCCCGAACCGGTCGGGACATGAGCCGCCGGGCGCGCGCTCTGCTGTTGCTCCTGCTGCTGCCGCTCCTGCTGTCGGCGGCGCCCGCCCTGGCCCACGCCGTGCTCATCGCCACCGTTCCCGAGGATTCGGTGCGGCTGGAAGCGCCGCCGGCCGAGGTCCGCCTGCGCTTCAACGAGCCGGTGCAGGCGGTCGCGCTGCGGCTGGTCGATGGCAATGGCCGGACCGCCGCCGCCAGCCTGGAAGCCCGGGCCGACACCCTGATCCTGACCCCGGGCACGGCGCTGGCGACCGGCCCCTGGCTGATCGATTACCGGGTGATGTCGGCCGATGGCCACCCGGTTGCCGGCACGATCGGCTTCGGCGTCGCGGCGGCGCCGCCCACCGACGCCCGCCCGCCCGACCCCGATGCCGCCCTGCTCGCCACCCTCGGCATCCTGGCCCGCGCCCTGCACTATGGCGGCCTGCTGATCGCGGCCGGCGGCGGCCTCTTCCTGGTGCTGGTGGCGCGGCCGGACACCCGGCCGCCGGCCGGGGTGGCCACCCTGATCAAGCTCGCCGCCCTGCTCGCGCTCACGGGCGCCGTCGCCGCCCTTGGCCTCGGCGCCGCCAGCGCCGCCGGCCTGCCGCTCGCGGCGCTCGGCGACGACATCACGGTCTGGCGCGCCGGCCTCGGCGGCCGTCTCGGCACCGCCACCGCCGTCGGTGCCGCCGGCCTGACCATTCTGGTCGCCGGTCTCGCCGCCGGCACGGGGACCGGCGCCCGGCGGGCGATCACCCTTGGCGCCCTGGCCGCCACCCTGTCCCTCACCCTCACCGGCCATGCCGCCGGCGCGCCGCCCCGGCTGCTGGCGATGCCGGTGGTCGCCCTGCATGGTCTGGCCGCCGCGTTCTGGATCGGGTCGCTGTGGCCGCTGGCGGTGACGCTGCGGCGTCAGCCCGCCGCCGAGGCCGCAATCGTGGTCCGCCGCTTCTCCCGGCTGGCGCTCCTGGCCATGCTGCTGCTGGTGCTGGCCGGGGCCGCGCTGTCGCTGCTTCAGGCCCAGGGCTCGCCCGACCCGCTGGCCACCGATTACGGCCGGCTCTGGCTGCTCAAACTGGGCGCGGTCGCGCTGCTGCTCGGCTTGGCCGCGCTCAACAAGCTGCGCCTGACTCCGGCGCTGGCGCGCCAGGATACCGGGGCACCGCGCGCCCTGCGCCGCAGCATCGCCGCCGAAGCCGCGCTGGCCGCGCTGGTGGTGGCGCTGACCGCCGGCCTCGGCGCCACGCCGCCGCCGCGCGCCCTGGCCCTGATCCCCACCCGCGAAGCGGTTGCCGAGCCGGCGGCGGCCGGCGCCGCGCCCGGTTATGTCGTGATGGCCGGAACCGCGCTCGGCACGGCGGTGATCGACCTCGCGCCGGCCCGGGTCGGGCTCAACCGGCTGACCATCCGGCTCTCCGGCGCCCCCGAGACCGCGCGCCTGCGTCTGCTGCCCCCGGCGCCCGGCGCGCCGGCAATCGTACACGAGCTGGCCAGCGCCAGCCCCGGCCAGTACCGCCTCGACGGCCTCGATTTGGCCATGCCCGGCCGCTGGACCATCGTGATCGAAACCCCGGCCCTGGTGGTGCGCACCGCGGTGCCGGTCGGAGGGGCTTCCCCCGCAGCCGCACCGGTGCCACACTGAGCCTCGATCCTGCGGCCGTCCATCACAAGGGAGCGCCCCCGCCATGAAGCAAACCGCCACCGGCCTCGCCGCCCTCGTCCTGCTCCTGATCGCAGGTTGCACCACCGGTGGCCCCGATGATGCGATGGCGCTGCGCAAGCTGACTTGGTTCAGCTATCTCAACGGCGATGATCTCCGGGCCGGCTGCACCGCCGGTGCCCCCGAACGGTTGCGGCTGGTCTACAACGCCGACTATGCCGTGCACGTCCGGACCTACGACCTGAGCCCCGACCCCGCCACCGGCGGCGCCACACTGGCGGTCCGGGTGCTGCCGGCGGCCAATCTCGCCGCGCTGGCCCTTGGCGACATTCTCAGCCCCTGGCGCGGCATCCAGACCTCGGTCAGCCTCAGCCCCGGGCAGCGCGCCGAGCTTTGGAGCCGGGTCGCCGCCGCCGGCGGCCTGGCGCCGCCGCCCGGCGGCCTGTCGCTCTCTTCGGAGGAGATTTACTGGCTGGTCGCCGGCTGCCACCAGGGTCAGGCCTTCGTCACCGCCCGCCGGGTTTCCGAGACCGGCGCGCCGCCGGCCTTCGCGCCGCTGCTGGCCGCCCTCGACACCTCCGGCGTGGCCTTCCCGGACCTCGCGGCCCGGCACCGGCGGCTCGGGCAATCGCCGCCGCGCCATTCCCAGGATTCCTCTCTGGCCTTCACCATCCTGATCACCGATCAGGGGCTGTGGGGCGCTCCGCGGTTCTGAGGCCCCGCGCTAATCCGAAGCGTCGCCATCCTCCGGAACGGGCTCGCCATAGAGCGACTCCGTCGCCGGCCGCCGGTTGCCCGGCTGCCCGGCGGTCGATAGCTGGGTGACGTAAATCTTGGTCAGCGCCCTGAGGATCGGCGGCATCGAGGCGATGACGCCGTCAAAGAGTTCCTTGCGAATGACCTCGCACACCGTCCGCTCGAGGGCGACCGCGCTGGCCCGGCGCGGCGCCGACTGAATCAGCGCCAGTTCGCCGAAGATCCGCCCCGGTCCCAGTTGGGCCAGTTCACGGACCTCGCCGTCGACCCGGCGCCGGATGCTGACCCGGCCGGTCTGGATCAGAAAGGCCGAGGTCGGAGGATCGCCCTGGTTGAAGAAGCGGTGCCCCTCGGAATAGACCCGCCGGTCGAGAATCTTGTCATTGTTGCGCACCGAGCGGAATTCGGCGCCGCCCAGCCCCCGCTCCTGCTGGGGCAAGCCATAGGCGCGACGAATCGCCGCCACCAGACTTTCCAGCAGATAGCCGGCCAAGGGCTGGCCCTGCCGAATCAGCCGCTCGAAAACCTCGCGGCTGAGTTCGAGGCAAACGACATCGGTACGGGCGACGACGCTGGCGGTGCGGGGACCGTGATCGATCAGCGCCATCTCGCCGACGATCGCCCCGGGACCGATCAGCGCCAGCGAGCGCTGGCCCTGGGGTGTCCGCTGCAGAACTTCGAGCCGGCCCTTCTCGACCAGCCAGGCCTGATCGCCGAGATCGCTCTGGCGGATAAGCTCGTAGCCCTCCGGAAACTCCAGCCGCCGCATCTCTCTGCCCGGTTTGTCCATGCTCTCCCGTCCCGGCAGGCCTGCGACGCCCGCCGTCATCCAGCCGCCGGGAGCGTGCGACATCGGACGCCCGCCCTCAACAGAAAATTTAGGGAAACGGCATGGCGTTTTGCCGGCCTTGGTCTAAAATACCCGGCAAGCGGTCGCCGAGTCGCGACTGCCGGTGGAACAGTGATTCTGGAGGAATGCGGTGCCCGACAGTTCCGAAACCAGCCCGCTCCGTGCCGCCACGCAGTCGCGCGCCGCCGTTCTGGCCTCGATCGAAACCGGCGCCCACATGCTCTCGGCGGCGCTCCGGCAACTGGACGCCGTCGATCGCAAGGTCGAACGTCAGGCCCCCAACGTCAGCCCGCGCCTGCAGGCCGACCGCGAGGAGATCGGCGAGTTCATCGCCGAGCTGATCGACAAATACCTGCCGGCGGAGCGGCGCGGCACCCCCCGCAATGGCGTCCGGCCGCTGCCCGCCCGAGTCGCCTCGGCGCGCACCCTCGAAGCGCTGGCCGAGCGCTGAGCGGCGGCGGATCCCGGGCCGCGCCCTCAGACCCGGCCATAAAGCCCGATCGAGCGCAGGTGGGCGCCGAAGTCGCGGTCGTCGCGCTCGATGTGGTCGAACACCGCGGAGTTGATGAAGGGCAGATTGACCCGCACCGCCGCCGCCACCGGCTCGCCGGCCAGCAGCGTCGTCAGCGCCTCCAGATAGGTGGCATGGTGCACGGCGTGGCGCTCGACATGGGCGTAGAAGAACTGATGCATGATCAACTCTTCATAGGCGGTGTGGCTCTGAAAGCTGGCGAGGAAGGCGGCGGCAGCGGCGGAGATGCGCGCCAGTGCCAGGTCGCCGCCGTCCCCGGCGGCAAGATCCGTGAAGGCGGCGTTGAGCGCGTTAACGCTGGCGATCAGCTGCCGATGCTGCTCGTCAATGCCGCCATGTCCCACCGACAGCTCTTCGGTCCATTCCACCCGACGCACCCCCTGGCCTTGCCGGAGCCCGACCCCTCCTTCTATAGCCATTCGCTCCCGCTACGCCAATCATGATCGATCGACCGAGCCCCAATCTCCTGCCGCGAGTTCCGTTCGCATGCCTCTGCCCGATCGCTTCAACATCGCCCGCTACTGCCTCGCCGAACCCGCCCGCCGGCATCCGGAGAAAACGGCGCTGATCATCGTCGGCGACGGCGGCCATGAGCGGCGCTGGAGCTATGGCGAGCTTGACCTCGGGGTGCGCCGGCTGGCCGGCGGCCTCCGTGCCGCCGGAGCCCGGCCGGGCGAGCGGCTGATGATCCGCATGACCAACGACCTGCCCTATCTGCTGAGCGTCTTTGCCGGCTTCGCCGCCGGGCTGGTGTCGTTTCCCTCGTCGGCGGCACTGACCGGCGAGGAGGCTGAGTTCCTGCTGGCCGATGCCGGCGCCGGCTGGCTTGCGCTCTCGGACGACCTTGCCCTCGGCCACCCGCCGGCGGCCGGGGTGCGCGTGCTGACGGCGGCCGAGATCCGCCGCCTCGCCGAAACCGGCCCGGCCCTCGACGCCGCCGACACCGCCGCCGCCGACCCGGCCTTCCTGATCTACACCTCGGGCACCACCGGGCGGCCCAAGGGCGTGCTCCACGGCCACCGGAGCGCCTGGGGCCGGCGGCCGATGTATCGGGGCTGGTACGGAATGACCGGCAGCGATGTCGTGCTCCATGCCGGCGCCTTCAATTGGACCTACACCCTCGGCGTCGGCCTGATCGACCCCTGGGCCAACGGCGCCACCGCCGTGCTCTATAACGGCGCCGCCGATCCCGCGGTGTGGCCGGCGCTGATCGCCCGCTACGGCGTCACCCTCTTTGCCACCGTGCCCAGCCTCTACCGCCGGATTCTGAAATATGGCGACCCCAGCCCGGCCAGGCTGCGGACTCTCCGCCACGGCCTGACCGCCGGCGAGGCCCTGGCCCCGGCCCTGCTCGCAGCTTGGCGGGCGCACACCGGCAAGGAGCTTTACGAGGCCCTCGGCATGAGCGAGATTTCGACCTATATCTCGACCGGCCCCGGCCTCGAGGTCCGTCCCGGCAGTCCGGGCAAGCCCCAGCCGGGGCGGCGGGTGACGATTCTGGATGCCGGCAGCGGCGAGCCGCTGCCCGCGGGCCGGACCGGGCTGCTGGCGGTGCACCGCTCCGACCCCGGCCTGATGCTCGGCTACTGGCAGCGGCCCGAGGAAGAGGCGCTGGTCTATCGCGGCGAGTGGTTTGCCGGCGGCGACCTCGCGCACCTCGATGCCGACGGTTATCTCTGGTTCCAGGGCCGCAACGACGACATCCTCAACACCAGCGGCTACCGGCTGTCGCCCCTGGAGATCGAGCGGGTGCTGGAACACCATCCGGCGGTCGCCGACGTCGCGGTCGGCGAGATCCTGGCAACGGACGACCTCCGCCTGCTCGCCGCCTTTGTCGTGCCCCACCATGCCGGCGTCCGCGAGGAGGATATTCTGAGCTGGGCCGCCGACCACCTCGCTGCCTACAAGCGGCCGCGCACCGTGATCTTTCTGGAAAAGCTGCCGCGCACCGCCAACGGCAAGCTGCTGCGCCGGGATCTGCCGGGAGTCAGGCCAGCGTCATGATCGCCGGCAGCAGCGCCTCGGCGCTGTCAACCACCTGCCCGGCCCCGGCGGCCAGCAGTTCTTCGGACTCGTGATAGCCCCAGCTGACGCCGATCGCCCGGGCGCCGGCCCGGACCGCCATCTCGATGTCGTAGACGGTATCGCCGATCATCACCGTGGTCTCGGGCTCGCCGCCCGCCTCGGCCAGCGCCCGGAAGATCATGTCGGGGTCTGGCTTGCCCGGCCCGAAATCGGCGGTCTGGAGGGTGACGAAAAAGCGGCCGAGATCGTGCTGCTCCAACACCGCGGCAAGGCCGCGCATCGACTTGCCGGTGGCCACGCCCATCAGCACGCCGGCGCCCTCCAGCGCCTCCAGCACCCTGCGCACGCCCGGAAACACCGGCTCGCCATGCAGCCCGGCCAGCCGTTCCTGAGCGAAGGCCAGTTTGTACCGCTCGGCCAGCCGCAGATGAAACGCGGCGTCTCCCTCGGGCAGCAGCCGTGCTACCGCCTCGACCAGGGAGAGACCGACCACCCGGCGCACCCGGTGAGGGTCCGGCTCGGCCAGCCCCTCGCTGCGCCACGCCGCCGCCATCGCCGAGACGATGGCATGCTGGCTGTCGATCAGCGTGCCATCGCAATCGAAGAGCGCCAGTTTCAGCGTCATGTCAGGGGGTGACCCGGTCCGCGGCCGTCACTCCCGCAGCCGCTTCTTTTCCACAAACTCCAGCGGCGCCGGCTTGCCCAAGAGGCGGCGCACCAGTTTCTGCCACCAAGTCTCCGGAACCGGGACGAGTTTGACGTCCCTCAGGTCGGTCCGGTCGTTCATGCTCGCAACTCCTGAAAGGGTCGGTCGAGGACGCGGTCAGCCGGCGGCCACACCGTCAGTGCAGCAACCGGGCGCCCTGATCTTCCTCCATATCCGGATTTTTCGCCATGAAGGAAAAGTCGGGCAGCGGCTCGGCTCGGCCGATGACCGCACGAATGGCCTCGACGGCAAATTCGAGATCGACCCTCAACTCCTCGGCGATCTGATCGGCATAAACCGGGCGGGACAGACGCTCGCGGGTGTCGTCGAGGATGTCAAGCTCCGGCGAGAAAATCTCATGGGCACCGAGGGGCAGAGCCTGACATTCCGAGAGAATGGAAAAAAACTGCCGGTAACATCGGATAATCATGGTCAACAGCAGCACGTCAAGCAATTCAAACTGCTGGCGAAGCAGATCAACATTCTCCTCCAGCAGGTATTTAAAACGCTCTTCGATCAGAACCGAAAGAGACCTAAGCTCATCAACTTTGTACCGGAAGCTCTGATAGGCGCCGAAGGTCTCGGCCTTCAGACTGTTCTCGACCGAACTCGCGAGCATCTCGGCACCCAGGAGCTGCCCCTCCAGCGCCGAGATCATTCTTTCCAGGTCTCGCTTGATCCTCACCGCGCTGGCCACCCCCGGCCCCCCTGTCCTGGAACGATCGACAATTCTAACAATATTTGACAATAAATTATCTCAAGGCCATTGGATAGCGAGAAGATGGCCTCGCGAGCCTCCACCCTGCCATGACATGCGGCATTTTGTCGCATATCATCCGCCACAGCGGCCACCGCCAGCAATGATCATGACAAAGCGCCCGGATCGTAACACTGGCGCCGGCCGCGGCGTCCACCTACACTGGCATGCGGTGTGGTGGCTCTCGGGGTACGCTGGCGTGGTTGCACGGGTCAGAACGGTGGCGTTTCAGGGTATCGAGGTGCTCGATATCGACGTTCAGGTGCAGATGTCCGGCGGCATCGTCGCCTTCACCATCGTCGGCCTGCCCGACAAGGCGGTGGCCGAGAGCCGGGAGCGGGTCCGGTCCTCACTGCATGCGCTTGGGCTGGGGCTGCCCCCCAAGCGCATCACGGTCAACCTCGCACCCGCCGATGTCCTCAAGGAGGGCAGCCACTTCGATCTGCCGATCGCGCTCGGCCTGCTGACCGTGATGGGGGTGCTGCCGGGAGACGAGATCGCCCGCTATGTCGCCCTTGGCGAGTTGGCCCTCGACGGCTCGCTGACCCCGGTGGCCGGGGTGCTGCCGGCGGCGGTCAACGCCCTGGCCCGCGAACGCGGCCTGATCTGTCCCCTGGCCTCGGGCGGCGAGGCGGCCTGGGCCGGCGATCTCGACGTGCTCGCCCCGGCCTCGCTGCTGGCGCTGATCAACCACATAAACAGTGAAGCCAGAACATATTGTTTTTATTGGATAAAATACACAACTATGACGCATGCTCAACATATGTGTATGCTTCTATTTTTCGAATTGTGTCGCGATATTGGACTGATCGTATTTTTCCTCCGCATCGCATCTCGCAATGATTGATTTTTCTATTCTGGTTGAAAGGCGTTCCACTCTTGTTCTATCGTGGCCGCATTATGCTGTAAAGTAGAGGCAAGCATGAAGTTGGCGGTGCTGGATGGTGGTCGTGTCCGAAGTCGTGAACATCTCGACGATCTGCGGCTTGCTTGGTCGCGGGCCAGTGTGGAGGAACGGCGCCGGTTCCTCAATGAGGTCCCGGAAGCATGTCATTCCGAACTCAATCCCCCTGCCCCAACGGCGCTTGCTGGCAAGCCCCAACGATGAGATCGCACCGTTGTCCCGATTCGTTTTGGCTCGCTTACTGACGATCCTGGTGACTGCCACAAGCATTCCCCTCCTAATCCTGGCGCTGACATTCTCCACTGCCGCTGTTGCCGGCGACCTACCTGACCCGAGATTGACGCCGGGTGATGTCCTGAGCACGGCGACCGGCGAAATCTGCCACCCCGGCTACTCGAAGAAGGTCCGCAAGGTTCCCGAAGGGTTGAAGCGCCAAGTTTTCGCTGAATACGCCATTTCTAGCAACCACGAGGATGCTTGCGGCGTCACCGCTGAGGGTTGCGAGGTTGATCACCTGATAAGCCTCGAACTCGGCGGATCGAACGACATCAAGAACCTCTGGCCGGAACCTTATGGCGGCTCGACATGGAATGCCCACGTCAAGGACCGGCTCGAAAACGAATTACACCGCCGCGTCTGCGCTGGAATGATGGCGATTGAGGACGCACAGGCGATGATCGCCAAAGATTGGATAGCCGCCTATCGCCAGATATTCGGGACGGACGAACCGTAAAGTTGTCCGCCCTCCCCCACTCACACGATGGCCGGCTGCATAATGCAGCCGGCCATCATATTGGGTTCACTTCGAACCAGTCGGCTTGCCGTTCTTCTTGCCAGTGGCCTTCTTCCGGCTCTCCGTGATCGCCTTGAGGATGGCGTCGAACTCGCCGGTCTGAACCGCCTGCTTCACCTTCTGGAGGGTCGGGACCAGATTTTCCACCTCGCCGACCACGATGGTCGCCTTGCCGGAAACCTTGACCGCCTTGTTGGCGAACCGGAGTTCGAGCATGAGGCCGGTGTCACTGGGCCACCACATTTTCCGGAACGGGCGTTGAACCGTTCGCCGCTCCTTGATGCCGGCGTTTTTGTCGGTGAACACCCACTTTTCGATGTTCCTGACATAGTGCTCGCCCTTGGCCTCGGCGGTCGCGCCAACGATCTGTTCGTTGATGGCATTGACCATCCGACGACGAAGCATCAGATGCGGCTGAATGGTTTCCGAATGCTTAGTGGTCTCGGACAGCGTGAGAGTTTCGAGGATGCTCATGTTGTTCTCCATAAGTTCTGTTTCGTATGGAGAGCCTATGGATTGTTGGATGGAGGTCAACCGGAGATTGAATGCAAATTCAGATTATTGGCGAGTATGTTTCGACGGGGTGGTGGGCTACATGATGGCAGCATGTCTCCAGAGGCACGGGCGCCATTATTCGTCCACTAACGGACTATAAATCATCACCTGTAAGTATTGCCGCCGAACGTCAACTTAAAGGCAACAATTGTATCGATCTGATCTGAATTTATCCATATTGCGTATGCGGTAAACCGCCACGTTCGCCATGGAATTTCTCGGTCAATCATCCATCGAACTTTTTCATATCCATTATCATCGCTTTCACGAACAATGTCAAAGCGAAATTGATTGCGATCCGCGTTATAGTTTTTATATTGCTGTGTATTATAGTTATTACTTAAACTGATCATGGTATATCTCCATTATCTTAACTTGATAATGCATGATGCTATTTGCCAAGCATATAGATCAATATAATTTCTTATCAATTTGTCGCCCGTGGCAAATGATTATCTTTAATGTTGGTGTGATGCCCCCCCCTTGATCACAAGGGCAGCGCCAGACATAATGCTAGCACAGGCTACCCCGCCAGCCTCGCCAGATGCCCGCCCATGTGTTTTGGGGAACTACGCTACACCGAGCAGCATTGCGCGTCGGACGCTATGGATGGCACTGCCCGCAAAAGCAACACGGGCCAAACCGAAGGGCCGCAGCATCAATCAGCAAGTTGCTGACGGCCGGTCGTCATGCTACTCACCGCTGGACGCCATTTCCTTTCCAGGCGATTGTTCATGCCACCATTTCAAACAGATCGACAGGTTGTGGAGCGGATAATCGTTCCGGCTATGGCGGCTGCTATCGTCCTTGTCATGATGCGTGAACTTGAGCGCGACCTTGGGGGTGAAAGCCCAGACTTGAACAAGGCTCATGCGCTGCTTCAAGAGGCCATGAACGAGCCGGTCGCCGAACTTCCTCCTGACCGTGTCGGTAAAATCGTTCGCCGCGCCAAGCGAGTTGCCGTGATTGTCCTCAAGGGAAACTTTGACCGACCGCTTGCCCTCCAATACCTGATCATCGCGCATTGGGTTATGGATATGGCGGAACGTGGCTTTCTTTGCATCGGGGAGCAATCTTCGTTCAGCAAAGCGTGGGACATCATGGCCGAGGTGCTGACAGCCGTGTCAGATGAATTCGATGAGATGGCCGAAGAGGCTGCCGTCGGCGCTGTGAGGTTGGGCAGAGCATTGCAGCAAGAAGGGCTGTTTCACGAACCGATGTAGATGTTCACTCACCGTGCCAGGATCAACGCCACCAGCGTATCGCCACGCGAGACGATCATCCCGTTGACGTTTTTGGTGACATCAAATCGAGGTTCGTAATATCCTTTGGGCCTTCCAAGATTATCATAGCCGACATCGTGATCTCCCTGTTTCTGACGCCATCCCACCAAGATGTTAAGGTGATTTCTGAATTCTTGCCGTGCCATTGTAGCCTCCATATCCAAGGGCGATATACTTATACCGATATTTAGTCTATGCAATGGCGCCATATGGTCAAGACAATATTCATATATGTTCATTTTATGAAGCCCGCATTTTTGTGCCGCCAAATTAGTCAATTATCCAAACGCCAACTTAAACAGCATCTTGTTTTCATCTGTCCACTTGTAAAATACAGGTAATCCCATACTCTTAATCCATGGTCGAACTTCATGGCTGATATCAACGCCCCTTACCCACCACTCC
>SERZ01000983.1_pt1 | contig 17576 bp, 14 predicted proteins | sample 3171461 | NCBI WGS metagenome assembly SERZ01 (sample SAMN06051861, study PRJNA518727) | freshwater metagenome | biome: subpolar coniferous forest; feature: holomictic lake; material: water; isolation source: holomictic Lake 227, 6 m depth | place: Canada: near Kenora, Ontario | collected... | reverse complement strand
GCGCAGCGCCGTATTGGCCACCTGCACGCCGCCCTGAAACACCAGCGGCAACTGGTCGGTGAAAGACATCGGTGCCGCACCCTGAATCACGGCGGAAAGCCGGTTCAAAAACCCGGAGCGGTAGTTCTTGCTTTGGTCCAGCGGCTGGCCGAGTTCCATGCTGTCCTGCGTTTCAAAATGGCTGCGCGAGGTGTCTGCGGTCCCGGCAAAGGGAATAAACGCGGCCTCGCCATTTTTGAACAACGGGTAAACCGTCTCACGCAAAGCCGGGTGCATGCCCCAATCAGCGTTCAAAGGCAAAGCTGAAGTGAGGTCGTTGGCGGGCCGGGCGATGGCGATATTGGGCCGCGACTCGTAGTAAAAATTGCTGCTGACGGGCACCAGCAAGTTGGCGGCGTCGTAGCCGCCGCGCAAAAAAACCAGCAGAAACCGTGGCAGGTTGGTGCCTGCGGCCTGCAGTTGGCCGGCACCGACCGTGAGCGCAGAACCACCCAAGGCATGAATAAATTGACGTCGTTGCATGGTCGCTCCCGCGGGGGTTTTAGCGCGCCATCATCTCAGGCGACGACAGCAAAAAGGTATTCCACTCCGGGGCGGATGCGGCCTGCTCCAGCGCCTTGCGCGTGCCGCTGCTCAAGGTTTTCTGGATCGACTGGAAATACAGCGCGTTGGAGAGTTGCGGAAAAGCGGCCCGCTCTTGTGGCTGCGCCCCATCGGACTTGAACAAGCCGGCACTGCCCGAACCAATCGCTTTGGCAATTTCAAAACGCAGCACCATCTGGCCCGGACTGGCCCAGGCCGACTCATTCACCGGGTAGCCATCCGGCGTCTGGTGCCCGTACAGCGGCTCGCCCATGCGGTTGAGCCAGTTCAGAATCGGTCCGGCATTGAGGATCGGCTTGTCGTCATACGCCAGCCGCACGGCCGAGATCACGTAGTGCATCGGGTCCTTGAACTTCTTGCCGGCGCCTTGCGCAAACTCGGGCGAGGTCAGCAGTGTTTTCAGCGTCTCCGCGATGTCGCCATCGGTGCGGGTAAAGGTCTGACTCATGCGCTGCAGCAAGGGCTGGGGCGGTTCATCGGCGAGCCAGAACTGGGCCAGTTTGCGGCTGATGAAGCGGGCGGTGGCAGGATGGCGCGCCAGTCGGGTAATCGCCTCGTCTACTTCTGCCAAACCCTTGCCGCGTAACGGCTGCCCCAGCAACTGTTTATCCCCTGCGTCATGCCGCGCCGGGTTGAACTCCAGCAGGCCACGTCGCACGTAATGCAATTGCAACTCGTGTTTGCTGGTCGGGTTGCCGGGCTGCAGACTCACCCCAACACCGGACAGCACCCGCGCCAGCGCCTGCACATCGCCCTGGCTGTAACCGCCGTCCACGCCGAGCGTGTGAAGCTCCATCAGCTCACGGGCCAGGTTCTCATTGAGGCGCCCGACGCCGTTTTGATCGTTGTCCAGGTAACGCAGCATGGCCGGGTGGTAAACCACCGCCGCCAGCAGATCGCGAAATTTGCCCAGTGCGTGCGGGCGAATCGCCGACTCTTCATAGTCGCCCACCATCGCCCGCAGGTTGTGCTTGCTTTGCGCCACGCTGAAATGATTCAGCCAAAACCAGTTCATCTGCTCCTGCAACTGGTTGGGCGAATAAAGCGCCCGCAAGATATGGCGCGTGGCCGCCTCTTTGGCCAGCCGATTGAGCGCCTGCTGGTAACTTTGCTGAGCCGCTTTTTTGGCATCGTTGTCGGTCAAGGCCGCGACCTCTTTGCGTTGCTGCTCCAGGTCTTGCACCAGCGCCACCCAAGGACGTTGGCTGATCGTCATCGCCTGAATCTGGCTTTGGATGGCATCGGGCAGATGTGCGGCTGGCGGGTGGAGTTGCTGGTTCAGGTAGGCGTCGAAACTTTTGCGTCCCTGACTCTCGACCAAGGAAGAAGTCGCTCCCCAGGTCAGGCGATTGAGCCATTTGTAACTATCGCCCTGCGCGGGTGCGGGCGCAGCGGACACAGGGGCTGGACTGGTGTCGTGCTTCGTGGTTGGGGGTGCGGCACACCCTGCCATGAGAAAAACCAGACACCACGGTGCCACTGATTTCATGGCTGAGAAATTGCCTTTTCGCATGGGCGAATTATGCAGGTCGACTGCATTCTGACGAAATGGAGGCCACAAGCACTTGGTATGGCGCCTGCCCTTTTTTGCACTAGCGAAGTTTGATGACAACAACTGTCGAGAACTCCCTACAGTCGTGACGGATCAATTCTTTCATAATTATTCAACACACCCTGTGTCACGATATTGGGAGCTTATGAAAAATACTCGATTTGGGCAATTATGGGTTCTCGGATCTTGGGTCCTTGCGCCCCTCTTGACCTTGCTTTCCTGCGCTGCGGTGGCCGAAGAAATCAAGATTGGCGGAACCGGCAACGGACTCGGCACGATACGTCTGCTTGGCGCCGCTTTCTCAAAAACGAATCCCACGATGACGGTCACCGTGCTGGAAAGTCTGGGAAGCAGTGGTGCGATCAAGGCCGTCCCCAGAGGGGCGCTTGACATTGGGATTGCTTCACGCGTTCCGACCGATGCTGAACGCAAAGATGGCTTGCTTGCAACAGAATATGCACGCACGCCCACGGTGCTGGCGGTGTCGATGAAATCACGCGTCACAGGTATTACGCGTGCACAGGTCGCCGACATATACGCCGGCACGTTGGTCAAATGGCCTGATGGCACCGTCATTCGCCCCGTTCTGCGTCAACCGGATGACGACAACACCAAGCAATTGAAGAGTCTTTCTGCAGGGATTGAGAAGGCGGTTCTCATCGCAGAAACTCGTCCGGGACTCCCGTTCGCGGTCATCGATCAGGAAGCCGCAGACAAAATAGAAAGCATCCCCGGTGCGATTGGCGTCACCACTTTGGCGCTCATCAGGTCCGAGCATCGCTCATTACGTGCCCTGAGTATCGATAACCTGGAGCCGTCTCCTAAAAACGGCGCTTCGGGTGACTACACCCTCATCAAACGCTTTTATTTCGTCACAAAAGCCGTCCCAACGCGGCTGTGCAAAAGTTTTTTGAATTCATCAAATCCGCTGCCGGGCGTGAAGTTCTGTTGCAGACGGGTCATTGGATTCCTTGACGTTTCGTTGACGCTGCACCCACATGGCCAAGCTGAAAGTTGCACGCGATGATCAGGTAGCGCTGATCATTTCACGCATGGCCATGGCCGTCGCCTTGGCTGTGACGGTCAGCCTGCCGCTTGGCTATGCCATCACGGCACTGGACAATGCCAAGGATTCTTTGGAATTCAAGGCAAAGGTCAAGGCTTCGGCCTTGAACGGTTTGATCGCCAATGCACCGGACGTTTGGATGTTCGCGGAGAACCGTATTCAGGGGCTCATTTCACGTGAGCCAGTGCCACTGACTAATGAGTTGGTTCAGATATTCGATGCCCAAGGCAAGCTTTTACTGGAAAGCGGGACGTCACCACCCACACCGGCCCTGAGCAGAAGCTACGCATTAACCGACGCGGGACAAGTTGTCGGCCGCATCGCTGTTACCGGGTCTCAGAGACAACTAGCCCTCAACACCCTTGTCGCCACACTGGTCGGGCTGGCGCTCGGTCTTTTGGTCTTCGTGGTCATGCGTATTTTGCCGCTGCGCGCACTTCGCAAAATTACCGATGCACTGACTGAAGAACGAGACCGCGTCAAAGCGATGTTGCACGCTATCGGTGACGGGGTCATCACAACCGACGCGGGTGGCATTGTCAGGCACTTGAACCAGGCAGCCTTGGCGATATTCGACGCGGACTCGCAAAAACAGCTTGTCGGGCATGCCGTGGTTGATGTGATTGCCCCGGAATGCCGCGAGGCCTATACAGAACATCTCAAGCTCGTGCTGGGAGGCCAGTCGCTTCAACATCAATACGAAGTGATTGGGTTCAACGGTCGGCGTCGCTGGCTGGAGACCAGCGCTGTATCTTTGCAGGATCAGGGTAGAACGGTGCACCTGTCGGTCGCCCGTGACATCACTGAGCGAAAGAAGACAGACGCAGAACTGGAAAGACACCGCCATCAACTCGAAGAGATTGTGCAGGAAAGGACCGCGGATCTGCGCATCGCTGCAGCAGCCTTCGACTCGCAGGAGGCGATGATGGTGACCGATGCCAACCGCGTGATTCTCCAGGTCAATCGGGCGTTCACCCACATCACGGGCTACGCAGCCGATGAGGTTGTGGGTCAGGAACCCGACCTGCTGAAGTCAGGGCGGCACACTTCCCATTTCTATGATGCCATGTGGGATGGCGCGAAACACGCAGGGGCTTGGCAGGGGGAAGTCTGGGATCGCCGCAAGAATGGCGAGGTTTATCCCAAGTGGATGACGCTTTCTGCCCTGAAGAACGAGGATGGCATCACCACCCATTACATCAGCGCTCACCATGACATCACCGCGCGCAAAGTGGCGGAAGAAGAAATCAGACACCTGGCCTTTTATGATCATCTGACCAGCCTCCCTAACCGCAGACTTTTACTGGATCGACTTGACCAGGCGATGACGTCAAGCGACCGCAGCAAACAATACGCGGCCCTGATGTTTATCGATCTCGATCATTTCAAGACGCTCAACGACACACTCGGCCATGACATTGGCGACCTGCTGCTGCAACAAGTCGCCAAACGACTTGAATCCTGCACCCGCGAGGGCGACACGGTGGCGCGTTTAGGGGGCGACGAATTTGTGGTGATGATTGAGGGACTGAGTCATGACGCGCCAGAAGCAACCCGTCAAACCGAATTAGTGGGCAACACCATTCTTGCGACCCTGAACCAGCCCTACCAACTCGCTCAGCACAAGTACAAAAGCACACCCAGCATCGGTGTCACCCTGTTCAATGAAAACATGGACACCCTTGGAGACCTCATGAAACAAGCCGATCTGGCCATGTACAAGGCCAAGGTCGGAGGGCGCAATGCCATCTGCTTTTTCGACACAGAGATGCAGCAGGCCGTCACGAACCGTTCCGCGCTGGAAAGCGCGTTGCGAGCGGCCATTGAGCAAGAGAACCTGGTGCTTCACTACCAGGCGCAGGTGGATGTGCATGGAAATTTGACCGGCGTTGAAGCCCTGGTACGTTGGCAGCACCCGCAACGGGGCCTTGTATCGCCGCTGGAATTTATCCCCCTCGCGGAAGAAACCGACCTGATCATCCCTTTGGGGCGTTGGGTACTCAAGGCAGCCTGCACGCAATTGGCCATGTGGGCCAATCAGGTGGCGTTGTCCCATTTGACGATGTCGGTCAACGTGAGCGCGGGGCAGTTCCATCAGAAATATTTTGTGGATGAAGTGATGGCCGTCATTGAGGGCACAGGGGTTGATCCCCGCAGGCTCAAGCTGGAGTTGACCGAGAGTCTTTTGGTGAAGGACGTGGAGGACATCATCGCCAAGATGCGTCTTCTGAAGGAGAAGGGAGTCCGTTTTTCATTGGATGACTTTGGCACGGGCTACTCATCGCTGTCACACCTGAAACGGCTTCCGTTGTACCAACTGAAGATCGACAAGTGTTTTGTCACGAATATTCTGACCGACGCCAACGATGCCGCCATTGCAAAAATGGTGCTCGTTCTGGCTGAAAGTTTGAGATTGAACGTCATCGCCGAGGGCGTCGAAACCGCCGCACAGAAAGACTTCCTGGCAGACCTGGGCTGCCATGGCTATCAAGGCTACTTATTCAGCCAGCCACTGCCGGCTGATGCATTCGAGGAATTTTCACAGAGCCATCTGCAAAGTTAACGATGAGTACCCCGTGGGGGCAATGTGGCCAACCCAAGTTGACCCAGTTGTTAATTTAAGCCTATTGGGGCAGCGCAGGCGTATCGGGTGACGCCCAGCCTGCCCCGCATCAGCGCATCAAGCCAGCGCGCGCTGGATGATGATTTTCTGCACGTCTGAGGTGCCTTCGTAAATCTGGCACACGCGCACGTCGCGGTAAATGCGCTCCACAGGGAAGTCGCTCACATAACCGTAGCCACCCAGGGTCTGGATCGCCACGCTGCACACCTGCTCCGCCATTTCACTGGCAAACAACTTGGCCATCGCCGCTTCTTTCAGGCACGGGCGACCGGCGTCGCGCAGGGCGGCGGCGTGCCAGATGAGTTGGCGCGCGGCCTCGATTTGCGTCGCGCAATCGGCCAGCCTGAACCCGACCGCCTGGTGGTTGAAGATCGGTTGGCCAAAGCTTTGGCGGTCTTTGGAATAGGCCAGCGCGGTCTCAAACGCACTGCGCGCCATGCCGACGCTTTGCGCGGCGATACCGATGCGACCACCTTCCAGCGCGCCGAGCGCAATCTTGTAGCCTTCGCCTTCTTTGCCGATCAGGTTCTCGGCCGGGATGCGGCAGTCGTCAAAGTTGATCTGCGCGGTGTCGCTGCTGTGCTGGCCGAGCTTGTCTTCGATGCGCGCCACCACGTAGCCGGGGGCCTTGGTTGGCACGATGAAGGCGCTCATGCCTTTTTTGCCAGCGCCCTTGTCGGTCACGGCGATCACGATGGCGACGTCGCCATTTTTGCCGCTGGTGATGAACTGCTTGACGCCGTTAATCACATACTCGTCGCCCACTTTCACGGCGGTGGTGCGCAGGCTGGAGGCGTCGGAACCGACATGCGGCTCGGTCAGACAAAACGCGCCCAGCATCTGGCCTTGCGCCAGCGGTGTCAGCCACTGCTTCTTTTGCGCGTCGTTGCCGTAGCGCATCAGGATGGCGTTGACCGGGCAGTTGGTCACGCTGATGGCGGTGCTGGTGCCACCGTCACCGGCCGCGATTTCTTCCAGCACCAGCGCCACCGTCAAATAGTCCATGTTGGCGCCGCCAAACTCTTCCGGCACGCAAATACCGTAAGCACCCAAGGCGGCCAGGCCTTTGTGCGCCTCCTTGGGGAAATAGTGCTCTTTGTCCCACTTGGCGGCGTGGGGCCACAGTTCGGCTTGGGCAAAGTCGCGAACCGCGTCGCGGATCATTTCCTGGTCTTGGGTGAGTAACATGGGTGGAGGGCTCTGGTATTTGTGAGAAATTTAAACAGAAGGGGGCTCGACCCCGTCCTACTTACGTAAGCAGCTATACAACTTATAGCATTTCAATGGCAACGGCGGTGCCTTCGCCGCCACCGATACACAGCGTCGCCACGCCTTTTTTCAGGCCACGGGCTTGCAGCGCGTACATCAGGGTCACCATGATGCGGGCGCCGGACGCGCCAATCGGGTGGCCCAGCGCGCAGGCGCCGCCATTCACGTTAACGATGTCGTGGCTCAGGCTCAGGTCATGCATCAGTGCCATCGGCACCACGGCAAAGGCTTCGTTCACTTCCCACAGGTCCACGTCTTTCACGGACCAACCGGCTTTTTCAAGGGCCTTGTTGACCGCGCCAACCGGGGCGGTGGCAAACCAGTTGGGTTCTTGCGCGTGCACCGCGTGGCTGACGATTTTGGCGAGCGGTTTGAGGCCCAGCTTGGCGGCGGTCGAGGCGCGCATCATCACCATGGCGGCCGCGCCGTCGCTGATGCTGGAACTGCTGGCCGCAGTGATGGTGCCGTCTTTTTTGAACGCGGGTTTCAGCGACGGGATTTTGTCGACCTTGACTTTGCCAGGGGCTTCGTCGGTCGAAATCACGGTGTCGCCGGCGCGCCCCCTGACCGTGACCGGTGTGATTTCCGGCGCAAACGCACCGGATTGGGTGGCCGCCACGGCGCGCTGGGCGCTGGTGATGGCGAAATTGTCTTGTTGTTCGCGCGTGAAACCGTATTTGGCGGCGCAGTCTTCGCCAAAGGTGCCCATTGAGCGACCGGCCTCATACGCATCTTCCAGGCCGTCGAGCATCATGTGGTCAAACATGCGGTCGTGGCCGATGCGGTAACCGCCCCGCGCTTTTTGCAACAGGTAGGGTGCGTTGGTCATGCTTTCCATGCCGCCGGCCACCACCACGTCAACACTGCCAGCCAGCAGCATGTCGTGGCCAAACATGGCCGCGCGCATGCCGGAGCCACACATTTTGGACAGTGTCACCGCACCAGCGCTGATCGGCAAACCGCCTTTGAACCCGGCTTGGCGTGCGGGCGCCTGGCCCTGGCCGGCCATCAGGCAATTGCCAAACAGCACTTCATTCACGGCTTCAGGCGCTACGCCCGAGCGCTCAACCGCTGCCTTGATGGCCGCGCCACCCAGGTCATTGGCCGACAGGGCCGAAAACACGCCCTGAAAGCTGCCCATAGGGGTGCGGGCAGCAGATACGATCACGATGGAATCAGTCATTTTTTAGTCCTTTTTTAAGAAAAATAAATCAGTCGTCACGGCGCTCGCGAAGACGGAACTTTGCTGTACTTTACGACTTCGGCACCACGCGCTCAATGCCCCAATCGCTCAACTTGGGTGCAATAATTTGCCACAGACCCGTAAACTTGAAATGATGGACATCAAAATCTTAGAAAAAGGCAGCATTTCGATTTGCTTTGTCCATGAAGCGCTGGTGTGCATTCGCAGTCGGGGGCTGGATCAAAGTGCCTTGCTGTTGCAGGCCGGTATTTCTCTGGAGCTGCTGGCATCCCCCAGCGCGCGGGTGTCGTCCAGGCAGTTCGGCGCACTGTGGCACCTGATTGCGCAAACGCTCGATGACGAATTCTTCGGCATGGACAGCCACCGCATGAAAGCCGGCAGTTTTACGCTGCTCTGCCACGCCGTGATTCACAGCGACACCCTGGAGCGGGCCTTGCGGCGCGCCATGCGCTTCTTGCGACTGGTGCTGGACGACATGGCGGGCGAGCTGTCCCGCGAGGGGGATACCGCGCACATCTTGTTGAAGAACCTGCCGACGGGCTCAGTGAGCGCTGGCGACACTTCACAACGCGCCTTTGCCTACGGCACTTACCTGATCATGTTGCATGGCTTGGCGTGCTGGTTGGTGGGGCGTCGCATACCGCTATCTACCGCTGATTTCTCTTGTCCTGAGCCGGTGTTCAGCGACGAGTGGCGAATTCTGTTCTCGCGCAATCTCAACTTCAACCAGACGCATTGCCGCATCAGCTTCCCCGCCCACTATCTGGACATGGGCAATATCCAGAATGAGCGCACGATGAAGGAGTTTCTACGCAGCGCCCCGGCCAATTTTTTGGTCAAGTACAAGAACAGCGACAGCCTTTCCGCCAAGATCCGCCGCCGCCTGCGGGAGTGGTCGCCCGCTGCGTGGCCTGATTTTGAGACCTTGGCCCACCAGCTCAACGCCTCGCCCGCCACGCTGCGCCGACGGCTCGACGACGAGGGAGAGTCCTACCGCGCGATCATGGATGAGCTGCGCCGCGACCTCGCCATTGCGCTGCTCAGCGACACCCAACTCAGCCTGTCGGATATTGCGGGTGAGTTGGGCTTTGCAGAAAGCAGCGCCTTCCACCGGGCCTTTAAAAAATGGACGGGAACCCGCCCGGGGGAATACCGCTGTCGCGTGGAGCGGTAAGTCGGAGGGTTAAATTGAAGAAGGCATTTGCGCGTCGATGCGGTCGGTATTGAAGCGTTTGCTCTGCTCGTAGGGGAACACGTCAAACACATGGCCTTGCTTGATGCGATCCTTGTGACTCTGCCAAAAGGCCGCGTCCAGCAAATCGGCATGGTGCTGCATGAACACTTTGCGCACCGTCGGGTTGCCCAGTAAGAAGGGGCCGAAGGTTTCGGGAAACACATCGTGCGGACCGACGTTGTACCAGACCTCGCCCGACATTTCTTCTTCTTCGTTGCGCGGTTCGGGCACCTTGCGGAACACCGAGTCTGTGATGTATTCGATCTCGTCGTAGTCGTAAAAAACCACCTTGCCGTGGCGCGTGATGCCGAAGTTTTTCCAGAGCATGTCGCCGGGGAAGATGTTGGCGGCCACCAGGTCTTTGATGGCGTTGCCGTACTCGACCACGCCGCGCTCGATCTGCTCACGCGCCCGGGCTGCCGTCGGACTGGTGTCGTTGGGATTAGCGCCACCGGCATCAAAGGCTTCCTGCAAATAGATGTTGAGCGGAATCATGCGCCGCTCAATGTAGACGTGTTTGATGATGACCTCGATACGGCCATCACCATCGCGGTCGCTGATCTCCAACTGGCTGGGCGCAAACTTCTGGATCTCGGCAATCAGTTCATCGTCAAACCGGTCACGCGGAAAACCAACCTCGCTGTACTCCAGCGTGTCGGCCATGCGGCCCACGCGGTCGTGCTGTTTGACCAGCAAATACTTGCCCTTGATCTGCTCGCGGCTGGTCTCCTTGGGCGGCGGGTAAAAGTCTTTGATAACCTTGAACACATAGGGAAAAGACGGCAAGTCAAACACCAGCATCACCATGCCTTTGATGCCGGGTGCGATGCGGAACTTGTCGGTGGAGTGGCGCAGGTGGTGAAGGAAGTCGCGGTAAAACAGCGTCTTGCCCTGCTTGGCCAGGCCCAGTGCGTTGTAGATTTCGTTGCGCGGTTTGCGCGGCATCATGCTGCGCAAAAACTGCACATAGGCCGAGGGAATTTCCATGTCGACCATGAAGTAGGCGCGCGCAAAGCTGAACAGCATCAGCAGGTCGTCCTCGCCAAAGAGCGCGGCGTCAATCACCAGTTTGCCTGCCCGGTTGTGCAGCACCGGCAGCGCAAACGGGAACTCATTAAAACCGTTGATCAGCTTGCCCACGATGTAGGCGCCCTTGTTGCGGTAGAACATACCAGTGAGCACTTGAAACTGAAAATTGGCGCGCAGCTTGGTATCCATCAAACGCTCCGCCATGGCGGCCTGAACCAGTGCCGCATCGCGGTCAGCATCCTCGAAGGCCAGGCGCAGGTCAAAGTCCTTGAACATCTGCACCAGTACCGTTTGCAGGTTGGCGGGCGTGGGGTAGTAGGAACGGTAAGTGGGGCGCGACTCGGGTTCGCCGTTTTCGATGTACTCGGTGCTGACCGCCGGGCGCACAAAGATGAAGTCGTTCTGGAAATAACTGCGGTGCAAAATTTTGGTGGTAACCGAGTTAAAGAAGGTCTCAGCCAGCTCCGGCTGGTGGTGATTCACCAACAACCCGATGTAGTGCAACTTCACCTGCTGCCAGATGTCCATCACCTGCTCACCGGCCTTGAACTCGCGCTCCAGCCGGTTGGAACACTCGCGCACCCGCAGGTCATAAAACTCGATGCGCTCGCGCTGGGCGCGCTGCTGACCGTGCCAGTCGGCCGTTTCGAACCGGTGCTTGGCACGCGCCGACTCGGTTCTGAAGAGTTGGTAGTGGCGGTTAAACCCATCCATCATCGCTTTGGCGATGTCATAGGCCAGGGTCGAGTCAAGACGGGTGGGAAACATAGAGTGCCTTACCGAATCAAGTACAGCGCGGGTAGCGCCTGAAAGCATTGCGAAACACCGGCACCACGTCGCTGGGGCCTTGCATGGTGACGCCCATGTCTTTCACCAAGCCATCTTTGAGGCCATAGCACCAGCCGTGCACCGCTACTTTTTGGCCACGCCCCCAGGCGTCCTGCATCACGTTGGACATGGCCACATTGCCAACCTGCTCAATCACATTCATCTCGCACAGCACGTCTTCCTGCTCGGCAACCGTGAGGTGGTCAATGCGCTGACGGTGCCGCATCTTGACGTCTTGCACATGGCGCAGCCAGTTGTCGGCCAAACCGACGCGGGTGCCACGTAAAGCCGCCAGCACACCACCACAACCGTAATGCCCCACCACCATGATGTGCTCGACCTTGAGGTGGTCCACCGCAAACTGGATCACAGACAAGGCATTGAGGTCGGAGTGCACCACCACGTTGGCAATATTGCGGTGCACGAACACTTCACCCGGGTCCAACCCGGTGATTTCGTTGGCGGGCACGCGGCTGTCGGAGCAGCCAATCCAAAGGTATTTGGGTGACTGCTGTTGCGCCAACTGGCTGAAAAAGCCAGGTCGCTGCAACGCCATGCGGGTCGCCCAGTCGCGGTTATTGTCAAAGAGGTGTTGGAGAGATTGAGTCATGAACACATCTTAAACAATTGGCGAGCGGGCCTACCTTGTGTGGGGTGGGCTAACTGCCCCGAAAAGGTTTAACAAGTTTCGGCAAACAATTCACGCCCGATCAGCATGCGGCGAATCTCGCTGGTGCCCGCGCCAATTTCATAGAGCTTGGCATCGCGCCACAGGCGGCCCAGCGGGTAGTCGTTGATGTAGCCGTTGCCACCAAAAATCTGCACACCGTCGCCCGCCATTTTGGTGGCCTGCTCGGCGCACCACAAAATGACCGAAGCGCAGTCTTTGCGCACCTGGCGCACATGCTCGACGCCCAGTGAGTCCAGATTCTTGGCCACCGTGTAGGCAAACGAGCGACCCGCTTGCAGCACGGTGTACATGTCAGCGACCTTGCCCTGAATCAACTGGAATTCACCAATGCTCTGGCCAAACTGTTTGCGGTCGTGAATGTAAGGCAGCACGCTGTCCATCACCGACTGCATGATGCCCAAGGGGCCGCCGGTGAGCACCGCGCGTTCGTAATCCAGGCCGCTCATCAGCACCTTGGCGCCGCTGTTGAGGCCGCCCAGAATGTTTTGCGCGGGCACTTCGACATTGTTAAAAACGAGTTCGCCGGTGTGGGAGCCGCGCATGCCCAACTTATCGAGCTTTTGCGCGCATGAGAAACCTTTCATGCCTTTTTCGATCAGGAAAGCGGTGACGCCACGGGCGCCCATTTCGGGTTCGGTCTTGGCATAGACCACCAGCGTATCGGCGTCGGGGCCGTTGGTGATCCACATCTTGGTGCCGTTGAGCAGGTAGTAGCCGCTCTTGTCTTCCGCTTTGAGTTTCATGCTGATGACATCACTGCCAGCGCCCGGCTCGCTCATGGCCAGCGCACCCACGTGCTCGCCGGACACCAGCTTGGGCAGGTATTTGCTGCGCTGCTCGGGTGTGCCGTTGCGCTTGATCTGGTTCACGCACAAATTGCTGTGTGCGCCGTAGCTCAGGCCGACCGAGGCCGAGGCGCGCGAGATTTCTTCCATCGCAATCATGTGCGCGAGGTAGCCCATGTTGGCGCCGCCAAACTCTTCGCCCACCGTGATGCCGAGTACGCCGAGGTCGCCCATCTTGCGCCACAGGTCCATCGGGAACTGGTCGGTTTTGTCGATCTCGGCGGCGCGGGGTGCGATCTCGGCTTGCGCAAATTCGCGCACGGCGTCGCGCAAAGCGTCAATGTCTTCACCGAGTTGAAAGTTAAGGCCTGGCATGTTGTTCATGATTTTTGTCTCCTCTTGGCGTTGACTGGCTCAGCCCTGTCTCGGGCATGGATGAAAACCGCCTGCCCTGAGCCAGTCAAAGGGCGGCTGGTTGAATCTCAATAGGTCTTTGGCACCGGCATCAGGGTTTGCTGCATCACGGCGCACGGGTTGGTTTTGCCATCCACGGCCACATGCATGACCTCGGCGGTGGTCACGATGACGCGACGACCAGCTTTGACCACACGGCCGATGGCGCACAATTCGCCGCCCTGAAACGCGGCCATGAAATTGATTTTGTACTCCACGGTGGTGACTTCCATGCCCTCGGGCGCCATCGTCAACCCCGCATAGCCGCCCGCAATATCGGCCAGCGCGCCAATCGCGCCACCGTGAAAACCGTCTTGCTGCTGGGTCACTTTGTCTGAATAAGGCAAGGCGATTTCACACACGCCAGCTTCAACCCGCACCAGTCGGGCGTCCAGGTGTTGCATCAGGCCCTGGCGTGCAAAACTGGCCTGCACGCGCGTCCACAAGGCGTCGTTCGTCATGGCTTTTCTTTCGCTCCGTTATTTTTGGCTTCGCTTTGGCTGATGCTTTTGGCCAGCAAGGCTTTGGCCTCGCGCTGATGCACCTTGAGTTCGTCGAGGTTGTCCTGCAGATCGGCCATCTGGTCTTCCAGCTGCTTTTGGTGCGCGGCAATCACCACCAGAAACTTTTGCAACTGCGGCCCGGTGTCCCGTGGGCTGTCGTACATGTCAATGATTTCCTTGGCCTCGGTCAGGCTGAGTCCCAAGCGTTTGGCACGCAAGGTCAACTTCAGGCGGGTCCTGTCACGGCCGCTGTAAACCCGGGTGCGTTCGCCGGGACCTGAGCGCGTGGGTTGCAGCAAGCCCATGTCTTCGTAGAAGCGCATGGCCCGCGTGGTCAGGTCAAATTCCCGTGCCAAATCGCTGATGCTGTAGGTGATTGCCATAAATAGTGGTTATTAAAAGGATGTGTGTGCCTGAGCATACCGACCTTGAAACGAGTCATTAATTGACGTTTACGTAAACGTCAATTATCAGGTATTTCTGGTGTTCCCTGAAAAAAGAAACACGGCGGCCACGGACAGGCTCATTGCGTTTCCAGATCGATTCGACATGAGGCGCGAAGCCGCAGACAGTACGGACGTACGGCAAGGCGAAGCAACGACATGCCGGATGGATATGGAAATGGAATCAAACCCAGCGCGGGCTGGCTTCGTCCTTGAGTTGCCGGCGCAAGGCGGCGTAGTCGGGCACCACCGAGCGCACGGTGTCCCAAAAGCGTGGGCTGTGGTTCATCTCGCGCAGGTGGCTGAGTTCGTGGGCCACCACGTAGTCAATGACAGCTTGCCCAAAATGAACCAGCCGCCAGTTGAGCCGAATGGCGCCGTCAATGCGGGCACTGCCCCAGCGGGTGCGGGCGTTGCTGAGCGACAAACTGCGCCACTGCACCTGCAACAGCGGCCCAAAGTGATCCAGCCGCGCCACGAAATTGAGCTTGGCCTGGCGCATCAGCCAGGCTTGCACGGCGGCACGCATTTGATCCGGGGTGGCGCTGGACGGCAGGCTCAGCCACAGGGTCATAGGCTTGGCGGCCTCCTCTTCAAGGCCGCCACCCAGCGTTGCGGGAAGCAGCACGGCGGCCACGACGCCCCGTGCCGCCTTGACGCAGCGCGGGTCCAGCATAACGGTCAATACCTTACCTAAATACGGCACGGTGGTGCCATCGCACCACTCGATTTCCCGTGCCACCTGCTTCTGCTGCCGCACGGCGGTTTCGCCCAGTTTCTTGAGGATCCAGTCTGCCTTTTCGAGCAGGGCGGTGTCCACTTGCTTGAGCGTCACCCACGCTGGCGCTCGCACCGCCAAGCCCAGCGGACCGACCACGAACCCAATGGTGCGGCGCTTGCCGCGCTTGAACTCAAAGGCCACCAACGCGCCCGACAACAGCGCTTCACGGTTGGCGCGGGGATGGCGAAAGGCGATCGCCGACGGCGTTTGATTCGCTATTGATTCAATAGCTGTATGCACAGTATCGACGGGGGCTAGAGGCCTATTTATCTCAAAAAGATCGCGCGTGAACTTCAGCAGCGGATGCATGGCAGTCGGCTTACAGGTACGCCTCGGGGTCGATGCGACGCATTTCAGCCTCAATCCAGGCTTCGACCTCGCGCATCAGTTCCTTGGGCTCGCGGCCCACGCTCGGAATAGGCTTTCCGATAGACACCTGCACCACGCCCGAATACTTGGTAAAACCCAGCCGTGGCCAGCACTTACCCGACGACACGGCGATCGGAATGACCGGCGCACCACTCTCCACGGCGAGGCGGGTGCCGGCGGTTTGGTAGGTGCCTTTTTGGCCGCGGGCAATGCGCGTGCCCTCGGGAAACATGATGACCCAAGTGCCTTGGGACAACAGCCGCTTGCCCTGCTCGATGACGTGCTTCATGGCCAGCGCACGCGATTCGCGGTCGATGTGAATCATGTCGAGTCGCGCCATCGACCAGCCAAAAAATGGAATGCGCAGCAACTCGCGCTTGAAGACAAACGCCAGCGGGTGCGGCATCAGGGTCGGCAGCAGCAAGGTCTCAAGGGTGGACTGGTGTTTGGACAGCAAAATGGCGGGGCTGGTTGCGCCTTCGGGCAAGTTCTCCATGCCGCTGACCTTGACCTGAACGCCCAAAAACACACGGGTGCCCCAGATCACCAACCGAAACCAGTTGACGGCAAACCACCACAAGGGCGTGCGGCGGACCCAGACAGAAACCACCACCAGTGCGAAGCCCCACGGAATCACCGTGAGTACGATCCACGCCATGTGCAAAATCGAACGAATCAAAGACATTTAAGGTAAATAGGCCTCTAGCCCCCGTTGCAACTGCGCAAGCAGCTATTATTTTTATAGCACATTAACCATAGACTCACACCTCGCTGGACTCCTGCGCGATCAGATAGTCGGCGAAAGCCGCCAAGTCGTTATGGACCCGGGTTTCTTTGGGAAAGGTGTCTGGCAGGTTGCGACCCCGGTAGGCCGCCCCTTTGCCGGTCAGCACCAAGTGGGGGGCGCAACCGGCGGCCACGGCCGCCAGCACATCGCGCGCCGAGTCGCCCACCACCGGCACCGTGCGCAGGTCAATGCCGTAACGCTCACCAATCTGCTCGTACAAACCGGGCTCGGGCTTGCGGCAGCGGCAGCCCTCGTCGGGCGAATGCGGGCAATAAAAAATAGCATCCACCCGGCCGCCCACGGTAGCCAGCATTTTTTGCATCTTGGTGTGCATGGCATTGAGCGATGAAACGTCAAACAAACCACGCCCCAAACCCGACTGGTTGCTGGCCACCACCACATGCCAACCGGCATGGTTGAGCCGGGCGATGGCTTCCAGCGCGCCGGGCAGCGGCGTCCACTCTTCGGCGGATTTGACGAATTCGCTGCTGTCTTCGTTGATGGTGCCGTCGCGGTCAAGGATGACGATTTTCATGGCGCTAATGTTCAAAGGGAAACTCCAGACAGATCAAAGGGGGTGGTCACGCTCAAGTGGCCAGACGCGACAAATCGGCCACACGGTTCATGGCGTCGAACAAGCTTTTGAGCAGGCCCTGGCGATTCAGGCGCAAGTCCAGTTCTTCGGCGTTGACCATCACACCATCAAAGAAGGCGTCCACCGGCGCCCGCAACGCGGCCAGTGTTTGCAGCGAGGCGGTGTAATCGCCGGCCTCGAACTGGGTTTTAGCGAGCGGGGTCAGGTCTTTCATGGCCGCGTAAAGCGCCACTTCGGCAGGCTCTTTGAGCAGAATTTCGCTGACATGGGCATCCACCGCGTCGACCTTTTTCAGGATGTTGCCGATGCGCTTGTTGGCAGCTGCCAGGGCCGGGGCTTCAGGCAAAGCGGCAAAGGCGCGCACGGCGCTCAGGCGCTTGGCGACATCGCCCAAACGCTGGGGCCGCAAGGCCAGCACGGCATCGACCTCGCCAGCACTGTAGCCCTGCTCGCGCAGGGAACCGGCGAGGCGGTCGAACATGAAACCGGCCAGCGCGCTGGACGCATCCACGATCTTGTCGCCAAACGCAGGAACTGTTTCAGCCAGCAAAACGTCCAGTTGCAGGGGCAAATCTTGCTCGGCCAACATCCGGATCACACCCAGCGCATGACGGCGCAGCGCAAACGGGTCTTTGTCGCCGGTCGGCACGTTGCCGATGCCGAACATGCCCATCAAGGTTTCCAGCTTGTCGGCTAGCGCCACCACCAGGCCGGTGGTGTTGCGCGGCAAGGTGTCACCGGCAAAGCGGGGTTTGTAGTGA
>SERZ01000978.1_pt1 | contig 17617 bp, 18 predicted proteins | sample 3171461 | NCBI WGS metagenome assembly SERZ01 (sample SAMN06051861, study PRJNA518727) | freshwater metagenome | biome: subpolar coniferous forest; feature: holomictic lake; material: water; isolation source: holomictic Lake 227, 6 m depth | place: Canada: near Kenora, Ontario | collected... | reverse complement strand
AGGCAACCTTGCTTGCCATGCAGCGAGCGGTCAATGGCTTGGCGATTCAACCCGACGAAGTGTTGGTAGACGGTAACCAGCTCCCTAAATTGCTTATGCCTGCCCAGGCAATCATTAAAGGCGATAGTAAAGTCAAGGCCATCAGTGCCGCCTCTATTTTGGCAAAAGTTGAGCGTGATAAAATCATGGTTGACTACCACAAAAAATATCCCGATTTTTCCTTTCATCTGCATAAAGGCTACGGCACTGCGCAGCATGTCAACGAGATTAAACAATTTGGTTTTTTAGAGATACACCGGAAAACATTTAATCCGGTAAGAACATTGATACTTCAGCAAAAGCTTTGATTTCTAAAAGCGATTAATCCAGATAAAAAATATCACCACGAAGACACGAAGGACACGAAGTTTTCTTTATTAGTGTCCTTCGTGGTGAATAACGTATTGTTTTAAGTCATGTGGTTCGGGCAACGGCTTTATCGTTGCCCGATATTACGGTAGTTAAAATTGGAACGGCGTCAATCTCGTGTCTTTAAGGAGTTATGATTATGAAATGTCCATCTTGTGCAGCGGCGGAATTAGTGCATGATACCCGCGACATGCCGTATACCTACAAAGGCGAATCAACCATTATCCCCACAGTAACCGGAGATTTCTGTCCGGCCTGCGATGAATCCATATTGAATGTAGTTGAGTCACGTCGTACTATGAGCTGTATGCTGGAATTCAATAAACAGGTGAATGCATCGATTGTTGATCCTGATTTTATTGCCAGTGTCCGGAAAAAGCTCGCACTTGACCAACGTGAGGCATCCGAAATTTTTGGTGGCGGTGTTAATGCATTCTCGCGTTACGAAACGGGTAAGACCAAGCCATCATTGGCGCTGGTGAAGCTACTCAAGGTACTTGACCGTCACCCTGATCTACTGAACGAAGTCAGAGCGGCCTGACTTCACTTAAACAGCTTTAGATGCGCTTTCTTCGTGTCTTCGTGGTGAATAAATTATTCAACTTGACCTGAGAGGTTCTTCATCCATTAATGCAATCTGTTCGCGCAGTTCAATAATACGATCCTGCCAGTAACGGGCGGTATTAAACCAGGGGAAGGCCATAGGAAAGGCAGGGTCATCCCAGCGTTTTGCAATCCACGCGGAATAATGGATTAAACGCAGGGTACGCAGGGCTTCCAGTAGATGCAATTCGCTTGGATTAAAGTCGTAAAACGTTTGGTAACCGGCCAATAGATGATTGAGTTGCAAGGTCATATCGGCACGGTCACCGGAAAGCAACATCCACAAATCCTGTATCGCAGGGCCCATTCGGCTGTCATCAAAATCAACGAAATGCGGGCCGTCATCCGTCCATAAAATATTGCCCGGATAGCAATCGCCATGCAGTCGTAGGGTTTTTACCTGGCCGGCACGTTCAAAACAACGTCTCACCGAGTCCAGAGCATAATTACTCACACTGCTGTAAGCATTGAACAGATCCGTTGGAATAAAATCATGCGTTAACAGGTAAGTGCTGGGTTCATCGCCAAAATTAGTAATATTGAGAGTCGGGCGCTCCGTAAACGGTTTTAATGCGCCAATGGCATGGATGCGACCGATAAACCGTCCCATCCATTCCAGCTTTTCACGGCCTTCAATTTCCGGCACACGTCCACCTTGTTTGGGAAACACGGAAAACCGAAAGCCGTCAAATTGATTTAGCGTCTGATTTTCATTAAAGAATAACGGAGGCACGACAGGTATTTCATTATCGGCCAATTCCTGAATAAAAGAGTGTTCTTCAAGAATTGCGCCGGTTGTCCAGCGGTTGGGTCTATAAAACTTGGTGACAACAGGTGGGGTATTATCGATACCCACTTGGTAAACACGGTTTTCATAGCTGTTAAGTGCGAGCAAGCGCCCGTCACCCGGCAGGCCAACACTGTCCAGAGCGCTTAGGATAATATCGGGGGTTAATGCTGAAAAAGGCGTAAGTTGAGTATTCATGGTGTCATTGTAACCTTGAATACACATTAACGTTAGATGGATTGATTAATAAGCCACGAAAAACACAGAAATAATTAATGTTGGGGGATCAAGAAAAGCCTTTTGTCCACGAAATACACGAAAAGCACGAAAAGCACGAAAAAATCAATGTCTGGTGTCTTACGGAAATCCCTTATTGGGTAACTATAGGCAGCTTGATCTCTTTTAAATATTTTCGTGTCTTTCGTGCTTTTCGTGGACAAGGTTTTATAAGTTCAGTTAATCAACCGTTTCTGTATCTGCAGGGCCTTGGACATCGGCTGGGTCACCTTCGTAAGGCGTGGCATAGCTGCATTCTTTTTGGGGACAGACTTTTTCTACGCCACGTCTTTTTGTTTCTTTTACCGTTAAAATAGGCCAGCTACATTGCGGGCAGGGCTCCTTGATAGGCGTATTCCAGAGTGCATAATCACATTTTGGATAGCCGGAACAGGAGTAAAAAACTTTGCCGTTGCGTGATTTGCGCTTAAGAATACTGCCTTTTTTACATTGAGGGCATTCGACACCGGTATCAGCCGGTTTTTCCAAGGGTTCAATATGACGACATTTTGGATAAGCACTGCAACCGATAAATTTGCCATAGCGACCGGTTTTAAAAACCAACGGTGATTCGCATTCCGGGCAGACTCTGTCTGCTACCGTTTCCGGTTCATCAGAAGCGCCGGGATCATCATTCAGATTTCGGGTGTAGGAGCATTCAGGATAGTTGGTACAGCCTATAAACCGGCCATTTCTTCCCAGACGGATTGATAAAGGACTGCTGCATTCAGGGCATTTTTCATCGATGGCTTCCTGGGTGACATCTTTACGCTGGACGCTGGCATCTTTATCCAGAACCATTTCATGAAAGGGCTGCCAGAATGAGTGCATTAAGGGAATCCAGTCTTTTTCACCTCTGGAAACGGCATCCAGATCATCTTCCAGATTAGCCGTAAAATCATAATCGACGTATTTGGTGAAGTGTTCCGTCAAAAATTTATTAACGATTCTGCCGACATCGGTAGGATAAAAGCGCTTATTGTTCAGGGTGACATATTCACGGTTTTGCAGGGTCGAAATAATCGATGCATACGTTGAAGGTCGACCTATGCCATGTTCTTCAAGAGATTTTACCAGGCTGGCTTCGCCGTAACGGGGCGGTGGCTCGGTAAAGTGCTGGCCGGCAATAATATCATTCAGTTGAACGGGTCGCCCTTCTTCAAGAGGCGGCAAAAAGCTTTCCTTATCGTCGCTTTCCTTGCTGTCATCTTTTCCTTCGAGGTAAACCGCCATAAATCCGGGGATGGCAATGGTGGAGCCGGTTGCCCTGAACAGGTGTTTACCGTCACCACAGCTTAAGTCAACAGCCACCATATTAAGGGTGGCATGAATCATTTGGCAGGCTATGGTGCGCTTCCAGATTAAATCGTACAGCTTGTATTGTTCAATACTAAGGTGATCTTTTATCTGGGCTGGCAAATGTCTCGGGTAAGTGGGGCGTATCGCTTCATGCGCTTCCTGGGCATTTTTGGATTTGGTTTTAAATAATCGGGGTTCTTTGGGTACATTTTCAGCGCCGTATTTTTCTGCAATCAGGGCACGCATATCCTCGACCGCTTCTATCGATAAGTTAACCGAATCGGTACGCATATAGGTAATCAGGCCTTCAGTTTCTCCGCCTATATCAATACCTTCATACAGTTGCTGGGCAACTATCATGGTGCGTTTGGTCGTAAAACCCAATTTACGAGAGGCTTCTTGTTGCAGGGTAGAGGTGATGAATGGCGGTGCCGGATTACGTTTCTGCTGTTTCTTTTCCAGTTTGGCAACCAGTAGCTGGCCGTCTGCAGCGGTTAGTAGCGCTTGTTTGGTTTTTTCTGCCAGTGCTTCATCGGTAATGCTGAATTGAGTCAGTTTTTCGTTATCAAACTGAGTCAGTTTGGCTTTAAAGTTTTGCTCATGCGCAGTTAGTGCCGCATCAATAGTCCAATATTCACGCGTTTTAAAGGCTTCTATTTCCAGTTCACGCTCAACTATCATGCGTAAGGCAGGGCTTTGTACGCGACCGGCTGACAGGCCGCGACGAATTTTTTTCCATAATAAGGGCGACAGATTAAAACCAACCAGATAATCCAAGGCCCGTCGTGCTTGTTGGGCATTGATTAAATTGATGTCCAACTTTTCCGGGTTGGCAATGGCTTCAGTGACCGCTTTCTTGGTAATTTCATGAAAGACTACCCGATGCACCGGTTTGTCTTTGAGTAATTTTTTTTCTCTCAGCAGTTCAAGCAAATGCCAGGAAATTGCTTCGCCTTCTCTATCAGGGTCAGTTGCCAGATATAAGGTTTCGGCGGCTTTAAGTGCTTTGCTGATAGCCAGGACGTGACGTTGATTACGGTCAATGACTTCATATTTCATGGCAAAGTCATGGGTAGGGTCAACGGCACCTTCTTTGGGAACAAGGTCGCGGACGTGTCCATAAGAGGCCAAGACGTGAAAGTCTTTACCTAAATACTTTTCTATGGTTTTTGCTTTTGCAGGCGATTCTACAATGACAAGATTTTTACTCATTTATTTAAAAGGGTTAAAGGCGAAGGGCTAAAGACGAAAGACGAAAGGCGAAGGGCTAAAGTGTACATTCTTTTTTGCCTTTAGTCTTTTACCTTTCGCCTGATGTTTTAATGTAAATAGTTGGGAACAAGGTCGTAGACGATATCTTCCATTCTGGAAAAAGCAATTTCCTCATCAGGCTGGCTAAGCAAAATCATCAACACAATCCATTTTAACTTTTCCATTGAAATTTCTTCATCTTCCAGTGCCATTGCCCGATCAATGACAATTTCCCGGTTGCTTGAGTTTAAAATACCATTATGTTCAAGAAACATAATAAGATTGCGGCATTCAAGGTTAAGCTTTTCTATTTCCTGCGAGCAGAAAATACGAAATGCAGAGGTGACCGTAGGCTTGATGGCGCGTTGGATACTCAGTGAGTCAAGCCAGTCAAACGCTTTATTAACCTCACAAGATTCAAAGCCTGCTTCGAGTAATTCTGTTCTGATAACATCGCTGTCAGGAAGCAGTTCAATTTCATCTTCCATATAGTTTTCAAACAGATATATCAGGACATCAAAAATATTTTCTTTCATAGTGTGTTGTTGTTTATGATTATTTTACTCTCATATAGCAACCGCCAGCGGTTGCTTCCAGGTAACCTTGTAATTCCAGAATCAGTAGCATTGAAGAGATAACTTCAACGGATTCGCCGGTATTTTCAACCAGTTTATCAATGGACGTTGGGCTGAACATAACGTGATTCAATAATGTTTGTTGCTCCAGGTCAAGTATTGATTCCATCGTGATGGGTGTTATTTTGTCATCTTGTTGATAGTATTGATTTAATTCTTCAAGGATATCTTGGGTAGTTTCGACAAGTTTTGCGCCTTCACGGATCAGTGCATTACAGCCTCGTGCCAGCGGGTTATGAATAGAGCCGGGAATGGCAAAAACCTCACGGTTTTGTTCTAAAGCCATTCGTGCGGTAATTAATGAACCGCTTTGTTTGGCGGCCTCAACAACCAGTAAACCTTGGCACAAGCCGCTGATAATGCGGTTTCGCCTCGGGAAATGATTGGCTTTGGCAGTAGTGCCGGGTGGGAACTCTGAAATCATTACGCCCGTATTAACAATTTCAGTCGCCAATTCTTTATGTCGGGCAGGATAGATCCGATCCAGTCCGGTTCCTGTTACCGCAACGGTATAGCCTTTCGCATTGAGTGCGCCTCGATGACTGGCTGCATCAATGCCTAAAGCCAAGCCGCTGGTAATGACAAAACCATGGCGACTGAGCGTTTTGGCAAAGTTGAAGGCAGTTTCCTCACCTAAAGAGGAGGGGTTGCGACTACCCACTATGGCAATTTGAGGGTACGACAATAAATCCGGATTACCTCGGACAAACAAAAGGGGCGGCGGGTCGGCAATTTCCTTTAATTGTGCAGGATAGCTGGCATCATTAAAAGTAATGACGGCATTGTTTTTTTGCCGAACCCAAGACAAATCATAATCTATGAGAGTCCAGTCCGGATTTTTGATGCTTTGAATAATAGCACTTTTTAAGCCTAAAGCCGAAAGTGCTGAAGTCGATTCTGCAAATAACTGCGCAGGCGTATGCGTTTGCAGCAGGCCAAGAAATGTCCGACAACCGACGCCGGGCGTGCGTAACAGGGCAAGCCAGTATTTTAAGTCGTTGTCGTTGGGTTGGGTAATTATATTCAGGGGGTTTTAACTTTATCTAAAATGTGAATGGCCTGAGTGGCTTTCATAACCAGCGCGTAACTGACGCGTTCAAAGGGACGAAAAACCATCAGGGTGCCGGCAATTTCATCGGGCAGCTTAACGACATCGTTTTTAATAGCGCTGTACGGGTCATTGATAGTTTTGCCTTTTTGGTATATGTTCAATTCGTGTCCTGCAAGGATACCATCTTTAGTGCCTTTATCTAAAACCACTATGTTATAAAGTCCTATTTGAGACACGCCGCCAAGAACGCTGATGATGCTGCCCTTGATGCTTTTTTCGGGTGGTCTCGGGAAATAATTCAAGGTCACCTCGTCTTCTGTTTTTGGCATGACCCGGTCACCTTTGCGAATCTCGCTGCCTGATTTAGTGATGAATAAGGTTGCCGGGTCACCGGGTTGTTGCAAGGTGGTGTCAGCAATATATTCGGCATCATACCCCAGATTTTCACCGGTTTCGGGGCTGATGTAGGCATTTCCTGCCCGGAAAATGGTATAGGACAGACTTTCTGGCTGGGTTATCGAGCGCACATAAAGTTTGTCACCTGCGCCGGCAATGAGATGTTCGCCGACTATATCAAGAACATAAGGTGCGCGGTTGATTTCGTTTTCGGTGACCACTTTGGGTGAGGTTAAAAATTGCGCAATAGATTCAGAAGGGATTAAGTTAATCGCTTGTTTGATTAGGGTTTCCCGAATACAAGGCAATAGCTTTCCTGATTCGGAAACGGCAAAGTCGGTTCGACCTTTTTTAACGGCTTCTTCATTAAGAACGCAGGGGGAATCAACCGACGTTTGGACGGGTTGTGCATTTTTGGACAAGCCAAGCTGTGGCTTTCCGTTTACAATGGAAAAATAAACAGTATCACCCGGATAAATCAGGTGTGGATTTTTAATTTGGGCGTTGTTTCGCCATAGTTCAGGCCATTGCCAGGGGTGATTTAAAAACTTGCCCGCTATCTGCCATAAGTTATCACCTTTAACGACGGTGTATTGGTCTGGATGATTAGGGTTTATTTGTATTTCTTCTGCCCAAGTATTTATACTAAGTATGAAAAAAGCGATAAATCCAAAAAGTGATCTATAAATCATGATGATTTGTGGTAGCGTCTTTTTTAGTCTTTGTGCATTCAAAGTTTATAGTAATTAATATAAAATTCCAATACGGAATTATTTTTAGTGGAGAGTTTGTTGGGTATTTTAACTATTCTCGAGTTTCCGGATGAGCGATTGCGCAAAAAAGCGGCAATGGTAAAAACGGTCGATGATAAAATCAAAAAATTGGTCGATGACATGCTTCAGACAATGTATCACTCGCACGGCGTAGGTTTGGCGGCTACCCAGGTTGATGTACATCAACGGGTTATTGTGATTGATGTCAGTGAAGAAAAAGATGATCCCATCTTCTTAATAAATCCTGAGATTATTGAAAAGGATGGTATTAAAGAGTCCGAAGAAGGCTGTCTTTCTGTACCCGGTTTTTTTGAAAAGGTAAAGCGGGCAGAGCATATCAGGGTAAAAGCACTCAATAGAGACGGTCAGTCTTTTGAATTTGAGGCGAGGGATTTGCTGGCTGTTTGCGTTCAACATGAAATGGATCACTTGAACGGGAAATTGTTTGTTGATTATATTTCGTCCTTGAAAAGACAGCGAATCAAAAAGAAGTTGGAAAAAATTCATAAAATGGAAAATACCTGAGCATGAAGATTATTTTTGCCGGAACGCCGGATTTTGCTGTACCCAGTTTACAAATGTTGCTGGATTCCAAATACGAAGTCTGTGCCGTCTATACACAGCCGGATCGACCGGCAGGCAGGGGTCGGCAATTACATATAAGTCCGGTTAAAGAACTCGCTTTAAGTTATTCAATTCCTGTGTTTCAGCCGCTTACTTTAAAGGCTGACGAGGATTTACAGGTATTAAAGTCATATAATGCGGATTTGATTGTGGTCGTCGCTTACGGCATGATTTTAACGCAAGCCGCCTTGGCTGTGCCCAAACTGGGTTGCATCAATGTCCATGGCTCGTTATTACCGCGTTGGCGTGGCGCTGCGCCTATTCAACGGGCATTAATGGCGGGTGATGAAAAAACCGGTGTAACCCTCATGCAAATAGTCCGTAAATTGGATGCGGGTGATATGTTGCACAAGGAAGAGTATGTCATTGACGCTAACGATACCGCCAGCGATTTACATGATAAATTAGCTGCGTTGGGCGCGACAGGCTTAAGCAAAGTGCTGGCAGCGATGGAAATTGCGCCGATTCCCCCAGAGCCACAAGATGAAAACTTGGTGACTTACGCTGAAAAATTAACAAAAACCGAAGCGGTTATCGACTGGAACCAGCCAGCCAGTATCCTGGCTTTAAAGGTCAGGGGTTTAAACGCCTGGCCCGTGGCGCAAACGCTTTATCAAGGCAAGGTATTGCGGATATGGAAGGCCGAGGCGATAGCTGGCGATACTGATTTGGAGCCGGGTATTGTGAGTAGCTTTAATAAACATATCGAAGTGGCAACCGGAAAAGGACTGTTACGTTTACATGAGGTTCAGCTTCCAGGCGGGAAACGCCTGTCGGCTCAGGCGTTTTTAAATGCTCATGATGTTAATGGGGTAAGATTAGGTTGAACATCCAGTGAATACACGATTAATCGGGGCACAGGTATTGTCACGCGTTTTACAAGACGGTCAGTCGTTAACGGCTGCCCTGGATTCTGCTTTACAGGCGGTTGAATCCGGCAAAGACAGGGCATTTATTCAGGCTTTATGCTACGGCGTTTGCAGAACCTATCACCGATTGGATTTTATTTTAAGCCAATTACTCGATAAACCGCTTAAAGACCAGTCTGTTAAGGCCTTGGCTTTAGTGGGTTTATATCAGCTCAAGTATATGCGGGTAAAGCCTCATGCCGCCGTCTCGGAAACCGTGTTGGCCGCACGCAAAAAGCCTTGGGCTAAAGCGCTCATTAACGCATTACTTCGAAGCTACCTGAGAGAGCAGGAAGCTCTTGAGCAGAAAGCCGATAACCAGCAATCTTCCGCTATCAGTCATCCTGACTGGCTAATCAAGCAAATTGAGCAGGATTGGCCGCAGCAGGCGCCGCAAATATTTCAGGAAAATAACCGGCAACCGCCTATGGCGTTGCGTGTAAATTTGGCACGCATCAGCCAGGATCAGTATTTACAGCAATTAAGCGGGCAGGGCATTGAAGCCGTTGCTGTCAGTTTTTGTACGTCGGCGATTATTCTCGATAAACCGGTTGCCGTTGATTTGTTGCCTGGCTTTGCCGACGGCATGATCTCGGTTCAGGATACGGCCGCACAATTGGCTGCCGGGTTGTTGGATGTGCAACCCGGACAGCGGGTATTGGATGTCTGTGCTGCACCGGGTGGTAAAGCGGCGCATATCCTTGAAACTCAACCACAGCTAAAAGAATTGGTGGCCGTTGATATAGAGGCGTCCAGAATGCATCGAGTCAGTGATACCCTACAGCGCTTAAAGCTGCCCGCCAAGTTGGTGGTGGGCGATGCAGCCAAGCCTGAAGACTGGTGGGATGGTCAACTTTTTGAACGTATTTTATTGGATGCACCGTGCTCGGCATTAGGCGTTATTCGTCGCCATCCTGATATCAAGTTATTACGCAGGGCGGAGGATATTCAGCCGTTACAGATTTTGCAGCAAAACATCCTGCGGGCCGTCTGGCCGCTGTTGGCACCCGGCGGCATTATGCTGTATGCAACCTGTTCCATTCTGAAGCAGGAAAATGAACGGCAAATAGAAGCTTTTCTCGCGGAATATTCCAATGCTGTTGAATGGCCTATTGATGCCTGCTGGGGTTTTGCCGGGAGTCATGGGCGGCAGATTATGACGGGTGAATCGTCGATGGATGGTTTTTATTATGCGCGTATCAGGAAGCAGTAGATGCTTTTTCTGTCGTTTTTTTTGTGCTGTTTTACTCGGGCTGTTGCCGTTTTGCGGTTACGCGGATGACTTTGCTGCCGAAGTAACACAAGCCGAAATAACATCGCTAGGCGACCAATATGTAGTGTCTGCGGACATTGGTTATCAACTCGGTAAAAAAGCAAAAGATGCATTGCAAAACGGCGTGCCTTTATTTTGGGATTTACAAATTAAGTTGCTGCAGCATCGGGATAGGCTCTGGGACAAGACGCTGGTTGATACGGCGATACGTTATCGGCTTCAATATCATGCTTTGCTCAATATGTACCGGGTCAGAAATGAGGGTGACGGCGAGGTCTATAATTTTTCCACGCTGGCTGCGGCCTTGGAGTTGATGTCTGCGGTACGTGACTTTCGATTGATAGAGAAGGCGCAACTTGACCCTCAAAAACAATATGTGTGCGCGGTGAAAGTCAGTTTTGATCGTGATGCCTTGCCTTTGCCGTTGCGGCCGATTGCCTACATTGATCCGCAATGGTACTTATCCAGTGATTGGACACTATGGCCGCTAAAAAAATAAAACTCCCTGTTAACCTGTCTGTTTTAATCCTGTTTGGTCTGATTCTGCTGTCTTTGCAGTTGATGAGCTCAGCCATGCAGGAATCATCACAGTTAAATGCAATGTATTCCTGGTTGTTGTTGTTCAATGCCTTGGGTTCTGTTGTACTGCTGATATTGGTCGTAGCCAATATCTATTCTTTGGTTCAGCATACCAAAAGACGTGAGGCGGGGTCACGGTTAACTACCCGCATGGTGTCTCTGTTTGTGGTGTTGGCATTGGCACCGGCGGTTATTGTGTTTTATTTTTCCATGCAGTTTTTACATCAGGGTATTGATAGCTGGTTTAACGTGGAAATAGATCGCGCCATGGAAGACGCACTGGAACTTAGTCAAGCGTCATTGGATCAGCGCATGCGCATGCATTTAAAACAAACGCAGCAATTGACGGAAAAGCTGCAAGATTCCTCTGAAAATTTGGTGACGCTGGAAATAGAAAATTTGCGTGAGCTTTCGGGCGCTTCGGAAATGACTCTTTTTTCTCGTCAGGGTCGAATTATTGCCTCAAGCAGTATTAATCCCGGTGATATTTTGCCGAGTTTGCCGGATGAGCATATTTGGTTGCAGTTGCGCCAGAATTCAGTGTACGTGGCTTTGGCACCGGCACATGAAGAAGAATTGATGGTGCGTGTTATTGTCACGGTTAAAGCCCGAGAGCCGCAATATTTACAGGCCTTATATCCGGTACCGGTCAGGATTTCGGATTTGGCGGATTCTGTTGAATTTGCTTTTGTGCGTTATCAGGAGATGAACTATTTAAGAAATTCCTTAAAAATGAGTTTCTCGCTGGCGCTGTCGCTGGTTTTATTAATGAGTTTATTGGCAGCGATATGGGTGGCTTTTATTAGTATCCGAAATATTACCGAGCCGGTAAAGGAGCTGGTTAAAGGCACGCAAGCCGTCGCTTCAGGTCATTATGACCAGCAGTTGCCGGTTATTGCCCAAGATGATCTGGGTTTTTTGGTGGAGTCATTCAATGATATGACGCATCGTATTGCCGTCGCCCGTGATGAAACCAGGCAAGTTGGCCTTGAAGTTGAAAACCAGCGGGCCTATCTGGAAACCATTCTGGCCAATTTAACGGCAGGGGTTATCAGTTTTGATGCTTTGTATAACATTCGCACGGCTAATCAGGCAGCATACCGAATTTTTCATATCCATGTTAATCAGTTTATAGGGCGGACTTTATTGGAGCTTGTTCAAAACTATTCCGAGCTGGCAGAGCCGCTAAAATCAATTCAGCGGTTATTGGAGCAGGCGGATGATATTTGGCAGCAACGGCTTGCTTTTTTAGGGCCTAATGGTCGTCAGGAATTGCTGTGTAGGGGAACTCCCCTGTTTTCTCAAGAAGGGTTTCGCGTTGGGGCTGTGGTGGTTTTTGATGATGTGACCGATTTGATTCAGGCCCAAAAGAATGCTGCCTGGGGCGAGGTTGCGAGAAGATTGGCGCATGAAATCAAGAATCCGTTGACACCTATTCAGTTGTCAGCAGAAAGATTGCAACATAAGTTGGCGGCTAAGCTGGGTGCCACTGATGCTGAAATTTTACAGCGCTCAACCCTAACCATCGTACAGCAGGTTGAGGCGATGAAAGAAATGGTGGATGATTTTTCCGAGTACGCCAAGCCATCCAAAAAGCAGACCGTAGATATTGATTTGCCAAGTCTGGTTCAGGAGGTATTGGCACTTTATGCGTTAAAGTCAGGCGTGAAATTTAAAACTTGTTACGGAACCGGCTTGCTGAGGATTAATGGTGATCCTGTCAGCATCAGGCAGGTGCTTCATAATTTGATAAAAAATGCACTGGAAGCGATTGGCGCTCTTGGATTGATCGAAATAAGTCTGCGCAGGGTGCAGAAAAATAACACTGATTTTATAGAAATAGCGCTTTATGATAACGGCCCTGGCATTAAAGATGAGCAAATTGAGAAAATTTTTGAGCCCTACGTGACAACCAAAGCTAAAGGTACCGGTCTGGGGTTGGCGATTGTTAAAAAAATAATTGAAGAACATGGCGGTGCGATATGGATCGACACTAGTCGTAAGGTGGGGGCGGGCTTTATAATCCAGCTCCCTGCATGTAACCCTGAACAGCTGTAAAAAAATTATGAACGCAAACACACCGCGTATATTAGTCGTAGATGATGAGCCGGATATTCGCAGGTTGGTTTGCGAAATTCTCGAAGATGAAGGTTATCAGGTCGCTACGGCAGAAAATGCAAGTGCTGCCCGGGAATTAAAAAAATCCCTGCAACCCAGCCTCATCCTGCTTGATATCTGGATGCCTGATACGGATGGCATTACCTTGTTAAAAGAATGGGTTGCCGAAGATGTCCTGCTATGTCCCGTGGTCATGATGTCCGGGCATGGCTCGGTTGAATCGGCAGTCGAAGCGACAAGGTTGGGTGCTTATGATTTTCTTGAGAAACCTTTGTCGCTGGCAAAATTATTATTGATTGTTGAAAGAGCCCTGGAAGCGGGAAATCTTCAAAAAGAAAATGACGGACTCAGGAAGCAATTGGTTGTTGATATTGAGCCGGTTGGCAAGAGTGCGGCTGTCGCCAGAATCAAGGATCAATTAAAGCGTTTGGCTCAACATGATACCCGATTATTGTTTGTTGGCGAGGCCGGTGTCGGTAAAGAATTGTATGCCCGTTATCTGCATAACAATAGTGCGCATCGAAACGGCCCCTTTATTGATGTGGCGGTAGGCAGTATATCGCCTGAAAATTCGGCCGTAGAGTTTTTTGGTAAAGAAAGCTTGGGAAAAATTCATCCGGGCCTGTTAGAGAGAGCGCATAAAGGGACGTTGTTTTTGAGCGAAATAGGCGGCATGGACAAGGAAACCCAGTTGCGATTGCTAAGTGCCCTGGAATCAAGTTCTTTTTTGCGGGTGGGCGGCAGTGAGGCGGTACGTGTTGATGTCAGAGTGGTCGCATCAACCCGGATTGCGATGGATGAAGAGGTCAAGTCCGGGCGATTCAGGCAGGATTTGTATTATTTGCTGAATGAAGTGACGCTCATTATTCCGCCACTTAGAGAGCATAGTGAGGATGTGCCGGGATTATTAAGTTTTTATGTCGATTATTTTGTCAGCCAGGATAAGCTGGCTTTTCGGAAATTTTCCATGGCGGCACAAAATTTTTTACGCAACTACAGTTGGCGGGGCAATGTAAGGGAATTAAAAAATCTGGTTCAGCGCCTAATGATTTTGGGTGTAGGCGAAGATATCGAGCTGGATGAAGTAAAGTCGGCACTGGGATCGGTTGTTGGTGATGTGATGGCGTCGCTATCGGTTCCCGAGTTTTTCAATTTGCCGTTAAAAGATGCGCGCGATCATTTTGAAAAAGCTTACCTGGAATATCATTTTGAGCGAACAGGAGGCAGTGTTGCCAAGCTGTCGGCGGCGGTGGGTATGGAGCGAACCCACTTGTATCGTAAATTACATTCGTTAAATATCAAGCTATAAATTGAAGGTAAGGTTATTTACACCTTGATCATATAGGGGGTAATGTTGTACACTTGTCGAAATAGGTGGGTTTAGGTTAAACTCATTTTTATTATATTACCTGTGTAATAAATTATAAAGTGAAGGCAAGGTTATTTACATCTTGCACCTGGCACCTAAATTATAAATAAACATTGAAAAAAACCACAATGTTTAGTAAAATTCTCGCTCTTTTATTGAGCCTTTAGAGAAAGACTAAGTAACGATGAAAACATTTAGTGCAAAAGCAGCAGAAGTTAAGCGCGATTGGTATGTAGTTGATGCAGATGGGAAGACGCTGGGTCGCCTTGCTTCTGAGATTGCACTACGTCTTCGTGGCAAACACAAACCAGAATACACACCGCATGTTGATACCGGTGATTACATTATTGTTGTTAACGCAGAAAAAATCGGCGTTACCGGCAATAAAGAAAAAAATAAATTATATCAGCATCATACCGGTTATATTGGTAATCTGAAAACCGTAACTTTAGGTAAATTAAGACAGACGTTCCCTGATCGTATTCTTACTACCGCTGTTAAAGGTATGTTACCAAACAATCCATTAGGTCGTGCCATGTTCAAGAAATTGAAAGTGTATGCAGGACCTGAACACGATCATCAGGCTCAACAGCCAAAAGTTTTAGAATTATAAGCGAGTAGACCATGGCAGCAGCTCAGTATTACGGAACAGGTCGTCGTAAAAGTGCAATTGCACGCGTTTACGCAACATCAGGCACTGGAAAGATCACAATTAACAAGAAAACTATCGAAGAATACTTTGGTCGTAAAACTGATCAGATGGTTTCACGTCAGCCACTTGAATGTGTTGATATGGTAGCTAAATTCGATATCAATGTGATTGTTAAAGGCGGCGGCCCTTCCGGTCAGGCAGGTGCAATTCGTCACGGTTTGACGCGTGCATTGATGGTATATGATGAAGCTTTGCGTCCAGCCCTTAGGCAAGCGGGTTTTGTAACTCGTGACTCGCGTATCGTTGAACGTAAAAAAGTTGGCTTACATAAAGCCAGAAAACGTCCTCAATACTCGAAACGTTAAGCAGCAATTTTTCTGGCAGGTAACCCGTTACTCGCTTTGAAATAAAAAGGGTCGCATTCGCAAGGATGCGACCTTTTTTTATGGGGCTAAGTCAATGCTGTGTTGTCATTGAGACTTGTTTGTTACTCATGTTGTTAACTATTCTCGGCACAGATTCAGTGATTTAATTTTCGTGAATGAGTAAACGTGTTTGTTTGCTGAAAGGCTCGGGGGATTAACTATTAGCACTTGAAAAATGATTTTTTTTATCAGCAATGTTAAAATTTAAACATCAATCATTAAACAGGCTTAACGGATGTCGACAGACTCTCAAAAAACACCTAAGACACCGATGGTGCTAGAATTTAAGAGCAGTACTTTTTCTGTACCTGTTTTGGTTGTGGCGAGTGATGACTTGGCTGTTATCGAACAACAACTTCAAGAAAAAACCAGCTTGGCCCCCGAGTTTTTTAAAAATTCACCTGTAGTGCTGGATTTGCAGGAAATAAATAAACGGGGTTACGATATTGATATCGTTGCACTTACTGACACGATTCGTAAGGCAGGCTTGTTGCCGGTAGGGATTCGTGGCGGTAACGTACAGCAGAATAAACAAGCATTAGAGCTGCTTATTCCCGTTTATTCGATGCATAGCGGCAGTGTCTCGGTTGAAAATAAAAAACAAAAAACCATCGTCCCGGTTATAGAAACAAAAACCGATGTAGATGTAGGCATAGAGACTGATGCTACCGCAACAACGTTAATTACTCAGCCTATCCGTTCCGGGCAGCGTATTTACGCAGCAGGTGATTTGGTCATTTTGTCTCAGGTCAGTGCGGGCGCAGAAATTATGGCTGAGGGTAATATCCATGTTTACAATATTTTAAGAGGTCGAGCCTTGGCAGGGGTGCGTGGAAATAGCGAGGCGCGTATTTTCTGTTTTGATTTACAAGCGGAACTTATCTCTATTGCAGGTAATTATAAAATCAGTGAAGATTTGGATGAGTCGGTACGAAACAAACCTGTTCAGATCTATTTACAAGACCAGGCATTAATTATCAAAGATATAGTGCTACCCCATTAACGTAGAGGAAAAATTTGTGGCAAGAATCATAGTCGTAACATCCGGTAAAGGCGGTGTGGGTAAAACAACCACAAGTGCTGCAATTGCCATGGGACTGGCCAAAAAGGGTCATAAAACTGCAGTCATTGACTTTGATGTAGGTTTACGTAATCTGGATTTAATCATGGGCTGTGAGCGCCGTGTAGTTTATGACTTTGTTAATGTCATTAATGGCGAAGCCACGCTTAATCAGGCCTTGATTCGGGATAAAAACTGCAATTTACTTTATATCTTGCCTGCTTCACAAACGCGCGATAAAGAGGCTTTAAGCCAGGAAGGTGTGGGCAGGGTTTTAGATGAGTTAAAAAAAGATTTTAAATATATAGTCTGTGATTCTCCAGCCGGTATTGAAAAAGGCGCTCATTTAGCGATGTATTTTGCTGATGATGCCTTTGTTGTCACCAATCCCGAAGTATCTTCGGTGCGTGATTCGGATCGAATGCTGGGAATTTTAGCCAGTAAATCTTACCGGGCGGAACAAAACTTGGAGCCCATCAAAGAATACTTGCTGTTAACCCGCTATTCCCCGGAAAGGGTAAAGCTGGGCGAAATGCTGAGCGTTGAGGATGTGCAGGATATTTTGTCACTGCATTTGTTGGGTGTTATTCCAGAATCCAAATCGGTGTTAAATGCATCAAACTCAGGCACGCCTGTTATTCTTGATGAGAAGAGCGATGCGGGTCAAGCCTATGGCGATATTGTTGCCCGTTATTTAGGTGAAAATAGACCGCATCGTTTTATCGATGATCAAAAAGGGTTTTTTAGGAAATTTTTCGGGAGTAAGTAATGAGTTTACTGGATTATTTTAAATCATCTAAAGTGAGTTCTGCGTCCCTTGCAAAAGAAAGATTGCAAATTCTGGTTGCTCATGAACGATCCTCACTTAACCAACCCTCTTATCTTCCACAGTTGCAAAAAGAATTACTGGAAGTTATACAGAAATATGTTAACGTGGGGCAGGATGCAATTTCTGTTAGTTTTGAGCAGGATGAAAATCAGGAAACACTTGAATTAAATATCACGCTACCTGATCTTATCACTAAAAAATCCTAATAACTTCAATCAATACTTAAACAGGTGACTTAAAATGCTTAATATAATCGGTGATGATGCAGGTAAGATCTGGCAATATCTGGATAAAAACGGAT
>SERZ01000977.1_pt1 | contig 17619 bp, 17 predicted proteins | sample 3171461 | NCBI WGS metagenome assembly SERZ01 (sample SAMN06051861, study PRJNA518727) | freshwater metagenome | biome: subpolar coniferous forest; feature: holomictic lake; material: water; isolation source: holomictic Lake 227, 6 m depth | place: Canada: near Kenora, Ontario | collected... | reverse complement strand
CGATCTCCTCACCGAGTTTTAGTAGAGGGAGATCCTGCTCGTAAACATCTGCCACAAACCAGACCTCTTTCAGTGGAACAAGGCGAAAAAGCACGGTCTCCACGGAGAAGTGTTCCCCGACATGGGGAAGGGAGCCAAGTAGGGTTCCCGAACAAGGCGCATTGATGGTGAACGTGCCACGGATCTTACCGGTCGATTCAAGGGCCTGAAAATCTCCGGCCGTCATTCCAATTCGAGTCAACCTGTCCTTCATCGTATTGAGACGGGCATTGATATTCTTGTGTTCATAAGACATACCCATCAGGGAGATTCGTTCCGTATTGGTTCCATATTCCGATTCAAAGACCTTTTGCTCAGCAACAGCGTGTTTGCGCAAATCCATGAGCATCTCAAGGCAATCACGCTGATCCGCAACCGCTTCATCACTATAGACCTCAAGAAGGGGAGCTCCCTCCTTGATCTCCGTCGTGTTGTAATTGATCAGGGTTTTCTCGATCCGCCCACCGTAGTACCAGGTGAAATCGATCTGCTGATCAGTGACATAGGAGAACTCCCCAAAAAGCTCCACCTGACGCCGGAGCATCTTTTCCTCCACAGGGGAGACTCTGATGTTGCCCGAGGATCGCTGGTCCGCAACCAGATGGATCATTGTCTCCATCGACTTCTGCCGTTTCATACCGATGGCACTCGAAAAAGATGGGGGTAAATTTGAAGCCGAAGTCGATTCCGTTAACTTCATCGGGGAGAGGAGCCCCAAGGTCATCCCGCAGATCGGACAATTCCCTGGATGATCCTGTCGGACCTGCGGGTCCATGGAGCAGGTCCAAATTTTCTTCTCTGCTTTTAAAACCTCCTTGGCTTGGCCATTACTGGAGGGTGGTCGGGAACATCCTATCACCCCTGTAAAAAGTAAGCCCGTGCACAAAACCGGCATCAACCCGATGATGATGAGGGAGTCTTTATTCATGTCACGCCTCTGAAGAGTCCCGGAGATCAGATGATGATATTTTCGCGAAACCCGGATAAATTGCCAGTTTGTTTGTTGACCAGTTCCGCATGATAGAAAACCCCAAAGACCAAAGGTCACACAGATATCGTTGGGGTTCAGGAGTCCCGCAGGCCAACTGAACTACCGAGATGAGCCTCTATTTTTTAGTTGAGAACTGCCTGATCTGCGTTGTCGGCACATTGTTGTATCCGATACCCGTGAAGGCTGCCTCGTACGCTTTCCGCCATGCAGCGATCACTGGTTGGGATTGCCCGTGAGGAATAGCCTGATAAGTAGTGGCGATATTCACGACTCCCGAGCGAGCTCCAAAGGGTTGGAAAGCAGTCATCAAGGCAGGCTTCGCACTACCCGAGGACATATCTCCCATGCCACCGCTGGAGAAGTTGTTGATATTCCAGACCGAGACTTGGCCGGCATCGAGACCTGCTTCAGGTGTGGTGATGAGGTTGGGGATATAACTGGCCGTGGTGGACGGGGCGACGTAGCCGACCGCTACCTTGGCGCCTTCCTTGCTTGCGGGATCGCTTAGCACGGTGGTGAAAAGGGTCGATGGGACAGGTGCCCCGTAGGCAATATCTTTGCCGCTGATCGCCGTGACGATCGCTTCGCGCCCGGCGCCGGCCGAGACGATGAGATCGTCAAAGTTGTCGCCATTCACATCTCCGATCGCCACATTCACCCCACTTGGGCAATTGCCAGGCAGGATATTCGTTAACGTGCGGATAAACTTCCCATTCTGATCCCAGAGGCTGACAGTGGCAGGACCCGATGACCTAGAGCCGACAGCAATGATAGGGACCCCATTGGTGCTGACTCCACCGACTGCCAGACTCACACCCGAGGCCCCTAGCTTGCCAGTGAAGGCAGTGAATTGGGCGCTTGGTGCGTTGGATCCATTATTGTAGATTTTCACGAGAGCGCTCTGTTTCCCTTTGGCCACGGCCATGGTCTCAAACACTGTCGTATTATTGTAGAACGATTTTACCTGATCAGGTGTTGTCGGGAGCGGGTTTGGTATGGAGGTGGCATTGGTATTGGTGCTCGTGCCAACACCCGAAGCCGCCACGATCGGCCCAGCATAGCCTGGGAACGGGGTAATGATATTGGTCACATTCCCAATGCCATTGATGACGGGGGCTGAGGGTGAGGAGGCGCCCAATCCAAGACGGATCCCTTGGCGACCAGGGAACTGGAAGATCGGGGACATCATCCCCTCGTCCTCATGCTCGAGGATGTGGCAGTGCCAGACATATTTGCCCGGGAAAGGCGGAACCGCAAACCGGAGAGTGATGCTCCCATAAGCCGGAACAAAGGCCACATCCTGCGGGGAGACATAGTTGCGCCCTGCAAATTCCGGATTAGGCGGCAACTTGGGATCAATCATGACCCCACTTACCTGCGTCACGATGAAGTTGCCTTGGTGGATGTGGAAGGGGTGATTGAGCGGACCTCCATTCACAATCGTCCATTCCTCAACTGATCCCATCTCCAACTGGGGAAGAATCCCTTCGCCGAACTTCAAGCCATCAATGAAGAAGTTATCGAAACTTGAGAGATATTGTGGGTTCAGCGTGGAGAAATATTGCTGCTCCAATCCGAATGTCCTGTAGACATCGGGTTTTGCGGCCCAAAGAAAATCAGCCGGTTGCGGCGCAAAGTAAACTGGTGGCCCCTTCACCGGAGTTCCGGTAACGTTAATGGTGGCCAGCACATAGAAGTACTGGGTGCCACTTGTGTTATTCGGGGATTCCTCCCCTCCAAAGGCATCCATGAGGTAGTAGGTGCCAGTATTCGTGGGCGCCGTGATGGCCCACGTCGTACGCCCCCCAGTTGCGAGTAGCGACTGACTGTCAAGATCCTGAAGCCTCGGGGTGTACGGGTTGGTGGAGTTGGTGCTCGAATTCGTGCTGGGCAGGTACGCTCCTAGAGGGCCTGTAATAGGTTGGACAAAGGCGCTGTTGCCATCCCTTGCGAGGATGGTGCAGTTCGACCAGGCGTTGCTCAGATTGCCATCGGCGATGACAGGCATCAGCGCTCCACGGGCTCCGACCCAACCCCAGTTCCAGATCTGGGTCTCACCGGGTGCAATGGTGATCGTGGGATTCATCTGCCCGTTGACCATCTTCTGCCACCCCCTTGTATAGTTGGTGCCGTATGCATCGCCAGTTTGGAGTTGGAAGAACTGAAATTTACCATCCGCATTGGTCTGAAGATTGACCTCCGAGAAGGCCATATTGACCTCCGTGAGCTTCCCCTTGTACGCAGGAAAGGCATCGAGCGGATCACCTACCATGATGAAGCCTGCAAGCCCACCCTGAACCTGGTCCTTGGTGTAGAGATCAGGATGGGTGTGGTACCAATTCAGCCCAACGCTATTCAGGAAACTCTTGATCGGGAAAGAAACATTATTCAGCGAGAGAGGGGCATCCAGAATATAGACATTATCACCTGTGCTGAGATCGGGAGCGTGGGATCCATGGTAGTGGAAGCTGGTGGTGAAGACGGCATCGTTCGTGTCAAAATTTGTCCCCATGTAGTTGAACTGGTGGACTAAAAGCGTATCCCCTGGCTGGATCTGCAGCATCGTTCCCGGGAAGCCTTTCCGATAGGTGTTCCCATAAGCAGACCATTGATAGGCAAATCCATACATTCCTGCATTGGTACCGTCGCTGGTGACGTTGCTGCTACCCGTTCCGCTGTAGGCATCCATGAGACCATACTTGATCGGATCACTGTTGGTTCCCGCGGAATACATGTTCACCGTGGCATTGAGGACGCCGTTCGTGCTCTTGATGATATCCATCGCCTGCAGGTTGGTCTGCGTGTAGGGATAATTGGTCGGGAAGATGACGTTGGAGGCCTGAGCCCAAACCATCCCGTAGGATGCGGCGAAAGTCAGCGTGGTGAGAATAACGCGCGCGAGGAGCTTTTTCATTGTTTGAATGGATTTAGTCTTTGTTTGAAAACTCGCAACCGAAAGTCGATGAATCGCACGAAATCGTCGACGAATCGCTTGCCCTGTGATTTCGAAGCGGTTTTAAACGCCATTGCAGGATTTTCTCCTAGTGAGGAGGGCGACGATTCGGTTGATTGGCTTGAACAACTTGAGGAATGACGGCATTGCAAACCGCCACGGAAACCAAGCAATGATTAATAAACATTTGGGCGATCATGTGACGGAGAGCCGTAAGTCCCCGCTTTTTTGGAAACTCCAGATCGGCGGATGGATCTTTTTCACGGTTCTCTTGGGAATCCTTGGATGGATCCTGATAAAGAGTGGAGACATCCCCCGATCATCGGGAGTGTTGCTCTTCGAATTGATTCTCCTTAGTTCGGTCTACGGTCTCCTGATCACAGGTGCTCTTCGCCCCACGTTTATGTGGATCCATTCCAAGAGGTGGAATCCTTTAATAATGGCCTCGGTATTACTCGCTATATCCTTCCCGATCACACTGATCGAACTTCTCATAATCAGAATCCCTTTCCTGCAAGACCACTTCGACCCCCTGTTTTCGATTCATTTGGTCGGAGCCAACTTTATGACTCTGGGATTCTATGTGGAGCTGTTCCTTTTTGCTCTTTGGACCGGCATGTATTTCTCGAGTTCGCTCTTTTTTGACTCCCTCGAACTGAGCCACCGGCAGCAGAAAAGCGAGCTGGCGCTTCTGAGATACCAGATGCAACCACACTTCCTCTTCAATGCACTCACCGCCGTGATGGCCGTGAGCAGTGACAAAGAGAAAGTGGAGGAGCTGACCCAGGCGCTCGCCGACTACCTCCGCTTCTCGTTGAGCAAGAGGGATGACGACACCGCCCCTCTCGGCGAGGAACTGAATGCTCTTGAGAGCTATCTGCAGGTGGAAAAGATCCGCTTCGCTGAGAAGCTGATTTTCCGTATCGATGCGGATCAGGACACTCGTGCATTCATGGTACCCAGTCAACTGGTCCAGCCTATCGTCGAGAATGCGATCAAGTATGGCCAGCAGACAAGTCCCATGCCCCTCTCGATCCGCATCCAAGCCGAGATCACTGGTGACGGCCTCCATCTCGCGGTCCAGAATACAGGGTCGTGGGTGGAGCCCATCGTATCATCCCGTGATCAGGGCATGGGAATGGGAATCGGAATCAGCAACCTCCGACGACGTCTCCAGTTGCTCTTTGGTGACCGGGCGAGCCTGACCCATGATCAATCACCACACTGGGTACGGGCGATAGTGACGATCCCAATCATAAACCCATGAACAGAAGTTCCGAAAGGCCGACACCTCCACGCCTGCGTGCCATCCTGGTGGATGACGAGCCTCTCGCAAGAATCCATCTGACCTCTCGTCTCAAGGAACACCCCGAGATCGAGATCGTGGGCGAGGCGGAAGATGTCCCCTCGGCCTATGCCCTGATCTCCTCAGTGAAGCCCAATGTAATTTTCCTCGATATCCAAATGCCAAAAAAAACCGGCTTCGCCCTCCTACCGCTGCTGGAGAAGGTCGATCCACAGCCAGCTGTCGTCTTTGTCACCGCCTATAACGAGTTTGCCATTCGGGCCTTCGAGGCCAATGCCCTCGACTACCTGACCAAGCCGGTCAGAGCCGGACGACTCGCCAAGACGATCCTACGCCTGCACAAGCAGCTGGTTTCACAAACCGGCATCTCTCATCCGAGCTCCGAATCAGGCACAAGGCTTGAAGCCCAGGACCTGGTCCTGCTGCGGGAGAAATCACTCACCATGATGGTAAAAACGCAGGAGATCGCTGCCATCGAGTCACAGGGCGACTACACCCGAATCCACTTGTGTGAAGGGAAGATCGTCATGATGAAACAGACGCTCGCGATCTGGGAGAGCCAGTTACCAGCCGAGCTCTTTGCCAAAGTCAGCCGCAGCCTGCTTGTGAACACAAAATCCGTGGCCAAGATGGAGAGAAAAAACCTACTCAGCTGGGACCTCCACCTTGAGGGAACCAAGGAACCGATTACACTTAGCAATCTGGAGAGCAAGCGTCTGAGGGAAGCGTTGTAGAACAACCCTCCCTCAGGAAAGGTCCGGTTTCGCGGGATTGATCTTAAGGCGAAAATTCCTAAAGACCGTTAGGATGATCAATGTCCCAGGTAGGCGGAGCGGATCTTGGGATTCTCAAGAAGTTCGGTACCAGTTCCGCTAAGGGTGATCGCCCCAAGCTCCAGCAGGCAGGCTCGGTGAGCCAACCTCAGGGCCATCACAGCATTTTGCTCGACGACCAGAAGGGTAACCCCCGCCTGATTGATATCCCGGAGGATTGCAAAGATCTCGCGCACGAGTTTTGGTGCCAATCCCATAGAGGGCTCATCGAGCAAAAGAATCTCCGACCTGCTCATGAGGGCCCGGCCCATGGCCAGCATCTGCTGTTCTCCACCCGAAAGGGTTCCCGCCATCTGGTTTCGGCGTTCCTTGAGACGGGGGAAAAGTCCAAAAACCTTGGAGAGATTCATATCGTAGTTGCTCCTGTTCGTCCAGGCCCCGAGGCGCAGATTCTCTTCGATGGAGAGATTCGCAAAGATTCCCCTCCCCTCGGGAACAAGTGAGAGCCCCTTGCGGACGATCTCCTCGGGATGGGTCGTCCGGATGACTTGGTTGCCAATCCGTATGACTCCGGCATGGGGAACGGCACCGGCGATAGCGCGGAGCGTGGAGCTCTTACCGGCACCATTGGCACCGATCATGGCGACGATCTCCCCCGGATTGACCGAGAAGGAGATGCCACGCACGGCCTGAATGCCGCCGTAACAGACCTCCAGTTGATCAACCTCAAGTGCTGCGGAGGATGTCATGGGAGTTCTCCCTCCGTTCCAAGGTAGGCCTCGATGACGCGAGGGTTACCCTTCACCTCATCGGGTTTCCCGCCAGCAATCCTGACACCGAAGTCGAGAACCTCGATCCTGTCAGAGAGAGCCATGACCATCTGCATGTGATGCTCGATCAGCACGATTGTGAGCGAAAATTTGCCATGCACCCATCTTAGGAAGTCGGTGAGCTGCATCGCCTCGGAGGGGTTCATCCCGGCCGCCGGCTCATCCAGTAGAAGAAGCTTCGGATCGAGTGCCAAGGCGCGCACGATTTCAAGCCGACGTTGGGCACCGTAGGAGAGATCGCCGGCACGGTTTTCGGCAAGCGATCCGAGCTCAAAGAGTTCAAGGAGCTCCATGGAGGCCTCGACCGATTTCCTCTCACAGAAACCGGCGTGCGGAGTGCGGAGCAATGCGTCCAGGGGTGAGCAGGAGAGACGGGAGTCGTAAGCGATCCGAACGTTCTCAAGGACGGTGAGTTGGCGGAATAACCTGATATTCTGGAAGGTCCTAGCCACCCCACGCCGAGCGATTTCGGAGGGGCGTAGTCCGGCTATGGGGAGGCCTTCGAAAAGGATCTCCCCGGAGCTGGGAGGGTAGATTCCAGTCAAGAGATTGAAGAGCGTGGTCTTCCCTGCACCGTTCGGCCCGATCACGCCGAGGATTTCTCCTCGATTCACCGAGAGCGAGAGATCCCCGATCGCACGAAGGCCTCCAAATTGTCGCGTGAGGCGGCGGGTCTCAAGCAGGCCGCTCATTGAGGGCCCTCCCTTTTGTCGGTTTCCTTCTTTTTATTGGAACGGTGCGCAGGCGAAAAAAACGGCTTTAGCCAGGCCCAGTCACGATATCCCATAATTCCTGATGGCCGGTAAAGCATCAAAACAACGAGGATCGCAGGAAGCACCACCATGCGCCATGTGCCGAGGGGTTGCAGCGACTGGGTAAGGATTGTCACGGCTCCAGCACCTAAAAGTGATCCACCGAGCGAAGCAACTCCCCCCAGATAGACCATCACAAGAATCTCGGTGGACTTGAGAATGTCGAAGGAAGAGGGATTGATGAACTGGAGTTGATGGGCAAAGAGAGCACCTGCCACGCCAGCAAAGAAGGAGGATGTCACAAAGGCGACGAGCTTTGCAGTGCGGGTATTCACTCCCATTGCCTCAGCGGCAATCTCATCTTCCCGGATGGCTGCGATGCCTCGTCCATATTTGGAGTAGACGAGGTTTCTGATTACCCAGAAGGCAACAACACACCAGAAGTAGGCCCAGGCAAGCGTGGTGAGACGAGGGATGCCCAGCATGCCTCGGGGCCCTCCGGTATAGGGAATATTCTCGAGCCCCGACTTCACGATCATGAGGAAGGCGAGCGTAATAATGGCCAGATAATCTCCACGCGTCTTGAAGGAGAGTATGCCGACGGGAATTCCGGCCAGCCCCGCCGTGCAACCGCCGATCAGTACAGCCGCTGGAAAAAGGAGGGCGGCAGGGGCGGTGGGGAAAAGCTTCACCGTCAGGATTGCCGAAGCATAGGCTCCAAGCGCCATGAAGCCTGCATGCCCCACCGAAAACTCCCCCATCCAGCCATTCACAAGATTGAGGCTAACGCAGAGGATGGCATTGATCGCCACCGAGATCAGGACGAACTGCAGGTAGTCGTTCACCAGACCCGTGGCTGGCAAGACTGCCGCAACAACCAATCCCAGGAGCAGGAGGCTCAGCGGAATGAGGTGTTTCTTGATCCCGTCCATCATGCTTTATGAAGAGCCGGCTTCCCCAGAAGGCCGTAAGGTTTGAAGACTAGGATCAGCAGGAGCAGGGAGTAGGAGATCAGATCCCGGTAGGTCGAGGGTAGCACTGCCACGGTCATGACCTCGACGGATCCCAGAATAAAAGCCCCAAGGACGGCACCCCGCATGTTTCCGATCCCACCGATGACGGCTGCCACGAAGGCCTTCCAACCCACGGTGATTCCCATGGACGCACTGACCACGGGATAGGCCATTCCATAGAGAAGCCCGGCTGCTCCACCCAGGGCCGCCCCGATGGCAAAGGTGATGGCTATGATCTCATTGGCAGGGATACCGAGAAGAGAAACCATGGCACGGTCGGAAGCGATCGCCCTCATGGCCATGCCGAAAGAGGTTTTCCTGATCAGAAAGTCGAGTGCCAGCATGAGCCCAAGCGAAACCCCAATGATGACGATCTGGAGCATGGTGATCGTGACCCCGCCAAACTGGTAAGTGGCATTCTCAAGAAGCCGGGGCATCGGACGCGCGTAGGGGCTGATACCGAGGGTCGTATTCTGGATCACAAGACCGCATCCCAGCGCGGTGATAATCGCGGAAACACGGGGCGCCTTGCGAAGGGGGCGGTAGGCAAAGCGCTCGATCAGTGTGCCGAGTAAGGCTGTCGCCGCCATCACTACAATCAATGCCAACCAGAAAGGCACGGGAACAAGTGCGATCAGGAGGAGGCAAAAAAAGGCCCCGAGCATGAAGACATCGCCGTGAGCGAAATTGATCATGGTCAGGACGCCATAGACCATGCTGTAGCCCAGGGCGATCAAGGCATAGATGGAGCCAAGCTGAAGGGCGTTGATCGCCTGCTGGGCCAGATACTTCATTGAAGAATGCGACCGGTACTAAGGGTCGACGGTGCTCACCCAATGGAAGCTACCATCCTTGATCTGCATGATCACGGCGCTTTTCTCGGGATCACGCGCCCCCTCGGGGTAAACGAAGTGGCCGGTCACTCCCTCAAAGGTTCTCGTGGCAGCCATCGCATCGCGGACAGCAGTGCGATCAACCTTTCCAGCGGAGGAAATGCTTTGGGAGGCGAGGCCCATGGCGTCATAGGTCAGCGCCGCGACATCGTCGGGAGCATTGCCATACCGAGCCGTGTAGTCGGCGATGAATTGTTTCGCCTTCGGGGTTGCCGCTTCCGTCGAGTAGTGGTTGCAGAAATAGGAGCCCTCCAGGTTCTTTCCGGTATCGAGCTTGATGATGTCGGGGGAGCTCCAGGCATCACTACCAAGAAAGGGAGCCTTGATACCAAGCTGGCGCGCCTGGGCCGCAATCAGGGGCGTGTCGTTGTAGGGTGCGGGCAGGTAGATGATATCCGGAGCGGATTCGCGAATTTTGGTGAGCTGAGCCGAAAAGTCACGATCACCAGTCGAGTAAGTCTCCATGGAGACAACCTTGCCGCCAGCCTTTTCAAAGGCCTCCTTGAAGAGGGCACTCTGGCTGGTGGGCGCCTCGGAGGTGACATCATAGAGGACGGCGGCCGTCTTTGCATGGAGGTTCTTGGTGGCAAAAGCCGCAAGAACAGGCGACTCAAAGCGGTCGGTGAAGCAGGCGCGAAAGACATTCTTTTTTGGTTTTCCAGTCTGGGTATCCTGAGTGGTCTTGGGATTTGTCGACCAAGGGGAAATCATGAGACATCCGAGCGACTCGGCGAGCTCTCCCGCAGGGATCGCGCAGGAGCTGGCATCAGGTCCGACCATGACAAGCACCCCGTTCTGGGAGATCAGACGCTGGGCAGCGGCAGCGGACTGATCGGCCTTGCACGAGTTGTCGACCACGGAGAGCTCGACCGGAATTTTTGTCCCTCCAACCATGATGCCCCCATCCCTGTTGACCTGCTCCGCGAAGAGCTCCGCAGCCTGCTTGCAAGAAGCTCCGACGGCTGGCATTTCACCGGTAAGTTCGGCGTTGATGCCGATCTTCACCGAGGGCTTTGACGGTTGACACGAGGCAACAAGCAGGGAACCGATAGTTAGAGCGACAATAGCGAAGGGGATGGAACGAAGGCCGAACATTGGGGGATTGGCAAAATACATAAGTGCTGGTTAAAGACCTGAGAGAGAGGTTGCAAACCTAATCACCAAACAATCGATAACCAAGCTCCAGCAAGAGCATTCCGATGCATCGTAAATAGCTGAGCCTCGAGCGATTCGTCGACGTTTCCCAGCGATTCATCGACTTTCATTGGAAGGATCCCGGACTTTGATTATAAAAGCATCCGTGCAGATTCGGCACCATATCATGACAATAGCCATGGCCCTCGCTCTTTTCGTAGCGATCGGAGGGCCCCTTGCCGTTCTTCAGGGTATTGCCTGGGTGAATATGGTGCATGATTTCTCCAAGACCGGATCCCTGACACAAGCTGTGGAGAAGACCTTCGACGGCCAACACCCCTGCCCGCTTTGTAAAAAGATCGCTGCCCAGCGCGCGCATGAGGAAAAATCCCCCATCGCCATGAAGGTCGACAAGAAGGCCGAGCTCTTTGTCGGCTCGGCCCGATCCAATGTGCCGAGCCCGATTGCCCGCGCGATCGTCTATGGTCCAGCCCCTTTTGTTGTGATGCCAGAGCTTTTCTTTGCTCCGCCGGTGCCGGTGCCAATCGTTGCGGCCTCTTAGGCTAGCGCTCTTTTCAAACTCTCCGGATTCTGTGGTCCGGTAAGCCCGTTGTCAGTCCGGCGCTGTGCTTCGTTTTATTTGGCGACCGTTTCGGGTCGTTATCTTCCGTCGTTCAAAACCAAATCCCTGCAACTTTACCCGACCATCATGAAAAATCTTCGTTCGCTCCTTTCGAATAGTGCCATCAGAGCATTTCTGGCGCTTTTACTCTTCAACTCCCCATCCAACCTCCACGCCTGCGCCTGCGGTTGCAGTGTCTACAACGTGGGCACCGGATATAACTTTCCCGAAGGTGCCGGCGGTATGGCATGGACGGAATACGACTATATTGGCCAGAGTCAGAACTGGAGAGGTATGGGGCCATCAGCTGCTGGGAACAACCCACACCAGCTGATCCAGACCTCCTGGCTCCAAGGAGGCTTCCAATACTTCTTCAATGAGAAGTGGGGGGGCTCAGTAGTAGTACCTTCAGCGAACCGGATTGTCCGCGCCCAGAGCGATGACGGAATGGAGGTCCAGCAAGGTGATGCCGCTCCATCGCCCAAAACGTTCACCAAGCAGTGGTGGGGCATGGGGGATATCCGACTCAACGGCTACTACACCGGATTCTCTCCCGACATGTCGACCGGAGTGAATCTTGGGGTAAAACTTCCCTCCGGGCTATGGAACGAGCCCGGGATCGATCGTGACAATCAGATCGGAACCGGAAGCACCGATATCCTCTTCGGAATCTTCCACCGCCACCGGATCACAATGGACGAGAAGTGGAACTGGTTCGTCGATTCTCAACTCGATGCTCCGGTCATCACTCAGGCAGGATACACGCCCGGGATCCAACTGAACGGTACGGCAGGTTTCTATTACACAGGACTGAAAATCGGAAAGGTGAAGATCCGTCCTCTCGGTCAGGTGCTCTTCGTCAACAAAGCCTCCGATTCGGGACCCGCGGCCGATCCCAAAAATACCGGCTACCAGCAGCTCTCACTCTCACCTGGCATCGAGTTCGACTTCAAGAAGGTGCGAGTCTACGCCGACGCGGAACTTCCAGTGATGAACAACATGGTGGGTAATCAGTTGATCGCCCCTTGCACGGTCAAGGTGATTGCCAGCTACATCTTCTAATTTGAAGAGAGCTTGGGATTTTGACGCGAGGAGTTGTTGCTGCTCGGTCGGCATAGGCTTGCTACAGGTTCCCTTGTGCGTCTAGCCCCGCATCTAAACTTCGAAGCCCTATTGCTTATATTTCAGAGCTCTTACGCTCTTAAGCTCTTTGCCCTGCATCCCCCTGCATCCTTTATCCCCTTGATCCCTGTGATGAACGACTGTCGGCAGTAACCCCCGATGATCAGGCTCCGATGTCACGGCGGAGTTGCTTTCCCTCAAAGGCGATCTTATCGGCGGCGGCATAAGCTTTCTGCCGAGCTTCTTCGAGGGTGCTGCCCAGAGCGGTGACACCGAGAACGCGACCTCCGTTCGTGACGACATGCCCCTCCTTGTGTGCCGTTCCTGCATGGAAGACGACGACATCCGGATCGGCTGAGGCCTTTTCGATGCCGGTAATAACTTTACCTTTCTCGATCGGGCCGGGATAGCCCCCGGAGGCCAGGACCACGCAAACCGCAACACGCTGATCCCATTCCGGCCTGGCATCGGCAAGAGTCCCGTCGATCGTTGCCTCGATCAGATCGAGGAGATCGCTTTTCAGACGACGCATCAATGACTGGGTCTCCGGATCACCAAACCGGCAATTAAACTCCAGAACCTTGGGGCCGTTGGGGGTCATCATCAGCCCAGGGAAGAGCATTCCCTGAAAAGGGAGTCCGTCAGCTGCCAAGCCCTTCACAAAGGGCTCCAGGACCTCCCTCGCGAGACGCTGCCTCATGGCATCGTCCACAACGCGAGAAGGACTGATCGTTCCCATGCCACCGGTATTGAGACCTTGGTCGCCATCGAGAGCACGCTTATGGTCCTTGGCATCGGGGAAGAGAATGTAGTTTTTGTTATCGATCAGCGCGTGCAGGGAACACTCGGGCCCGGTCAGGAACTCCTCGATGACCACCGTGTTGCCGGCATCGCCAAAGATCTTCTCGACCATGATTTCACGGATGGCGGTCTCCGCCTCCGTCGGGCTATGGGCGATCACCACACCCTTCCCTAGGGCAAGTCCATCAGCCTTCACAACCAGCGGATAAACGGCCGAGCGACAATGGATCAGCGCAGCAGAACTGTCGGAAAAAGTGACTGATCCCGCCGTAGGAATGCCGTGCCGGACCATGAAGTCCTTGGCAAACGACTTCGAGGCTTCCAGCAGGGCGGCGGCGGCTACCGGACCAAAGACTCGGAGCCCCTGTTGATGGAAAAGATCGATAATGCCTGCCGCCAGAGGATCGTCCGGCCCGACAATCGTGAGGTCCACCTGCTCCGCTTTGGCAAGATCAGCGAGCCCCTGCAAGTCGATTGCGGCAACGGGGTGATTGGTTGCAATCCCTGCAGTTCCCGCATTCCCGGGAGCGCAGAGAAGCTGAGTCACACGAGAGCTTTGAGAGAGCTTCCAGAGGAGAGCGTGTTCGCGGCCGCCCGAGCCGATCACCAAGATTTTCATCCCAGAAGCATGGACGCAGGGAATGCTTCACGTCCAGATTGGAAGCAAGGGGCCACAAAGAGCGATGGAGCATCCTGTGACGAAATCGTCACATTGGTCTGCTTGGTAAATAGCTTTCCTCATCATACACAACATATTGTGTCTCAAGAAAACCATAGCCACTACAGGAGTGTATGGATCTCCGATGTGCACCTTGGAACCCGTGGGTGCCAGGCGACCGCCCTGCTTGGATTCCTTCGCTCCTTTGAATGCGATACCCTCTATGTGGTCGGCGACTTGATCGACATCTGGGCCATGAAGCGTGGAGTCTACTGGACTCAGGAGCATAGCGATGTGATCCAAAAGATCCTTCGTAAGGGACGCAAGGGATCAAAGGTCATCTACATCCCGGGCAACCACGACGAACGGATCACGGATTTCACAGGAGATTACGCGAACGTCCATATCCAGCCTCGTGCCTTTCATACCACGGTTGACGGCCGCCGCCTTCTCGTGGCCCACGGGCATGAGCTCGATACCGTGGTTCAGAACCTTGGCTGGCTGGCCCATGTCGGGGACATTGGATATGCATTCCTCCTTCAGCTCAATGGTCCGGTGAATTTCTTCCGACGGCTTCTCGGACAAGGTCATTGGTCGCTGAGCGCCTATGTGAAGAGTAGCGTGAAAAACGTTGTGAACTTCATCGGGGGATTCGAAGAATCGATGATTCATTTTGCGTCCGATGCACAGGCTGAGGGAATCATCTGCGGACACATCCACACGGCGGCAATCCGCAAGATCAAGGACCTCGATTACTACAACACGGGCGACTGGGTCGAGAGTCTTACGGCACTGGTCGAGGAGCGGGATGGAGAACTCAAACTCCTTCAATTCTCAATATCAGGGGATCTCCTGCGCACGCTGGCCGTGTGTGGTAAGTTTGAGAAAGAGGCGGAAGCACCTTCATCAGGACCATTCCGAGAAGATCTTTCCGAAGCGCTCGTAGTCTGAAAAAACTGGCGGGAAAGCCTTCCCGAGCTTAATGAAGAATGGCTTCAAGATGACCATTTGCCTGCTCAAATCAAAGATTCACCGCGCCGTCGTGACCGGAGCCTCGTTGGATTACGAGGGAAGCCTCACCATCGCCTCGGATCTGGCCGAAAGAGTCGGCCTGCTTCCCTACGAGAAAATCCTCGTTGGCAACATGGGGAACGGAGAGCGCTTCGAGACCTATGTGATTTACGGGACCCGGGGCTCCGGAGTGATCGAACTCAACGGAGCGACCGCACATTTGGGGAAGATCGGCGACCGCCTCACCATTATGTCGTATGCTTGGATTGATGCGCGTGAGGCTTCCTCTCACAAGCCCTCGGTGATCCTTCTCGACGAGGCGAACACGGTGATTCGGGCATAAATCGCATTTCAGCAGTCACGGATCCTGATGAATCTGTGGAAAATGGAATGTGGAAAGCGTAGAGTCTTTTTACTTCAAGGCGTGCGCCCCCAAAGATCCCAAGGCGGTAAGCACTGAAAAGACAATCACCCAGGGAAGGATTCCGACGGAGATTGCCATCTGGATCTTTCCGGATGACTCTCCGAGAGCCAGCGCAATTGCGGCCGTTGCTTGAGGCCCTATGGTGACCGGTGCAATAAAGGCCAAACCCCAAAGACCGAACCGGGCCCAGATCCGCCAAAAGAACTTTGTGGGATCAGGTGTCTTGGAGAGTTTTAGCTTTTGAAACAACCAGTTCCTCAACGGCACTCCTCCAGCCAGTACCATGAGACCACCCGCCGAATAGCCAAGCCATGCGGAGAAGGCTGCCAACCAGAGCGGAGCATGGGCGGCCACACCCGCCGGAATCGCTCCCACAAAATAGAAAAGCCCGATTCCGAACGCGGTGAGTGCACCAGTCATTCCCGAGAGTTAATCAGAAACTCAAGAAAACAGGAACTGTGTAAGGTTGATGAGTCTACAGAGTCTCCAGTGGGTTGTGATTTGTGGGTTGTGGCCAAGAAAGTGATGACGAGCGGGAAAAGAATCCTGAAACATTGCCCCGCTGCAAGCCCGGGATTCCCTTGTCGCGCATCAAGCTTCAGAATATCGCGTTGTCGTCGTCATTGTTCATCCCTCGCAATACCATGCCCCTGCTCTTCTCCTCCACCTACCGAGCACCATGGGGACTCTCTAACGGGCATCTCCAAACGATCCTTCCCGTCCTCATAAGAAGGGTTCCAAGAGTCACCCCGGAGAGGGAGCGCATCGTGACCCCCGACGGGGACTTTTTGGATCTCGATTGGAAGCGTGACCGCCGCTCGGAGTCCCTTGTCATCATCACGCACGGACTGGAGGGAAACTCCGCCAATGCCTCCGTGCAGGGCATGGCCTCAGCATTCCATCGAGCCGGATGGGATGCCCTTGCCTGGAATCTTCGTGGCTGCAGTGGAGAGCCCAACCGCCTGCTTCGCACCTACCACAGCGGCGCCTGGGAAGATCTTCAGTGCGTGATCGAGCATGCCGCAACTTCCCATGGTTCCTACCGAAAGATCGCCCTGGTCGGGTTTAGTATCGGGGGAAACCTTACTCTCAAATACCTGGGGGATCGCAGGTCTTCAATCCATCCCTCCATCAAGGGCGCGGTAGTGTTCTCCGTGCCGTGTGATCTCGCCTCGAGTGCCAGAGTTCTGGAGAGCCGTGTCAACAGCATCTACATGAATCACTTCCTCGGGGATCTTCGTAGGAAAATCCAGGAGAAGGCTAAAGCTTTTCCTGGAGGGATTTCGCCCGAGGGGCTTGATCGGATCCGAACCTTCCGTGAATTCGACGGCGCCTACACCGCCCCGCTGAATGGCTTCCTGAGTGCCGAGGATTACTGGGCCAAGGCCAGCAGCAGACCATCACTCCACGGAATCACCATTCCGACACTTCTCGTGAACGCACTCAACGATCCCTTCCTAGGCCCCGAATGTTTCCCCAGGGAAGAAGCCAAGGCTAATCCCCACCTTCACTTGGAACTCCCCGAAAGCGGCGGCCACCTCGGCTTCATCACCTTCGGTAAGGAATACTGGTCCGAATCGCGAGCCGTGGAGTTTTGTGGAAGGCTGGAGGGAAGAGGCTACTCCTCTTCGTAGTCTTGATTTGGGAGATCCATGCTGCCGTGGAGGATGCGTAGAACTTCGATCGCCTCTGTCCCCACTCGGTAAAAAATCAAATGATTGCGGCAGAGTAGAGAACGTATCCCGGAATAGATCTCCGTTCTTGGTCGGCCCAACTCCGGATGCACAAGAAGCTCCCCTGCTCGCTCAAACACATGATCCACATAGCGGTCGGCTGCCAACTCATCGTGAGCAGCGATATATTCCCATAGGTCGATCAGATCTTCCTTCGCTTGCCCCGAAAACTGGAGCTTCATGCAACCCTTGACCCCCGACGTGAGCGCCCGAGCTGCTTGATCTCTTCCTTCATGGAATGATCCCAGTCATGGAGATCACCCGAATCAGCGGACTCAATCCCCACGGCAACAGCATCCCTAAGATTCACAAGCCGGGAACTCTTTCGAGTCTCCCGTTCATGCAGTGCCCGCAGCGCCTCCCGCACCACCTCACTTGCCGAGGTGTAGAGACCGCTACCGACCTTACGCTGAACCCACTCCTCCATCTCAGTGGTCAGAGAAACATTCATGCATTTATCATTCCCTAACGCCAAAGATTGTCAATTCTTGGCGCCGACCTCAAATCACCCAACAACATCCACAAACGCTCCATCGATTCCCTGAAATCCGCAGATCAGCACGA
>SERZ01000973.1_pt1 | contig 17658 bp, 18 predicted proteins | sample 3171461 | NCBI WGS metagenome assembly SERZ01 (sample SAMN06051861, study PRJNA518727) | freshwater metagenome | biome: subpolar coniferous forest; feature: holomictic lake; material: water; isolation source: holomictic Lake 227, 6 m depth | place: Canada: near Kenora, Ontario | collected... | reverse complement strand
CAAGTTGGCTTACTCGGCCAAAAACCGTTCTGCTTCGATCCGTATTCCTTTCGTGGCCAACCCCAAGGGTCGTCGCGTTGAGGCACGTTTCCCTGATCCACTGATGAACCCTTACCTCGGCTTCGCAGCCCTGTTGATGGCCGGTCTGGACGGCGTTGAGAACAAGATCCACCCGGGCGAAGCTGCCAGCAAAGATCTGTACCATTTGCCTCCAGAAGAAGACAAGTTGATCCCAACCGTCTGCCACAGCCTGGACCAAGCGCTGGACTGCCTCAATGAAGACCGCGCGTTCCTGACCAAGGGCGGCGTGTTCACCGATGCCTACATCGATGCGTACATCGAGCTCAAAATGACTGAAGTCACGCGTTTGCGCATGGCAACTCACCCGATTGAATTCGACATGTACTACTCGCTGTAATTCGTTACAGTTTGTGGCAAAAAAGGACGGCGTAGGCCGTCCTTTTTCATTGGCGCTGGCTGGAGGTTTTTTCAATTGACATGCAATTGGCGCATACTGGCAAACTTATCCATGCAATTTTTATCAAGCGTGGAATACCTATGAAATATGCTTTATTAATTCCTGTCGGTCTTGTGTTTTTGTGTGGCAACAGCTTCTCACAAGAGCGTATTTACCGTTGCGGAAACGAGTACACCAATACCGTGCCTGATGCTCAGACGCGCGGCTGCAAGTTGGTGCAAGGCGGCAACGTGACGGTGGTGCAGGGCACGCGGCCCAATTCTTCTGCGCCAACCAAGTCTGCAGCAGCCTCAACCGGTTCACCAGGTGGGCAGCGGGTGGATGCGGGCGAACAAAAATCACGTGACTCGGATGCACGTCAAATCTTGGAGTCCGAACTCAAGAAGGCAGAAGCGCGCCATGCTGAGTTGCTCAAGGAATACAACAACGGCGAACCCGAAAAGCGCGGTGACGAGGCCAAAAATTACCAAAAATACCTCGATCGTGTGGCTGAGCTCAAAGCCAGTCTGGCGCGTAACGAAAGTGATATTGCGGGAATTCGTCGTGAGCTCGGGCGAGTGCCCGCCTCTGCGGCAAAATAGGCGGCTTGAACAAGCCTGCACCACCCCCATTGGCTCCCTTGAGCCAGTCCACTGCGTCACCCGCAGTGCGTTTTCAATCGTTTGACCTGCTGGCAACGCTCGTCGCTGTGGTTCACAGCAATGGCGATGTTGTGTTTGCCAATGCCGCGCTCGAAGATGCCTTGGGTATCTCACGTCGCACGATCGTGGGTTCGCAATTCCCTGATAGTTTTACGGAACCCGTTCACCTGAAAAATGCCTTGGTGGGCGCAGGCAGCAATGAATTTGCCGCACTGCGCTATGACGCCTGGTTGAAGCGCATGGCGCATGACCTGTTGCCGGTGCATGTGATCGTGACGCAGACCGACAATCCCGAAGAAATCGTGATCGAGTTGCTGCCGCTGGAGCAGCAAGCGCGCCAGGACCGTGAAGAGCGGCTGGCCGAGCAGGCGCAGTCCAACAAGGAACTGATCCGCAATCTGGCCCACGAGATCAAAAATCCCTTGGGTGGCATTCGGGGGGCGGCGCAGTTGCTGGAGATGGAGATGGCGTCTCCTGAGCTCATCGAGTACACGCAAGTCATCATCCATGAAGCTGACCGCTTGCAAACGCTGGTGGACCGTCTGCTGGCGCCGCACCGTCGTCCGCATTTGGTGGGCGATGTGAATATTCATGAGGTTTGCGAGCGGGTGCGTTTGCTGATTCTGGCTGAGTTCCCCAAGGGGCTGACGGTGGTCCGGGACTACGACACCTCTATTCCCGAGTTTCGAGGTGACCGCGAGCAACTGATTCAAACCGTGCTCAACATTGCCCACAATGCCTGCCAGGCGCTGGCCGAGCAGATTGTGGCGGGCACGGCCCACTTGACTTTTTCAACCCGAATCGCACGCCAGATCACCTTTGGCAAAAAACGCTACCGGTTGGCACTGGAATTGCATGTCATTGACAACGGGCCTGGTGTTCCAGACTCGATCAAGGACCGTATCTTTTATCCGCTGGTGTCTGGGCGTGATGGAGGTTCGGGCTTGGGGCTGACATTGGCGCAAACCTTTGTGCAGCAGCACCATGGATTGATCGAGTGCGATAGTGTGCCGGGCCACACCGATTTCAAGATTCTGATTCCACTCCCTTGAGGGTGTGGAATCAGAATCTTGCTCCCTCAAGGCACGGCGGCAGGCGTGCGGGGTGGTGAGTCAAGTAACAATTCAGGGAAATAAATGAAACCAATTTGGATCGTAGATGATGACCAGTCCATTCGCTTTGTGCTCGAAAAAGCACTGCTGCGCGAGAACTTGCCAACCCGCAGTTTCACCAATCCGCGCGACGTCCTGAACGCGCTCGCCAGTGCCGATGACGACAGCGGCCCGCAGGTGCTGGTCAGCGACATCCGCATGCCGGGAGGCTCGGGGCTGGATTTGCTGGAAAAGGTCAAGGCCAAGTACCCTGGCTTGCCGGTCATCATCATGACCGCGTATTCGGACCTGGACAGTGCGGTGTCGGCCTTTCAGGGTGGCGCGTTTGAGTACCTGCCCAAGCCGTTTGACGTTCCCAAAGCGGTCGAGTTGATTCGCCGCGCACTTGAAGAAAGTCAGCGCGAAGATGTGGCTGAAGTGCTCATGGCTGATACGCCCGAGATGCTGGGCCAGGCGCCCGCCATGCAGGACGTGTTTCGCGCCATTGGCCGCTTGAGCCAGAGCAACGTCACGGTCATGATCACCGGCGAATCGGGCTCTGGCAAGGAACTGGTGGCCCGCGCCCTGCACAAGCACTCGCCGCGTGCCAACGGCCCGTTTGTGGCGATCAATACCGCCGCCATCCCCAAGGATCTGCTGGAGTCCGAGTTGTTTGGCCACGAACGCGGCGCCTTTACCGGTGCCCAGACCATGCGCCGGGGCCGCTTTGAGCAGGCCGATGGCGGCACCCTGTTTCTGGACGAAATTGGCGACATGCCGTTTGACCTGCAAACCCGCCTGCTGCGCGTACTGAGCGATGGTCATTTTTACCGGGTTGGCGGGCACAGTGCCGTCAAAACCAATGTGCGTGTAATTGCCGCCACCCACCAGAACCTGGAGCAGCGCGTCAAGGACGGTGGCTTCCGGGAGGATTTGTTTCACCGCCTGAACGTCATCCGCCTTCGTTTGCCGGCGCTGCGCGAACGCAAGGAAGACATTCCCATGCTGACGCGTCACTTTCTGCAGCAAAGTGCGGCCCAGTTAGGCGTCGAGCCCAAGCGTATTTCTGATGCCGCCCTGGTCTGGCTGGGCAACTTTGCCTTTCCCGGCAATGTGCGGCAGTTGGAGAATATGTGCCATTGGGTCACGGTGATGGCCCCGGCGCAGGTGATTGAGCCGAAAGACTTGCCACCCGAGGTCGGGGTCACAGCCGGCGCAGCGACGGAAACGCCAGCCTATGCGCCCTTGGCCCTGGCCAGCGAGTCTGAATCAACGCATGAGACTACAGGCATGGCTTCGTCTTTGCCTTTGCCTCAAATGACAGTGCAGCCTGTCTCGCCGGGGTTGATCGCCCAGGCTGACGGTTGGGAGCACGGGCTTGAGGCCGCAGCGGTCGCCTTGCTGGCGACGGGTCGCACCGACGTATGGGATGAATTGACCCGGCGCTTTGAGTCCCGGCTGATCGTGGCTGCTTTGGCTGCCACGCGCGGTCGACGCATTGAAGCGGCCCAAAAACTCGGCATCGGCCGCAACACCATCACGCGCAAGATTCAGGAGTTAGGTTTAGAGTAAATCGGCCTCTAGCCACCGTCTTATCTGCACGAGCAGCTATAAATTTAATAGCTATTCGGGGGTTGCCGCTGACAGCTCCACGACCACCGGCGCGTGGTCGCTCGGGCGCTCGTTCTGGCGCGGGGTCTTGTCGATGACGCAGCTTTTGACCCGTGGTTTGAGCGCATCACTGACCAGAATGTGGTCGATGCGCAGTCCCTGGTTGCGGCGAAAACCAAGGTTGCGGTAGTCCCACCAGGAGTAGCTTTTCTCGGCCTGCGGAAACAGTCGGTAGGCGTCGTGCAGCCCCATGGCGATCAGGGCGCGCAGATGGTAGCGCTCTTCTTCGGTGCAGTGAATCGTGTCTTTCAAGCCCACCGGGTCCCACACATCGGCGTCGTCAAAGGTGATGTTGTAGTCGCCCATCAGCACCAGTTGCGGCGTTTTGACCAACTCTGCGCGCACCCAGTCGCGCAGGCCTTTCAGCCAGGCCATCTTGTACTCAAACTTGTCGCTGCCCGGCTCTTGCCCGTTGGGGAAATAGCCGCCGATGACACGAATACCGTCGACGTTGGCGCTGATGACACGCGCCATGTCGTCGTCAAAGCCGGGGATGTTTTTCACCACCTCGGTGGCTGGCGTGCGTGACAGCAGCGCCACGCCGTTGTAAGTCTTCTGGCCAAAAAACTGGGCGTGGTAGCCGGCTTGCTTGAACGCCTCCACCGGAAACTTGTCGTCCGTCATTTTGAGTTCCTGCAGCACCAGCACGTCCACCGGGTTGGCGGCCAGCCAGTCCAGCACCTGCGGCAAGCGCACGGTCAGCGAGTTCACATTCCAGGTGGCCAGTCTCATAAAAAATATTCCCAAATCGATGAAGGGGTGATTGTGCCTTTCACGGCATTGGTTCGCTGGCAAAGAAAAAATAGGTGAAAACAGCATCTTTTCAAAGCCCCTGAAGATGCCTAAACTGCGGCCCGTGAAAGTTATCAAACTACCCCGATCCAAAGTTCATCTCGGTGCGCCCTTGGCATGGAGCGTACGCGATGAGCACGGCACGTTGTTGCTGTCCAAAGGCTTTGTCGTGCAGACTGAAGCGCAGCTCGACCAGTTGCTGCAGCGTGGTGCCTTTGTTGACGTTGAAGAAGTGATTGCCTCTGCACAAAGTGAGCAGGCGCCTGACGTCAAAACCGTGGTGCTCCCGCCCAACCTGTTTGGTCTTTGGGCGAAAACAGCCGAAGGTCTGCGAATCCTGATGACGCGCCCTGAAGAAAAGCCCGACTTTGCCGCGCAGTTGGATGCTTTTGTCGTCAATATTTTGGCGCTGCTCGACAGCAACGTGGACATCGCCCTTTACCGCGCTGTTCGCCAGGACAATCACCAGCATTTTTATTATGGCTACACGCATGCCATCCACACCGCCGTGTTGTGCGTGCTGTTGTCACGCCACCTGCGCTGGGCGACAGCACGCATGCTCAGTCTGGTCAAGGCGGCGCTCACCATGAACCTGACGATCCTGGAGTTGCAGGGCAAAATGGCGGCCCAGGAAACGCCCGTGAAAGACCAGCAACGGGCAGAAATTCAGGCGCACCCCGTCAAGACGGTGGCACTGCTCAACAAGTTGGGCATTGAAGACGACGACTGGTTGCGAGCGGTCGCGCAACACCATGAACAATCGGATGGCACGGGTTACCCCAGTCGCTGCACCGCCATTGACGAAATGGCGATTGCCCTGCGCGTCTGCGACGTCTTCATGGCCAAAATAAGCCCGCGTGCCTTGCGTGCCGCGCTCTCCCCCCAAGAGGCCATCAAACAGCTCTACCGCGAGGACAAAGGCGGGCCACTGTCGACCGCCGTGGTCAAGGTGTTTGGCATCTACCCGCCGGGCGACTTTGTGAAACTGGCCTCCGGGGAGTTGGGGATTGTGGTGGAGCGAACCGCCAACGCGCGGGCCCCGATCGTGGCGTCCATCACCGACACCACCGGCCACCCGGTGGCAAGAACCGTGCGCCACGATACCGGTCAAGCAGAATTTGCGATCACCGGTACCGCCAGCGACCAGGCCATGCTCAAGCGCTTGCCGCCTGAACGACTCTACGGCTTTTCAATGGCGCCTGTGCCGCATTAAAGTGAACACGAAAACGCTCAAGCGTTGATTCTCTTTTCAAGGTGGTCACGCCCGCCCGGGTTGGACATCAGCACCAGCGCCACGCCGGCCTTGACCACATGGTCGTCGGCGGGATTAAACACCCACTTGCCATGCTCATGGGTGGCCATCAGGATGTATTCTTTGGATTTGGGCACCAGTTCGGCCACCGTGGTGGGCGCAAAGTGGCTGGGCAGCACCACTTCTTCGACCCGCAGTCCGTCATCGCTGCGCAGCATCTGGTCCATGAAGTTGACGGCGTGCGGGCGCAGCATGGCTGAGGCGATGCGCATGCCGCCGGTGAAGTCCGGCGACACCACTTCATCGGCGCCGGCGCGCCGGGCCTTGTTGATGTTGCGAATGTCATGCACTCGGGCCACCACCCGCGCCTTGGGGTTGAGCAGCTTGACGGATAACGACACCATCAGGTTGTGGCTGTCGTCACCGGTCACGGCAAACACGCCCGCGGCGGTCATGAGTCCGGCGGCACGCAGGGCATCGTCGTCGGCGGCGTCGCTGTGCAGGTAGAGCGTTTGCGGATAGTGTTCCAGCCAGCGGTCGAGCGCCTCGCGGTCAGACTCGATCACCACCAGGGGGCGGTTGGTCTTGACCAGTTCATGGGCCACGTTGGTGCCCACGCGGCCAATGCCGCACACGATGTAGTGGCCGCTGAGCCGGGTAATTTCTTTTTCCATGCGCTTGGCCCTCAGGGCGGTGTTGAGATTTGATTCGAGCAGCAAAGCCACCAGCGAAGAAAACAGGAAGCTCATCGTGGCAATGCCGATCACGGCAATGAACACGGTAAAAAGGCGCCCCATCGGGTGCTGGCTTAAATCAATGACTTCACCGTAGCCAATGGTGGCGACGGTGATGAAGGTCATGTAAAAACTGTCAATCCAGGTCGCATTCGGCTGGCCAATGTAGAGGTAGCCGAGGGTGCCGATGAGGTGAATCAACACCATCAGCGCCGCACCGTAAACCAGCGCGGAGAAGTGATTGCTCCTGAATATTTTATCCAAACGGCTTCTAGCCCCCGTTCTGTCTGCGTAAGCAGCTATTAAATATGTAGCGCCGCCAAGCCGCCGACGACCAGGCCAATACCGCCCGCAGCAAACATGGCGTACTCCAGCCACTTTTTCTTGGTCAATAAGGCAATGGCCGCCAGTGCGATGCACACCTGCAGCACGGTGGTGGATTGCGCCCAGCGGTGGTGCTGGTGCATTTGCTCATCGCTTTGTTTGTCCCATTGCGTGGCATCGGCTTCGAGCTTGTCGGCACCGACCTTGATCTCGTTCTTTTCTTTTTCGTAACGGTCAATCTTGCCTTGGTAGAAGTCTTTTTTGTCGGCCGGTGCCAGGTCGCGCGCCAACTCGGCCAGCGACTGTTTGGTGCTCTTGGACTGGAAATAATTCCACTGGTTGGAAGCTTCGGTTTTCTTGATGGCCGCGTTGTTTTTGTACAACCCGGCGTTGGCCTGTGTGGCGCCGCCCATGTAGCCAAAAATGGCGCCAATGGTGGCCACGATAGCGGTGAACATCGCGATCTGGTTGATCATGCCGCCGTGGTCACCGCCGCCGTGGCCGCCTTGTTGGGCGTGCTCCAGTTCGTGGTCGTGGGGGCCGTGTACGTGAAAACCATGTCCTGACATTTCAAACTCCTGAATTTTTGCAATAGGTGACAAAACTGAAACTTAAACCGGTGCTTGATACCTGCTTTTCGCGGGAAGTCTCCCGCCACTCCGGTCCGAATTGTGGCGCAAAAGCATCGCCTTCATATGACGCTTCTATGTCAGTCACCACCGCGGTGCTGGCCAGCGGCAGGGCCTGGGCGTAAATTTCGGCGCCGCCAATCACCCAGGCGTTGCTGTCAGCTGGGCACAGATCGCAAGCAGCTTTCAAGGAATGGGCTGTTAAAGCGCCAGCGGCTTGCCAGTCGGCTTGGCGCGTCACGACGATGTTCAGGCGACCGGGCAGCGGGCGAAACTTGGGTGGCAGCGAATCCCAGGTCTTGCGCCCCATGATGACCGGGCAGCCCAGCGTGGTGCGTTTGAAGTGCGCCATGTCTTCGGGCAAGTGCCAGGGTAGGGTGTTGTTATGGCCGATCACGCCGTTGGCGGCGCGGGCAAAAATCAGGTTCAGCTTCATTTAAATGGCAACCGGGGCTTTGATGGCGGGGTGGCATTCGTAGCCCAACACCTCAAAATCCTCAAACTCATAGTCAAAGATCGAAGCGGGTTTACGTTTGATGTGGAGGGTCGGGTAGGCCAGTGGCGCACGGCTGAGTTGCAGCGCAACCTGTTCGGCATGGTTGCTGTAAATATGGCAATCGCCCCCGGTCCAGATGAAGTCGCCGACGTCCAGGTCACACTGCTGCGCCACCATGTGCGTAAGCAGCGCGTAACTGGCGATGTTGAATGGCACGCCCAAAAATATGTCGGCGCTGCGCTGGTACAACTGGCAACTGAGTTTGCCCTTGCCGCCGGGCTCGGTGGCGGGTGCCACGTAGAACTGAAAGAACGCATGGCACGGCATCAAAGCCATTTTGTCGAGGTCGGCCACGTTCCAGGCGCTCACAATGATGCGGCGCGAGTCGGGGTTGCTCTTGAGGGTTTTGATGACTTCGGCGATCTGGTCGATGTGGCCGCCATCGGGTGTCGGCCAACTGCGCCACTGCACCCCATAAACCGGGCCGAGTGAGCCGTCGGGGCGGGCCCATTCGTCCCAGATGCTGACGCCGCGTTCTTTGAGCCAGTTGTTGTCGCTGGAGCCAGTCAGAAACCACAGCAACTCCTGAATGATGGAGCGCAGGTGGACCTTTTTGGTGGTGACCAGCGGAAAGCCCTCGTTCAAATCGAAGCGCATCTGGTAGCCAAACACGCTGGTGGTGCCGGTGCCGGTGCGGTCGGCTTTGAACACGCCGTTCGTACTGACGTGGCGCATGAAATCTTCGTATTGGGAGCGGATGGGGTAAGAGGTCATAGGGCGTGATTTTCGTACAAGTTAAACCCGAATGACCCGCCCCGGGTTCATCAGGTTGAGTGGGTCAAGCGCTTGTTTGATGACCCGCATCATGCCCAGCGCAACCGGCGATTTGTATTTTTCAAGAGTGGCGACTTTCAGGCTGCCGACACCATGCTCGGCCGAAATCGAACCGCCAAACGCCAGCACCGAGTCAAACACCAGCGTGTTGACTTGCGCCTCAAACTCGCGCAAAAACACCGCTGGTGTCACGCCCTCTGGCGCTTGCACGTTGTAGTGCAGATTGCCATCGCCCAAGTGACCAAAATTAACGCCGCGTACGCCGGAAATCGCAGCTTGCAGCAGCGCATCGGTGGCCCGCACAAAGTCAGGAATGGCGGAGATGGGAACGGAAATATCGTGTTTGATGTTGAGCCCTTCCAGCGCTTGCGCCAGCGGAATGCTTTCACGCAAGTGCCAGAGTTGGCGGGTTTGCGACAGGTTCTCGGCCACCACGGCATCCAGCGCGCATTCATCTGCCAGCGCCGTGGCCAGCAAGCCTTCAAATTGGGCCCGGGCATGAGCTTCGGATTCGTGGCTGGAGTTTTCCAGCAAGACGAAATAAGCAGCCTCCAACGGCAAGGGCACGCGCAACTGGGGAAAGTGCCGCGCGACCAGCGTCAGCGCAAACTGCCCCATCACCTCAAACCCGGTCAACCCGGCACCCAGATGTCGGTGCGCCAGACCCAACAAGCGAACCGCTTGCTCCAGCGACGCCACCGCCACCCAGGCGGTGAGTTGCGCGGCGGGCAGGGGAAAAAGCTTGAGCGTGGCTGCCGTGATGACGCCCAGCGTGCCTTCAGACCCGATGAACAGGTGGCGCAGGTCGTAGCCGGTGTTGTCTTTGCGCAGGCCCGACAAACCGTGCCAGACCTCGCCTTGCGCGTTAACCACTTCAAGGCCCAGGCACAACTCGCGTGTGTTGCCAAAACGCAGCACCTGGGTGCCGCCCGCGTTGGTGCCGAGGTTGCCACCCACCGTGCAAGAACCTTCGGAGGCCATGCGCAAGGGAAACAACAGACCGGCGGCTTCGGCGCTTTCCTGCAGGTTTTGCAGAATGCAGCCGGCCTCGGCGGTCAGGGTCAGGTTGTCGGCGTCGAGGGCGCGCACGGCATTCATGCGTTGCAGGCTCAGCACAATTTGCCGACCCGAGGCGTCGGGGGTCGAACCCACCACCAGCCCGGTGTTGCCACCCTGGGGCACCAGGCTAAGGCCGCTGCTGGGGTTGTTTTTGAGAAATTCGGCGCAGGTTTTGACGACCCGTGCCACCTCGTCGGTGCTGGCCGGGCGCACCACCGCCAAGGCTTTGCCGTGTGTGCGCTTGCGCCAGTCCTGCTCCCAGGTCGTCAGGTCGCCGTCGGTCAAAACATGGGGGCTGCCGACGATATGGCGCAGCGCATCCAGCAGGGTTTGCATGACCTCAGTCCGCTTTGACGACCGATTTGAGCCGCAAGCGAACGTGCATGGCGCAGGCCACAAACAGGGTCAGACACAGGCCAACCTCAATCATGGCCAGGTAATTGCCTGGCGCCTTGTCGCTGTAGGCCCGCACGGCGCCTTCGGTAAAGTAAAGCCAGACCAGCAGGCTGACCCAGCGGTAGGTGTACATGCGGTTTTTTAGCAAGCCCACCAGTGGAATGCACAAAGGCAATACCTTGAGCGCCAGCGAGGAACCGCCGGGCCGAAGCGGCGCCAGAAATAATTCCCAGACCAGCCCCAGAATAATCAGCCCGAGCAGGCTGCCGACAGCCAGCGCGCGCGTGGCGGAGACCCCGGGCGGGGGCGTATTTTGTTCAATCACAGTTGCAGTATTCATTGGGATGGCATCATACCGGCCATGAGTTCCCCCACCCCTTGGTCGCAGACCTTGACCCTTCGCCTTGACGCCCTGCTCAAGAACCTGTCGCGCTTTCCCTGGAGAAGCACTGCCCACACCCTGCGCGAGCGTTTTCGGGAAGACCGGTTGGGCCTCACCGCCAGCAGCCTGACCTTTACCACCACCATCGCTTTGGTGCCCTTCATGACCGTTGCGCTGGCCATTTTTACGGCTTTCCCGATGTTTTCCAAGTTTCAGGATGTGCTGCAAAAGTGGCTCATTGAGAGCCTGATTCCCGACAACATTGCACGCCAGGTGCTGGGTTACCTGACCCAGTTTGCCGGTCAGGCCAGCAAACTGGGCTTCGCGGGTGTCGCCATTTTGTTTACCACGGCGTTGGCCTTGATTTTGACCATTGACCGCACGCTGAATGGCATCTGGCGCGTGCGCACGCCCCGCTCGCTGGGGCAGCGGGTGCTGGTTTACTGGGCTGGTATCACCCTTGGGCCGCTGTTGCTGGGCGTTAGCCTGACCATCACGTCCTACGCTATTTCGGCCTCCAAAGGCGTGGTGGGCGTGATTCCGGGCGGGGTGCAACTGTTGCTGGATGTGTTGCAGTTCTTCCTGATGGCCTGGGGAATGGCCGCCATGTATTTCTATGTGCCCAACACGCAAGTGAAATGGGGCCATGCCTGGACCGGTGGCCTGTTTGTGTCGGCGGGCTTCGAGCTGGCCAAGAAAATACTTTCGGTGTACCTGAGCAAGGTGCCGACCTATTCGGTGGTGTATGGCGCCTTTGCCACCGTGCCGATTCTCTTGATCTGGATTTATGTGGCGTGGGTCATTGTGTTGCTGGGGGCGGTGATTACCGCCTATCTGCCCAGCCTGCTGCTGGGGTTGGAGCGACGAACCCGGTCACACGGCTTGCAGTTTCAACTGGCGCTTGAAACCTTGCAACAGTTGGACCACTTGCGCGGCACGACGGTACGGGGGTTGACGATTGCCCAGCTCTCGGTGCTGCTGCGCGTTGACACACTGCAACTCGAACCGGTGCTGGAAACCTTGTGTGCGCTGGATTGGCTGGGTTTGCTGAATGAAGAAAAGGAGGGTGAATCAGCGCGCTATATTTTGTTGGCCGACCCTGATACCACCTTGCTTGCGCCCTTGCTCAATGTCTTGTTGCTGCGCCAAGATGAATCGACCCAAAATTTATGGAAAAACGGCCGCTGGCCCCTGATGCATCTGCGTGATGCGCTATAAATAATAGTGCGTTCCGTTTATTTTTCTCAGACTGATGCCGGGAATTGGCCCGTGCCAATGAGGCGATCCACTTCAGCTTCAGCCGCCAGCCAGTCGTCGGTTGGGTTGCCTTCGGTAAAGCCGCGTCGCTCGGCAATGTAGAACGCTGCGACCTCGACGTAGCGTGCCCGCTGCTCGTCAGTCACTGTGGGTTTGGAGACGCTGGCCTTTGCGACCTTGGGAACTTTTGTTTTCACCACGGCTGCTTTTTTGACCGCTGGCGGTTTAGCAGCAAGCAACTCAGACTTGGCGGTCGTTGTTTTTTTAGGGGCTACTTCAGTCTTGGAAGATGCTACTTTTTTGGTTGTGACCATGGGTTTTCTCCAATGAATGTGGGGACTAAAGTTTTGAAGTTTAGTTCTCCATAACCTGGGTTAGATTGACATGCCTCAATTTGTCAAAAAAATCATCAGCGCCGATAGCATCGGTTCAGGGGTTTCGTTCATCTGATGGTGGCCGCCCGGCAAGGTCACGACTTGGGCGTTCTGCGCTTTTTTGATCAGGCTTTGGGCCGCTTTCGGCGGTGTCATCTGGTCCACACTGCCCAGCACAAACAGCACCGGGCAGGTGACTTGCACTATTGCCACTTCGCCATTTGAATAACTGTCGCAGGCTTTGAACCCGGTGTGAAAGACATTGACGCGCGGGTTGCTGGCCAGCACCCGGCGTCCCAGTGCCATCGACGCGCCAAAGACCCAGGTGCCCGGCCCCATGGCAGAGGGCGGCGGTGCCAGCGTGGAGCGCGAAAAGACATTGACCATTTCCAGGGCTTTCATGGGTTCGTGCAACGACGATTCCAGCAGCGCGGGGGAAACCTTCATCGGGAAAGCGGTGCCGACCAGCACCAGTTGACTGACCCGGTGCGGCGCACGGGCTGCAGCCTCCAGTGCGATCAGCGAGCCCAGGCTGTGACCGATCAAGACCGCCTTTTCCAGGCCCGCCGCGTCCATCAGGGCGATGACGAAATCTGCGGCCGCTTCCACTGTAGTGGGCGGCTCACCCTCGCTGCGGCAGTGGCCGGGAAGGTCGATCGCCAATACATTCCAGCCGTGGTTTGCCAAGTAGCGGGTTTGCAATATCCAGACGCTGTGGTCGTTCAGCACACCATGGATGAAGATGATCGTCGGCTTGGCGACATCAAAGTCTTTGCCGCCGGTGTAGCAGTAGGTTTTGGCTTGGTTAACGGTGAAAAACATGGCTTGCCTATTCCAGAAAAATATGAGTCAAATAGGGCTCTAGCCCCCGTTCTGCTTGCGTAAGTAGCTATTAAATGAGTAGTGATTTATAGATGACGCCAAGTTGCGGTTCACGCCTTTTCAGCCGCCTTGAGGGCGCGTTTCAAGTCGTCGATCAGGTCGTCGGCGTCTTCCAGACCGATGCTCAAGCGAATCGTGCCTTGCGTGATGCCACCCGCCGCCAGCGCCTCGTCGCTCATGCGAAAGTGCGTGGTGCTGGCCGGGTGAATCACCAGGCTGCGGCAATCGCCCACATTGGCCAGGTGGCTGAACACCTTAAGGCTTTCGACAAACTTCTTGCCCTGCTCACGGCTGCCTTTCAAGTCGAAGCTGAAGACTGAGCCGGCACCGCGCGGCAACAGTTTTTGCGCCAGCGCATGGCTAGGATGCGTTTCCAGCAGCGGGTGGCCGACCCGCGACACAAACGGTTGGCTGGCCAAAAACGCCACCACTTTTTGTGTGTTGCTCATGTGGCGCTCCATGCGCAGCGACAAGGTTTCGATGCCCTGCAAAATCAGCCACGCTGAATGCGGGCTCAGACAGGCGCCAAAGTCGCGCAAGCCTTCGCGCCGGGCGCGCAGCAGGAAAGCACCGACGGTCGATTCTTCGGTAAACACCATGTTGTGAAAACCTTCGTAGGGTTCGCTCAACACCGGGAATTTGCCGGATTTGTCCCAGTCAAAACTGCCGCCATCCACCACGATGCCGCCAATCACGGTACCGTGGCCGCTCAAAAATTTGGTGGCCGAGTGGTAAACCAGGTCGGCACCATGCTCGAACGGCTTGATCAGCCAAGGCGTGGTCAACGTGGAGTCCACCAGCAGCGGCACGCCGGCTTCGTGGGCGATGGCTGAGACGGTGGCAATGTCCAGTACATCCAGCCCCGGGTTGCCCACAGTTTCGCCAAAGAATAATTTGGTGTTGGGCCGCACCGCCGCGCGCCAGCCGTCAATGTCGCCCGGCTTCACAAACGTGGTCTCAATGCCAAAACGGCGCAGCGTGTAGTGCAGCAGGTTTTGCGAGCCGCCGTACAGCGCGGTGCTCGCCACGATGTGGCTGCCTGCGCCCATCAGCGTGGCAATGCTCAGGTGCAGCGCGGCCTGGCCGCTGGCGGTGCTGATGGCGCCAATGCCGCCCTCCAAAGCCGCCACCCGTTGCTCCAGCACCGCGTTGGTCGGGTTGCTGATGCGCGAATAGACGTGGCCGGCGCGCTCCAGATTAAACAAGGCCGCCGCGTGGTCGCTGGACTCAAAAACGAAGGATGTGGTGAGGTGAATCGGCACTGCCCGCGCACCGGTGGCGGGGTCGGGCGCGGCACCGGCATGCAGCGCCAGCGTGTCAAAACCAGGGTCTGAGTAGCCGGGCATGGTCATCCTTTGTCGGTGTGGGGCAGTCTTTTGCCCAGAGCTTGCGAATTTGACGAGGGTAATCGACTTATTGGGCTATATTTCAGGAATAGCCGGTCAAAACAGCTTATCTGCGCATCCCCTACAAATTTACGAGCCACGAGGAAGTCTATGAAAGTCAGCGATATATTGCGCGTCAAGGGCAACACCCTTTACACCGCTACCCCCGATGAACCCCTGGCGCAGGCCGTGGCCGTGATGGCCGAAAAAGACCTGGGTTCGCTGGTGATCATGGAATATGGTGATCTGGTAGGCATGCTGACGTTTCGGGAGGTCATCCAGATGTTGATCAAAAATGGCGGTACCCTGGGCACCACCATTGTGCGTACCGCCATGGACGACTCACCCATGACCTGCACCAACGAGACCGATATTGACGAAGTGCGCCGCATGATGCTCAGCAGTCACTCCCGCTACATGCCAGTGATGGACAACCGCATGCTGATGGGCGTCATCAGCTTTTATGACGTGGCAAAAATTGTGGTGGACACGCAAAATTTCGAGAACAAGATGCTCAAGGCTTATATCCACGATTGGCCCGAAGAAGGCGCAGCCGCCGCTGCGGCACTGGCACCTTAAATTGCAAGGCCTTCGGGCCTTTTCTCGTTGCTCTGGGATAATCCCTGCCCATGAGCGGAAACACATTCGGAAAACTATTTGCAGTCACCAACTTTGGTGAATCCCACGGTCCAGCCATTGGCTGCGTGATTGACGGCTGCCCGCCGGGCATGAGCTTATGCGAGGCTGACATCCAGATTGATCTGGATCGTCGGCGCCCCGGCACCTCCAAGTTCGTCACCCAGCGCAACGAGCCTGATGCGGTCGAGATTTTGTCGGGCGTCTACGAGGGCAAAACCACCGGCACGCCGATTTGCCTGCTGATCAAAAATACCGACCAGCGCAGCAAAGATTACGGCAACATCCTTGAATCGTTTCGCCCCGGCCACGCCGATTACACCTATTTTCAGAAATACGGCCTGCGCGATCCGCGGGGTGGCGGTCGTTCATCCGCGCGCCTCACGGCGCCGATGGTGGCGGCCGGTGCAGTGGCCAAAAAGTGGCTTTTTGAGCACTATGGCACCGAGTTTCGCGGCTGCATGACGCAAATTGGCGAACTGCCGATTGGTTTTGAGTCCTGGGATCTGGTGCCTAACAACCCGTTTTTCGCCCCTGTGGCTGATGTCTCGGCGCTGGAGACTTACATGGAAGCCCTGCGCAAGGACGGCGATTCGTGCGGTGCCCGCATTCGCGTCTCTGCGACTAACGTGCCTGTGGGCTTGGGCGAGCCACTGTTTGACAAGATGGACGCCGACATTGCCTACGCCATGATGGGAATCAACGCCGTCAAGGGCGTGGAGATTGGCGCCGGTTTTGCCAGCGTGGCGCAGCGCGGTACCACGCATGGCGACTCGCTGTCGCCGGCAGGCTTCAAGTCGAATAATTCGGGCGGCGTGTTGGGTGGCATCAGCACCGGGCAAGACCTGGAGGTGTCGATTGCCATCAAGCCGACCAGTTCGATCCTGACGCCTCGCGAGTCGATTGACGTAAACGGGCAGACCACGCAAGTGATTACCAAAGGTCGGCACGACCCCTGCGTTGGCATCCGCGCCACCCCGATTGCCGAGGCCATGCTGGCGCTGGTGGTGATGGACCACGCCCTGCGCCACCGCGCCCAGTGCGGCGATGTAACCGTGGGTCTGTCTCCCATCAACGCGTCGATCTGATTTAAGAAATGTCCAAAAAACCTGCCAGCCAAACGCTGCGCATCGCGCCGCAAAGTAACAAGCCCACCTTGTCCAAAGCGCAGCAGGCGTTCAATAGCCTGGTCGCCAAGATCGAGGCCCGGCGCGCGCAGTTGGTGCAATGGCAGGCGGTGATGCAGACTTACCAGCAAAAGGTGGCCAACGACTACATGCCGGTCATGCAGTCCTTCAAGAAATGCCAAGCAGACATGGTGCACGGGCTGGATCAGGCCATGGACCAAAAAGGACTGACCAAGGTCGAGCGCCGGGCGCTTCAGGAAATTATCTGCAGCCTGGTCGAGCTTCTGGTGGCCGAGACCGGGGACGAAGCCCTCAAGGCGATTTACAACAAGCACAGCGATGACGACTTCGACGCCGAGGCGGCCGCCGAGTTAGAGGATATGAAACAGTCCATGGGGGATATGTTCGGGGTTGATTTGGGCGATACATCCGATGTGAATTCTCCCGAGGAATTGCTGGCGAAAATTCAGGCGCAGATGGCGCAAGAGGCGTTGGAGATGGATGAGTCTGCACGCCCGCAGCGCAAAAAGACGGCCAAACAACTGGCCCGTGAAGCGCAGAAAAAGGCCGAAGACGACCAGACCAGTTTGTCGATTCGCGAGGTGTACCGCAAGCTGGTCAGTGCGCTGCATCCTGACCGCGAACCTGATCTGGAAGAGCGCCAACGTAAAACCACACTGATGCAGCGCGTCAATCAGGCCTACGACAAAAAAGACCTGTTGCAGTTGCTGGAACTGCAACTGGAGTTGGAACACATTGATGCCCACAGCATTGCGGGCATGTCGGAAGACCGGGTCAAACATTTCAATAAAATTCTGAAAGAGCAACTGGCCGAGTTGGAGCAGGAAATTGAGTATGTGGAAATGCCTCTGCGGTCGCAGTTCAATCAGTTCACATTTCAAACGCTGACCCCGGCCAGTGTGATGCCGCTTTTGAACCGCGATATCGCCGACCTCAAGCGCCACGTGCAAGGACTCAAGCAAGATTTGAAAATGTTCAAAGAGCTTCCTGCGCTGAAGGTCTGGCTCAAAGCCTACCGCCGCCAGGCCAAAGCCATGCTAAGAGATGAAGACGACGATTTCTACTTCTAGCGCATCGCCTCACGGCACACCGCAGCTTCGCCGGTGCGTTTATTTACTTTTTTGGAACTGGGCATGACCTTTAAAACCCCCGAATTGCTGGCCCCCGCCGGCTCGCTCACCATGCTGGAAACTGCCA
>SERZ01000972.1_pt1 | contig 17660 bp, 16 predicted proteins | sample 3171461 | NCBI WGS metagenome assembly SERZ01 (sample SAMN06051861, study PRJNA518727) | freshwater metagenome | biome: subpolar coniferous forest; feature: holomictic lake; material: water; isolation source: holomictic Lake 227, 6 m depth | place: Canada: near Kenora, Ontario | collected... | reverse complement strand
AAAGGTATATTGGCGTTTTCCATGTCCCTTAACAGTAGCAGTGAGGGGGCGTCCATGCCGTTTAATGCCATTTCCGCAGAAGACTTTCTAAACAGGGAGCCCGAGCTTGATTATCTGAAAGGGCTGTCCAAATTAAAGGAAGACGCATTGGGCGGGGATGTGTTCCTTGCAGGTGCAAGGGGGATGGGCAAGACAGAACTCCTCAAACAGCTTTACCGCGTACTCTTCTGGGAAAATAATGTCATACCGTTTTACTATTCCTTCAAGACGGCCAACCTTAAGGGGACATATTTCGCAAGGGATTATTTCACAGGGTTTGTCAGGCAGTATATCTCCTTCGTTAAAAAAGAGCCCTCCATTGCAGACAGTGTGTCCGAGCCTCTGCGGCGTCTTATGCCGGCGATATCATCGCTTGGCTTGTACTGGCTGATCGATTGTATAGAAGACTTTCAGGAACACATAAACAAAAATGATTTTTATTGGCAGCTTGTCGCTGCCATATCCGCCCCGGTCGTTGTCGCACAAAAAATCAAAAAGCCGGTTATGGTGATGATAGACGACTTTGACGCTGCTGCACATCTTTATCAATCAAGCGTCGGCGATGCACATGGCCTTATAAGCCTTTTCGGGGAGTCGTTAAAAAACCGTCGCTGCCCTCATGTCATTACCGGATCGGCTGAAGCACTTGAGTCTATTTATGCAGAGCATTCACTCATAGGAATGACGGAACAGATGCGGCTGGGTCCGCTTCCGAAAGATTTGGCGGTTGCGCTTTTCATTGCTCACCTCGCAAATCTGAAGATAACCTGCACACCAGGTTTGCAGTTTGAATTTCTGGATACATTGAGGGGAAATCCCCTTTATATAAGGAATATCGCAAAAGCCGCCTGGAAAATGCAGAAGAAGGATATCAATGAAAAGGATTTGATAGAGTGTCATTGCTTCGAAGTTTCCGAAGGTGAGACCGCATTTTATTGGTCCTCCGTACTCAGCCGTTATGCTGAAAGTTCGGCAAAGAGAAAGGCATTGATTAAAATTCTCATGTATTCGATTGAAAATGGGGGAATTGAGGACGGCAAAAGGCTCTCAATGATTTCCGGATTGGGCGAGGCCGAAACAGAAATGATCCTCAGCTCAATAGAGAAATCAGGGATGATGCATGACAATGACGCGGTCTTCCAGGATTTCATACATTGTCTCCATTTGATGGAAATAGAGGGTAGAAATGCCAGCGATGCACGGAAAGAGATAGCAGCAAAATATATATCGGAAAGAGCAGAATCGTGTTTTGAGCTGGTGATCCCGATGAATTCCAATGCGGAGCTTGTGGTTGCAAAGGCTGTTGAACAGATTGGCATAAACATAAATCTTGACTCCGAATTCCTGAATTTTTTACAGTTGGCGCTGATTGAGGTCTGCATCAATGCAATTGAGCATAGCGGAAGTTACGAAAAAAAGCTTTTTATTAAATTCATCACCAGACCGGACAAACTCGATATCGTCATAGAGAACTCCGGCAAACCTTTCGCTCTCGAATCGTTAAAAGAAGTCCCAGTAGAAGAGAAGCTGCGGCTGGGCATGAAGAGAGGCTGGGGCTATAAGCTTTTATATAAAATTATGGACAGCGTTAAGGTGGAGAGAATAAACGACAGAACGAGGGTAATCCTGACAAAAAACATAAAAGACAAAGAGGTGCTTAAGTGAAATCGGTTCAATTCAGCGTAGCTTCAAGGCTTGAAGGAGCCGCTGCGATTATTTACCCCAAGGGCTATCTTAACAATCTCTCAGGCGAAAGCCTGGTTATTGAATGTGGTGTTTATATCGGCAAGGGTATAACGAAAATTGTGGTGAATTTCAGCGAAACAGACTTGATTAATTCTATCGGCATATCCATGCTTCTGCAGATCATGGAAGACCTAAGGAACATCAATGGCACGATTTGCTGTACCAATATGTCCAAATTCCTCAGTGACACCTTCGAGATGCTTGGTCTTATGCAGCATATGCTGGTTTTTCCGGTCGAAAATGATGCATTAGAATATCTTAAAACCCGAAAATCATGAGTACAAAACTAGAAAAAGCGATGTACAACATATCCGCCTTGGCGGACTTGGGGCAGGCGATAACATCTGAAGACGCTTTTCATGAAAAGATTCAGTCTGTGCTTTATGTAATCACCGGTACGTTTCTGGCGAATAAGGGCGCAATCCTCTTTTATGACAAATCGACACAAAGTCTGAATACTTTGACGCAAAAGGGTTTTGCCCAAGCTGATCTGGACCGTCTCAATCCCGTAGAGCTGATATCGCTCGGAAGAAACAAGTCTTGCCTCATCGGAGATGCCCCTGTCCTGGCAGTTGCCGGAGCAGAGATACTCGCTCCTATATGGGTAGGAGACGAGTTTATAGGTGCTCTACTTCTTGGCGGCTGGTTAACCGCAGGCCCTTTAGCATCGGAAGACCTCGAACTTCTAAACGTCATAGCAAACCAGATTGCAATCGCCCTGAACAACCATTCCCTTTTTATGGACCTTTCGGACAAGCTCGAAGATAACCGCAGACTATATGAAGAGATGAGGCACATCTACCACGGCACACTTCAGGCCTTCGCCGCAGCTATTGATGCGAAAGACGCGTACACGAAAAATCACTCCCACAGGGTCGCGAAGTATTCAGTCGCCATTGCGCGGGAACTTGGATGGAACGAACACGAAATAGAAGGCATGTATGTAGCGGGTTACCTGCACGATGTCGGCAAGTTGGCGATAAGTAATACTCTGTTAAACAAGGTAACACCATTTACACCGGAGGAGCGTATAGAAATAAGAAAACACTCGACACTGTCCCGCAATATCACAACAAAGATAAAATTCCCATGGAAAAACGTAGAGGATATAGTCTGGCACCACCACGAACGTCTTGATGGGCGTGGATACCCGGATGCACTCGCAGAGGACTCCCTAAGCGATGGGGTAAGAATACTCACGCTTGCTGATTCGTTCGATGCAATGACTTCCCAGCGGCCATACAGGGAAAAGATGGACGTACAGACTGCGATTGGCGAATTAAGAAAAAACCTTGAAAGTCAGTTCGATAACAAGATCATGCTCGTATTCTGTAGGGTTTTGGCCAAGGAAATAAAAGGGGAGCTACCAGAACCGGATATACTGCCCCACCTTGACAGGAACTCTGACTTATCCGTAATTTCCGACCTGTTGGAAGGCATAATATCAGAGCTTTCTGCGCGGTAAGGAAATTACAAAAGGACGTTACAACTGGATGACAATAACGGTTACGTCATCATTCCCACCGTTCCTGATTGCTGCTTGAACCAGTTTGTCGCAAATTGTCTTTGGAGATGAATTTGCTGTAAGTATCCCCATGATTTCGTTATCTGTTACAAGATCATGCAAGCCATCCGTACAGAGAAGGAATATGTCATCACACTGCACATTATCCACTCTGGTAAATACTTCGGTCAAATCATCATAGCCACCTAATGCTTGAGTTAATATATAGCCGTAGTAGAGGCTGCTTTCGTCATCCGGTCGGATTTTACCTGTGTCGATTAACGCCTGCTTCTTCGTATGATCAACCGTCATTCTTTCACATGAATTTTTTCTGCATCGATATATTCGACTATCCCCAATATGTGCAATGAGCGATTTGTTATCTGTAAGCACTAAAGCGGATAGAGTTGTCCCCATCCCGCTCAATTCTTTATTCTCCTTTGCTGCATTGATAATTTGATCATGTGCCGACCAAATCGACTTCTCCAGTTTCCGCATTTTCAGATCACTATCATCAACACAATTTTCAAAATTAGCATCGCCGCGATAGTATGCCGAAACGACTTCTTTGCAGGCTATCTTGCTCGCTATTTCCCCGGCTGCATGTCCACCCATGCCATCAGCAACCACAAAAAACAAACCATAATTTTTCAGATCGTAATGATTACAGTGCTGGTCAACAATTAACAGACTGTCCTCGTTGTTACGCCTTTGAAGACCGATATCTGATTTTTCATAATGCCTGACATTTTCGAACATCAATTACTTTATCCTTGTGACTGCCTGAAGTATAATCAGACACTGTTTGGTTTTCGTTGCCTCAATCAGTCTGATAATAATCTCATCTCAGTGCGTACAATCGGCCTTCCACGTCAACTTCGACGATTTTAATCCCCTTTTCGTGGAAAAACCAGATGCCGCAGCCATTTGATTGCGGTATTTCCTTTTAACATAGCGTTGTCCCACGCATCCAGTTCAGCGGATAGATGCTTATGGCCGGTAAACCAGTCCCTGCGGGTCCGCATTTCCTTTTCGGGGTCAAGATATCTGAGTACCCGTGCGGGGTTTCCTGCGGCAATCGCATTGGCGGGAACGGGATTAACCACAATCGATCCTGCGCCAATGATGCTGTTCTCACCGATGCTGACACCCTTACATATCATGGCCCGGTCGCCGATCCAGACGTTATCGGAAATGCTGACAGGCAAGGCCCTGCCGAAACCGGCCCTGTCATAAATTCCATGCCAGTCGGCATCCGTAATATAGACACCGCTGGCCATCATGCAGTTATCGCCAATGGTGATTTGGTGCCCAGAGCTGATTCTGACACCAGGACAGATCAAACAGTAACTACCGATGGTGATCCGTCCCATGCCTTGCTGAACCGGCCATACTGAAAGGCGAATGATCTGATCCCGGGTTGCAATGACCGTCGCAAAATCGCCTAACTCGACCGGTCCGCCAAATACCTCGACATTCCAGGGTTTCATGAACGCATGGCCCTTGCCGAATCTTTCAAAATGTGGCCGAAGGAAGTGATTGGCATAGATGTTCTGAAATTTAAGGTAGGCTTTTTTCACCCGATATGGGCGATGATCCCTGAGCATGTACGTTTACCTCTGAAAACTGACAGAGGGGGGAACAGATGAAGCTGACCCGATGAATCCATTCGGTCCCCATGCGTGATGACTGAACAGACCGGCTGCAGGTGTCAGGTGATAGAGGGCATCCGCCGCCATCAGGACCACGGCGTTGGTCCAGGTGATCTTGTCTTCCGGCCATATCACCATATCTGGATATGTATGGCCGCACCAGTAGGATCCGTCTTCATAGCGCTTGTCACATATCCAGTTGAACACAATTTCCGCAAGTCTATGATTTTCCATGGCGCACAGGGCCAGACAAAGTTCCGAAGTTTCGGCGATCGTCACCCATGGATGGTCCGACACACAGCGGACCCCCTGACCTTCCATAATGAATTTTTTCCAGAACCGGTCAATGCGTTGCCGCGCATCGTTTCCGGTAATGGCACCTGCAAGAACGGGATAAAACCAGTCCATGGAATAACGGGACTTGGTCATGTTGAAATGATGTGGTTTATTCCGAATGGCTTCCCCCAGCCGATTCAGCGCCCGTTGCCAGGAAGGAACGGGATCATTGAGAATCCTTGAAATTTCCAGCGCACACTTGATGCTCATATACACAGAGCTGGAACCAGTCAGAAGCGCCATGGGGTCCAAACGACCTTCAGGGCTGAGCGCCCAGTAGATTTCTCCGCCAGGGGCCTGAAGGCTGACAGCAAAATCAATAGCGGATCGAATCACCGGCCATAGTCTGCGTAAAAACACCACATCCTTTGTCACCAGATAATAATGAAACAGGCCGACAGCGATATAGGAAGACTGGTTGGAGTCCTGAGTTTTGTCTTCCGGAACTCCCTTGCGGTACGCGGCATACCAACTGCCGTTTTCTATCTGAGTTTGGGCCATCCACTCAAAAGCCATGCGAGCTTCACTCAAAAGGCCACCGATTACCAGACCCATTGCCGCCTCGACATGATCCCAAGGATCGGTTTTATCGTTTGGACTCCATGGGATTTCTCCACTATACGACTGGTTGCTTGCAATCAACCCGGAAATAGCATTAATATCAATTGGTAATCGTTCTACAGCACTGGAAACATATCGCTTCATAACAGAAGAAGACCTCAATGCCTCATCCCATGAATACCGAAAGCACGTCTTTTCGGGCATTCACATGCTGAAGGGTGACCTGTATCTGGTTTTCCGTCTTGAGTTCGATTCTGCTGGTTGTCGCCAGATCGCATTCAAGCATGTACTCCGTCATCAGAATCTGGTAGGCGTTTCGCTTTCTGCCAATGACAATGGCTTCTTCCTTCTGGCCGATTCGGGATTCCAGATATTTTAATATCCAGTATCGGTTTCGCTGATATTGCATTCGGGACACCTTGAGCATCGGCTCTTGAAGCCGCTGAATGATCTGGTCGATTTCCTGATCTGAATACGGGGTTTCCTGTCCGAAAACTGAACGAATCTGCCTCTGAGTAACCAGGTCATAATACTTTCGAATTGGAGATGTTGCGGTGACATAAGCGTCCAGACCCAGCCCCGAATGGCGTTCCGCCTTATTGAGCAGCATAAAACGGCTTAAAAGCCTGCGCTGCATGTAATTCTGAAACAGTGACCCGTCACATCCCTTGTAGAGGCGGTCTCTCGGTCCCGGCTGCGATCTGAAGATGGCGGAAACACCGTGGCCGGATAGAAATTTCGCCATCAGCCAGTTGGCCATGATCATGATTTCAGCCACCATCATTCGTCCGGGGCTTTCGCGATTGATCCGGTTGACACCGATTTCTCCGCTGTCACTGATCCAGACATTGATATCCGGAAGCGTAATCTGAACAGCACCGTCAGAAATCCTTTTCTGACGGAATTTCATGGCGATATCGCACAGGTTGGCGATCTCCCGGCTGCTGTCCGCAACCATATTGATATCATAATACGTCAACTGGCGTTGAACCCGGATCAGGCTTGGAACAACTTCATAGTCCAGAATTTCTGATGTTTTGCTCAGGTGTATCAACATGCTGATGGCCGGACGAAGTTCACCTGCTTTCAAACTGCAGAACCCTTCCGCCATGCTGGGCGGCAGCATGGAAATCTTGCGGTCCGGCATGTAAATGGAGCTTGCCCTCAGTCGGGCTTCCTGATCGATGGGATCACCTTTTTTTACATAATGGCCCACATCTACAATGTGAACACCCAGGCAGCAGGAATCACCATAATCCTCGAAACTGATCGCATCGTCATAATCCAGTGTGGATTGACCATCTATGGTCATCAGGGGAAGATGGGTCAGGTCTTTTCGATCTGAAGATTCCGACAGCAATGCACGGGAGGCGGCTATATTTCCGGCATGGGATAGGACTTCGGGAGAAAATTCCAAAGAAATTTCCTGCCGATAAAGTTCAATATTTTCATTGGAATCAAAAAGGCCAAAATCAACGAAAAGCGAAAAAAGCCGCTCTCTGTCATCAATTCTGGCTTTGGCCATGATCTCCTTGCCTTCAGCATAATGTGGGCTTTCTTTATCCAGGAGATAACAGGATTTGAGTACATCTAAGCAGGCTGCTTCGTCTTCAGATAGCGCGGACAGCGGTGGACGGCGATCTTGCTGAAGCTGTGTTCTGACCCATAACGCACCGGACTCTATCCGTTGGGCTTTGCGAGCGATTTCCCTCTCCAGAGCAATATTGCGTTCAACCTGTTCTTCCGAAATCGGGAAAAATCGGTTCTGATCAAATTTGAAATACATTCGATTTTGAAAAAATGCTCGGACAATTGCGGACTCGTGGTCACAGGACGCTTGATTTGGAAAACAGAACTCTGTCATGGTGGCAAGGTCAATCCATTCCTGTTCGGAATTGAGGATTTCCCAGATATCCCGGATATTGATCAACTGAGTGAGCTGTTTTCTGCGAAAGGCAATTCCCTTGAGCGCATCAATCGTTTTGATCCTGCCAAGAGATATATCCAGAACCATTCGGCTTTTATGGGAAAGCCGGTTTGAAGAGAGGTTGACTTCCCGGTCGTTTTCAGTCAGGAGTTTGAGACGCTGGTTCTTGACTTCCTGCACCACCGCGCAGAGTATTTTCTGGCGATCAATAAATTCAACGATAATTCCTTCTTCCATAACTGGCCATTATACCAACCGACCTGATGAAAGTCAACGCAGGGATTGCCAAAGACACGGTAATTTTGTTCTAAGACATAACTATCTGAAATTACACGCATTCAATAGTTGAATATCTTGGTTTTTTTTAAGTATTCCAGTATGTTATGAGCGTTAGTGGACATGCCCATAACTAACTATTTGTTATTAAAGCCAATTTTGAGTAGGGTAAAATCGCAGTGCATTAATTATTAAAGGGCTGTTGTGCGGAGTTCAGTTGTGCTATATTGCGGACGGTCATAATCTACGATTTCCGTTTGCTCCATCACCTATCTGGTTTTTTTTGGGGGGGGGCAAAAATGCAAATTATGGCAGTTTACAGTGTGTGGTGTTCATTTTCCGGAACTGTCAACTGTTCCGAACAGATGGCATGAGTTATATCGTTCATTTTACAGGGAGGGGAGGAATTCAGATGAAAATCGTGTGTTTATTGGCAAGTCCAAGACCAAGGGGAAACTCGACAGCCATTGCCAGGCATTTTTGTGAAACGGCTGAAAAAAAAGGCGCCAGCATACAGACTTTTGCGCTTAATAAGCTCAATTACCGCGGATGCCAGGCATGTATGACCTGCAAGACCAAACTGGACAGATGTGTGCTCAAGGATGACTTGACCGAAGTGTTGGATGCGATCCGGGACGCCGATGTCCTGGTAATGGCGACACCTGTCTATTACGGGGAGGTTTCCAGCCAGTTGAAGGCATTTATTGACCGCACATTTTCATATCTGGTTCCGGATTATACTACCAACCCGGTTCCCAGCCGCCTGAAGTTAGGAAAACGGCTGGTATTTATTCAAACGCAGGGGCAGCCCGATGAAAAACAGTTTGCTGATATTTTCCCCAGGTATGATTATTTTTTCAACTGGTATGGTTTCAAGAATAACTGTCTGATTCGCGGGTGCGGACTGATGAATGACGGCGAGGCGCAAACCAGGAGCGAAATCATGGATGAAGCCGGAAAAACAGCAGATATGCTGGTTCAGCAATATTGATGGCTATCTGATAGTTATGCAGATTGAATGCCATGACATTTCCTATCAATATCCCCAAACAGATACTCATGTGTTTGAGCATCTAAGCTGCCAGGTGACCGGACCGGGATTTCATGCTCTGTTTGGCCAGTCCGGTCTGGGAAAGACAACCCTTGCGCGAATGATCGCCGGGGAATTGACCGAGTATTCCGGACAGATACAATCCAGTCAGATTGCTGATGTCCTTTATACCCACAATATGGAACGATTTCCGGGGTGGGCCGGTATTGGGGACATGATGGCATCCACCGTGCAGGCTTCCGGCCAGGACATGCTGAATGAGCTGGTGGATGCCTTTGGAATACAGCCTGTGATGAACGCCAGATTCAGTCAGTTGTCCATGGGTCAGAAAAACCGGGCAAATCTGATTCGCTATCTGCTTCAGAAATTTGATCTGCTGATCATGGATGAAAGCCTGGCCAATGTGGATGAAACCACCCGAGGCCGAATCATTATAACCCTGAAAACCTTGTTTCCTGAAAAATGCTTTTTGTATATCTCCCACAACATGATGGAAATCGCCAAATTCTGCAATCAGATTGTCGTTCTCAGAAGCCCTTGCAAACATCCGCAAACCAGCATGATTTCCGGACAAAACCTGATGACTGAAAACAATTTCGTGATGAAGGAGCTGGAGCAGACCATGCTGGAGATAGTTCATGCTTCATAGGCGCATTCAGCAGTTCTTTCTTGTCTATTTTCTGGGACTTTTGTCGCTGCTCCTGGTAAAATACCTTCTTAACCTTTCGGATTATGTAATTCCGGGTCCTGTCGAAATCTGGCAGACCTGTAAATCCGTGTTTGCAAGATACGTTTTCAATGTTCTGGACACGCTTTGGATTGCGGTTGTTGGCCATATCATTTCGATTATTCTGGCTTTTGTGGTGGGAATTCTCGGGCGACATAATTCATGGATCGGATCTCTGATAAAGGCGACTGCTTATAGCATTCAGGCATATCCCATTGTGGCGGTGGCCCCCATTATCTTTATTCTTCTGGGGGATGGACTGATGACCCGGCTGCTGATTGCGGTGATGATCTGTTATTTTCCCCTGTTGCTGTCTGTAATCGGCATTCTATCTGAACCTGTTGACAGTATAGAGCATTTTTACATGTCAACGAAAAGAATGAACTGGCGGCTTCAAGTCCGGATTCGTGCTTATGAAAACATCAACAAGCTGACCACCGTCATTGCGGGCAGCGCTACCATGGCTGTGGTCGGAACCATCGTTGCTGAATTCATTGCAGCGGATGCTGGCATTGGGTACAGTATTCGAACTGCGCTGTATCAGAGCGATCTGTCGAAAATCCTGACGGCCCTTTTTCTGATCGGCATCGGCACATCGCTCTATCTCACCGGTCTGGAATGGGTGGGAAACGTGATTCAGAAGAAGTGTCAGACTTAGGGATGAAGTATGAAAGATGAAAGTAGGGGGCAGGGGACATGGAAATCGATTAAAACAATTGTTTGGGTGGGTGTCTGGCTTTTTCTGATCGGGCGAACCGGGGACTGTGGGGAGTTGATGCCGGTAGCCTACCGCCTGAAGTGGCTTTTTAACACCAGTGTTGTGGGAGATCTCTATGCAGATGTGCATGGGGCTTTTGTCAGACAAGGCATTAAGGTTGTGGTAAAGGAAGGCGGACCTGAACGCGATGCCATCAAGGAGATTGAGCTGGGCTATGCTCAGTTTGGTGTTGCATCGGCAGACCAGGTGATTCGGGCTGTGGCGAAGGGTTCTCCGATTGTCGTGATTGCTCAGCTCTTTCAGGTGAATCCGCTGCAATGGGTGTATCGAGCCGATAAGCTGAGTTTCGACAGCCCGGCGGCCATAATATATTTCGTCAGGGGCAAAACTCTGGGGCTCACCTATGGTGGAAATGATGAAACCATTATGCGGACCCTTCTGACCAAATTTGGCATCAGTGAAGCATCGGTAAATGTGTACAGTGTCCGCTACGATTACACGCCATTTTATGAGGGAAAGGTCGATTTGTGGCCGGTTTATGTCAATGCTCAGGGCATTATTATTCAGGACAAGCTGGAGAAAGCCAAAGAAAGGGTAAGCTTCTTCAATCCCGATGAATTTGGGGTGAGGTTTGTGGCGAATTCCGTGGTTACATCGCAAAAGATGTTCAGCGAGCAACCAGACATTGTGAATAAATTTCGAAAGGGGCTGATCGAAGGCTGGCAGGATGCGGTGGCTCCGGAAAACAACGAGAAGGCGGTATCCGTACTTCAGCGGTTCGACAAGGACACACCGGTGGAGATCATCCGAAGGCAGTTGGCGGCGACACGCGGTCTGATCAAGCCAGGGCCAGAGAGTGCCGTCGGAAGCATTGATATCCCCGCCTGGAAGGAGACTGAGCAGATCATGCTGGATCAAAAACTGATTTCAGTACCAATTCACCTGGATAAAGTATTAAAACCGTTTTGAAACGAAAAATGCTCATTGTTACAGCGGCGCAGTCAATCGTTTCGTGTGCCTGGATCCCTTATTTTGCTTTTTACCAGGCCGTGCGGATTGAAAACCGATTGACAGTATTCAATAAAATAGATTATTAGTAGAATTTTACGATGCGGAGGCGGAAGAAGATTAGCCTCCGCTTGTGCTTTTAACTTGGGAAAGGAGAATGAGTTGTTATGGGAGGCAGCAAAAAGAAGGCCGAAAAAGAAAAACCTCTTGATAAAATGACGGTAAAAGAGCTTAGAGATCTGACCAAAGAATCCACCGACTTAACGGGTGTGTATGGTATGAACAAGCCGGAGCTCGTCACTGAAATCAAAAAAGCCCGCGGAATTGTAGAGGAAGTTTCCGGAAAAACCAACACCACGGTTCGTGAGATCAAGAAAAAGATGCGGGAACTGAAGGTGGTTCAGGCAGCCGCCGTGAGTGATGACAATCTTCGAATGGCCAGGATTTATAAGAAAAAAATCATCCGCCTGAAGAAACAGACCCGAAAAGCCTAAGCGGGCAGGGAACCATATTTTTTGTCGCAAAGGCGCAAACGCCCCAGGAAAATGTGTTGAGTCTTTCCGGGCTTTGCGGCTTTGCGTATGGATTGGGGCGCGATGATTGATCCGGGTTCTATTGCATTTGATTTCGATGGTGTTTTGGCGGATACCATGACGCTGTTTCTCGACATTGCCAGAACAGACTATCAGGTTCTGAATCTTCGTTATGAAGACATCACCTGTTATATGCTGAAGGACTGTCTTGAAATGGATGCGGATCTGATCGAGACGATTATTCAACGGATACAGGATGGCTGTTATACTGTTCCACTGAAGCCGATGGCAGGCGCAGCGGAAGTATTGACTAAGCTTGAAAAAATCAGCAGTCCGATTCTGTTTGTAACCGCCCGGCCTTATACCGGTCCGATTCTGGACTGGATTCAAGGTATTCTGCCACTGAATACCGAGGCGATAAAGGTGATAACAACAGGATCATTTGATGCCAAAGCAGATATTCTGCGAGATCATCAGGTTGCTTATTTTGTTGAGGACCGACTGGAGACATGTTTCCAGTTAAAAGATGCTGGTGTTGAACCGGTCGTTTTCAAGCAGCCCTGGAATCGCCAACTTCATCCGTTTCATGAAGTCGGTTCCTGGAAAGACATCCATTCGCTGATCAATTGGAAAGAGGAAACTCCGTGAATTGAGTTCCGTAAATTCGCTGATTCGGCATTTCATCGAAGCCCTTTCTTCTGAAAAAGGATACTCGGCCAATACTTGCCGGGCTTATGCATACGATCTTGAGGAATTTGCTTCGCGCAGTGCAGCGTTCCTGGAAAAGAATATTCAGGATGTCCCGATTGAACTCTTGGATGCACTGGCGATACGCCGGCATATCGGCTTTCTTTATAAATCAAACACAAAGACATCGATATGCAGGAAGCTTTCGGCTATCCGGTCGTTTTTCAGGTTTCTCGTCAGACAGGGCGTAATGGATGCGAGTCCGACAGAGATGATATCGAATCCCCGCGCCGAAAGCCCGATCCCGGTATTTCTTCCCATTGATGAGATGTTCAGGCTTCTGGATTCGGTTTCTGCGGATTCACTTTCCGGTCACAGAGATCGCGCCATACTGGAAATGTTGTATTCGGCAGGGCTTCGCGTCTCTGAGCTTACCGCCATGGATGTCCATGATGTGGATTTTGACCAGTTTGTGATTCGGGTCTGCGGAAAGGGAAACAAACAACGGATCACACCGGTTGGAAAGGAAGCACTGGCTGCGCTGAGAGCATACCGAGAGCATCTGACACGTCAGGCCGGCATCGGATTTTACGAAAATGGACCATTGTTTCTTAATCTACGCAACGGTAGGCTGACATCCCGGTCGGTTGCCCGTATTCTGGATAAATGGGCGCTGAAATGCAATCTTTCCATGCCGGTGTTTCCTCATGCAATACGGCACAGTTTTGCAACGCATTTGCTGGATTCCGGCGCTGATTTAAGGATTGTGCAGGAACTTCTGGGGCACAAACGGCTATCCACTACCCAGAAATATACGCATGTGAGCATGGCAAAGCTGATAGAAACCTACGACAAGGCGCATCCAAGAAAGTAAGGTGACTCAATTGGTATTTCACGGAACGACCATATTGGCGCTTCGACACAAGGGGAAGGTAATTGTTGCAGGCGATGGCCAGGTAACGCTTAGTACCACTATTGTCAAGCATAAGGCCAAAAAAGTCAGGCGGATATATAACGAAAAAATCATCGTGGGGTTTGCAGGAGCAACTGCGGATGCCCTGCATCTTTCCGAACGACTTGAAGGTAAGCTGGAACGGTTCAACGGCAATCTTACCCGGGCCGCAGTCGAGCTGGCCAGAGAGTGGCGAACCGATAAATATCTCAGGCGGCTGGAGGCCATGATGATCGCCGTTGATGACAGCCGGACTTTTCTGCTCTCCGGAACCGGCGATATTATAGAGCCGGATGAGGGCGTGATCGGCATCGGCTCCGGGGGCGCAATCGTTCAGGCTGCGGCCATGGCGCTTGTGCGGCATTCACTCCTCGAACCACGGGAAATTGTAGAGAAGTCCATGGCGATTGCAGCCTCTCTTTGTATTTACACCAATACTGACATCACTGTTGAAGAATTATGAATTATGCAGGGATGCCGACATCCATTATAATTCATAATTATCTTTTTTCACCTTCATCATTTTACTTTGGATAGCCCATGAATTCACTTAAACCATCTGAAATTGTAATAGAGCTGGATAAATACATTGTCGGGCAACATAGCGCCAAGCGTTCTGTAGCCATTGCCCTGAGAAATCGCTGGCGCAGGCAGCAGGTTGCGGAAGACCTTCGCGATGAAATCGCTCCTAAAAACATTATATTGATCGGACCCACCGGTGTGGGGAAAACTGAAATCGCCCGTCGGCTTTCCAAACTGACGGACTCTCCGTTTTACAAGGTTGAAGCCTCCAAGTTTACCGAGGTTGGTTACGTTGGTCGGGATGTTGAATCCATGATTCGGGATTTGCTAGAGCTGACCATCAATCTGCTGAAAACCCGGGAGCAGGAAGTCATCAAACCCAAAGCCAGAGCCGTAGCCGAAGAAAGAATGCTGGATTTGCTGTTGCCCCCCAAACCCAGGCTTCAGCAGGGGGAAACCGCCAAGGAGCCCCAGCTTGAGGTGGTGACCTCGGGAACGGATGAATCGTTTTCAACCCGTGAAAAGCTTCGCGGCATGTTGCGTGCCGGAAAATTGGACAGCCGTTATGTGGATCTGGATGTTCCCGACAGATCCATGCCCACCGTGGAAATTTTTTCCAATGTTGGTATGGAAGAAATGGGCATTAATTTCAAAGATATGTTAGGCGGGCTTTTGCCAAAGAATACCCGGCGAAGAAAGATCAAGGTTCCGGAAGCCCTGGATATTCTTTCTCAGGAAGAAGCTCAGAACCTGATTGATATGGACAAGGTGATTCGGCATGCCAAGGAAAAAGTGGAACAGTCCGGAATCATTTTCCTGGACGAGATTGACAAGATCGTTGGCAAAAGCGGCAGTCATGGTCCGGACATTTCCCGTGAAGGGGTGCAGCGGGATTTGCTGCCAATTGTAGAAGGCTCTACCGTTACCACCAAGTACGGGCCGGTCAAAACCGACCACATTCTGTTTATTGCATCCGGCGCATTTCATACCATCAAGCCTTCGGACCTGATTCCGGAGCTTCAGGGCCGTTTTCCCATTCGGGTGGAACTGGACTCTCTGAACCGGCAGGATTTTTTCAGAATTCTGACCGAACCTCGAAATGCGCTGGTACTTCAGTACACGGAGTTGCTGAAAACCGAAGGCGTTGACGTGCAATTTGAAACCAGCGCCATCGAACGCATTGCCGCAATTGCAGAAGAAGTCAATACCATGACCGAAAACATTGGCGCCAGGCGGCTGCACACCTTGATGGAATGTCTTCTGGACGACATTCTTTTCGATGCGCCGGACCTGCAGGAAAAAAAGATAGTTATCGACGGCGATCATGTGGATTCCAAGCTGAAAGCCATTCAAAGCAACGAAGATCTTAGCCGGTATATATTGTAGGCTGAAGGCGAAAGGAATTCATAATGACCCCGAATGTCGCAGATATCCTGGTTGAATCCCTGCCCTATATACGCCGGTTTTCCGGAATGACCCTGGTGGTCAAATATGGCGGCCATGCCATGGTGGATGAGCAGCTTAAAGCGGATTTTGCTCAGGATATTACGCTGCTGAAATTTATTGGCCTGAATCCGGTCATTGTTCATGGCGGCGGGCCGCAGATCAACCTGGTATTAGATAGCATGGGCATTTGCCCGCAATTTGTTCGCGGCATGAGGCTGACCGATGAGCCTACGATGGACGTGGTGGAAATGGTACTGGGCGGAAAGCTGAACAAGGCTATAGTGGCCCAGATCAACCGGCAAGGCGGCAAGGCGGTGGGCTTGAGCGGCAAGGACGGCGGGCTGATCACGGCGGAAAAATTGCACATCGTCTATCAGCCGGATGAAAACAGCCCGCCGGAAATCATTGATCCTGGCCTGGTGGGGCAAGTAACACATATCAACCCTGAAATCATTCATACCCTGACCCAGCACGGGTTTATTCCGGTAATTGCGCCGGTGGGCGCCGGCGTTGAAGGCGAAACTTTCAACATCAACGCAGATATTGTGGCCAGCCATGTGGCGATGGCGCTGACTGCCGGCCGTCTTATTCTGCTGACCGACGTGGATGGCATTCTGGATGCTTCCGGCACCCTGATTCCCTCGCTGAACGCAGAAATCGCCCATCGCATGATGCAGGAAAAAACCATTTCCGGCGGTATGATTCCCAAGGTGGAATGCGCCCTGGATGCGGTTGAGCGTGGAGTGCAGAAAGTGCATATTATCAACGGTACCCGACGGCATGCGCTGCTGCTAGAACTCTTTACAGACAAAGGCATTGGAACAGAGGTTACGTTATGACAAGTGAACAGACGGAAAACGGAGATACCAAGGATACCAAGGATACCGGGGATACCGGGGATACCGGGGATACCGGCAAATGGATGGTTCAGGCCGACGGAGTGATGGCCACAACCTACAAAAGGACTCGGGTTGTGTTTTCAAGGGGGAGTGGCTGTACCCTGTGGGATACCGAAGGCCGGTCCTATCTGGATTTTGTTGCGGGCATCGCTGTGTGCAATCTTGGCCATGCCCATCCCGCAGTTTCAGATGCATTGCGTGAACAGGCCGAGATACTGGTTCATGTGTCCAATCTCTATTATACGATTCCGCAGACCGAACTGGCAGCCTGGTTAGTCGATCACAGTTTTGCAGACAGGGTCTTTTTCTGTAACAGCGGGGCCGAAGCTAACGAAGCAGCCATCAAGCTGGCCCGAAAATATTTCAAGGACGAAGGAGAGCCGGACAGATACCGGATTATTTCCATGGTCCAGTCCTTTCATGGCAGAACATTGGGAACCCTTTCTGCGACCGGCCAGGACAAAATCAAGCAGGGGTTTTCACCCATTCTCGAAGGGTTTGATTTTGTTCCGTTCAATGATTTTCAGGCCATAAAGGAGAAAATCAGCGCATCGACATGCGCCATTTTGCTGGAACCGGTTCAAGGAGAAGGCGGCATCCGCGTCGCCGATCCGGAATTTCTTCAAAATATTCGCAGGCTCTGCAATGAAACCGGAACCCTCCTGATTTTTGATGAGATTCAAACTGGAGTTGGCCGGACCGGAAAGCTCTTTGCTTACGAACATTTCGGGGTTGAACCCGATATCATGACCCTTGCCAAGGCCCTTGCCAATGGCCTTCCCATCGGGGCCATGCTGGCGAAAGAATTCGTGGCTGCTTCGTTTGTTCCCGGATCCCATGCCTCGACGTTCGGCGGAACACCGCTGGTAACCGCTGCATCCCTCTGTGTTCTGAAAACTCTTGACCAGGAGAACATCATCGGGCATTGCGCGGAAGTTGGACAGTACTTTAAGGAGCGATTGCTGGAACTAAAAAGCCGCCATGATTCTGTCGTGGATGTTCGCGGACTGGGCTTGCTGCTGGGAATGGAACTGAACATCGACGGCCTTCCGCTGGTTCAGGCCTGCCTGGAAAAA
>SERZ01000969.1_pt1 | contig 17668 bp, 28 predicted proteins | sample 3171461 | NCBI WGS metagenome assembly SERZ01 (sample SAMN06051861, study PRJNA518727) | freshwater metagenome | biome: subpolar coniferous forest; feature: holomictic lake; material: water; isolation source: holomictic Lake 227, 6 m depth | place: Canada: near Kenora, Ontario | collected... | reverse complement strand
CGTTGATGAATCTCTTGGTCTGGCTGAAGTTTCTAATGAGTTGCTCGGCCGTTATAAAAAAAAAGCCGGTAAAGAAGCCTCAGGACTAGATACATTTGCCAATGCTGTAGCCAAAAAAGGTGAAGATCCTGCCTACAAGAGGGCAGCAGATTGGGCAACAAAACGAGCCAACAAACGCTTCTCGGGCATCGTCAAAGCCACAAACAAAGAATTTGCAAATGACCAGAAGCCGGTTGAAGAAGGCGCCGGACCTGAATTTGTAATTCATAAGAAGTCGCGTACGCCGGGTGGCATATCAGGACGAGGTGGGCAAAATGTCCACGGCGTTGATATTAAAAATGTCTACACTGATAAAGCAGAAGCAGAAGCACACGCAAAGCATTTAAGTAAATATAACCCAGTTGGATATGAAGTTTCTCCAGTAAACAATCCAAAGAAGGTCGCCGAAGGTGACGGACTTGAGTCCAACAATCCAGAGGGCATTCCTGAAACGACTAACGCAGGAACTTCTAGAAGTTCCGGAAGATTTTATAAAGGTTGGGAAATAATTTATAAAAACAACGCCCCGGTCACCGGTAAATTTGTGGGAAAACATTTGGGTAAAACCATGTGTGCTGGCTCAAAGGAAGCACTACGCAAAATGATAGACCTTAACACTAACAAAAAGGTAGAAGAGAACGGCGCTAACCAACTTGATGAACTGAAGAAGAAAACATTGAAGTCCTACGTGAAGGGCGCCCTAAACAATCCATGGGCACCGGAAGACAATGTTAAATTTCCCGATAGTGACAAACACGTTGAGCGAGACAAGGGCAAACAACGTCATAAAGGCGTCAATGGCGCAATTGATCGCCTCACCGGACAGAAGGTAAAAGAGAATCTCGGTGCAGAGCAAAAGAAAGTTGGACAAGCAGGACCAACTGATAAGGCACCGTTGCGTGGTAAGTTGGTCGGAGCATGTGAGTCCGTTGAAGAAGTAGATGAAGATTTGAGTCGCCGCGGATTTTTACGAGGGGCTGGTGCTGTGGCACTAGCAGGCGCAGCAGGAGCAGCAATGGCTGGCACCAAGGGACCAAAAGACTGGGAGCAGGGTGATAAGTTTGATGTTTCAAAATCAGGTGCCGTTAAAAAATTACAGGACTGTATTCAAATAGTATTTGATGTTTTTGGACCAGCTAACGGTGTAAAAAACGCAAATATTCGTGCTGACGGTCAATTCGGTCCTGACACTTATAAGGCGTTAGGATTGGCATATAGAATGGTAAGTAATAAAAATGTATCTTATGATCCATTATCAACTAAGTATCTAAAATTATTGGATCAATACGGATCAGCAGCCGACGCATCATTGGGTTGGAGAGCATGGTCATCCAAAGAAGCAGCCAGTGAAAGCGTGAAAGAGGGTGACGAAGGGCTTGACGCAATCAAACGTCTATTGGGTAAATAAGTTCTCAAAAACCTCACTTAAAAGGTGAGGTTTGCCATATTCCAGATAAATAGTAGTGAGGATCACGGCCGGCAAGCCCACCCTCTCTAACGCCGTGAAAGGGCATCAGCATGACTATTTATTCAGTAACCGTACCTTATGTATACAAGTGGACTCATCTCCCTACAGGAAAATGGTATATAGGTTCAAAAATTAAACAGGGGTGGAACCCCTCTCGCCATGAGGAATATATCTGTTCAAGTGAAGTCGTTAAACCTTTAGTATTGGCAAACAGAGATGAGTGGACATACGAAATATTAAGTGTAGGCGATAGGGAATATATCAAACAATTAGAAATTTTGTTGTTATGTGAAGTGGATGCTAGAAATAATCCGCAGAGTTTTAATCAGCACAATGGTGATGGAATCTATAGTAGGACTGGAACTACTCACACTGAACAAACTAAATTAAAAATGAGGCAATCTCATTTAAACCAGATTCCCTGGAATAAAGGTAAGAAACATTCCCCCGACCATATTGAAAAAGTTGCCAGCAAATTACGGGGAGTATCAACTGGGCCACGGTCCGAAGAAATGAAGGCGAAACAATCTGCCAAAATGAAGGGTCGCACACCATGGAATAAAGGTAAAATCGGAGTTCAACCGGCGTGGAATAAGGGCAAACCAACTTCCCCCGAAATTATAGCCAAACGAGTTGCGTCTAGGTTGGGTAATAAAAAAACGAATTTATCCAACGAGGACTAAATACTATTGACTTAGAGGACATTACTTGCTATAATGCTTCTTAGTTAGTCACTCATGCCGAGTGGCGAATATAAAAAACCGACACCATGTCAATTTAAATAAAGGAAATATATCATGGCAACTTTAGCAGAAATTAGGTCGCGTATTGCGGCACAAGAAAACAAGTCTAACAAGTCATCTGGTACAGGTGACAAATCAATCTACGCACACTGGAACATGGATGAGGGTACAACTACCACTCTCCGTCTCCTACCCGATGGCGACACCAGCAACCCATACTTTTGGGTTGAACGTCAAATCATCAAACTCCCATTTATGGGCGTCAAGGGTGATCCTTCGGCGAAGCGCGTGGAAGTTCAGGTACCATGTGTGGAAATGTTCGGACCGGAGTATCACTGCCCGATTCTGGCAGAAGTGCGCCCGTGGTACAAGGATGAAACTCTCAAGGAACTGGCAAACAAGTACTGGAAGAAACGTGCTTATCTGTTCCAAGGTTTTGTTCGGGCAAATCCAATTGGTGATGACGAAACACCGGCAAATCCGATTCGTCGCTTCATCATCTCTCCGCAAATCTTCACCATTGTGAAGGCTTCGCTGATGGATCCGGAAATGGAAGAACTGCCAACTGACTACCTTCGTGGTCTTGATCTGAACATCAAGAAAACATCCAAGGGTGGTTATGCGGATTACTCCACAAGCACATGGGCACGTAAGGAATCGGCACTGACCGATGCTGAACAAGCCGCGATTGAAACACACAAACTGTTCAATCTTGCTTCCTTTCTGCCGAAGAAGCCAGGTGATGCAGAACTGCGTATCATCAAGGAAATGTTTGACGCATCCGTTGACGGCAAGCCGTATGATCTGGAACGTTGGGGTCAATACTATCGTCCATGGGGACTAGATGCTCCTGCTGGTTCAGCACCGACAAGTTCGGCACCAGCAGAAACGGCAACACCAGCATCTAAGGCGCCTGAAGCATGGGAAGATGATGTGAAGGCAGCAGAGGCACCGGTCGTGGTGACTAAGGCAACAGGCGGCGACAAAGCCGCTGACATTCTTGCGCTGATTCGTTCGCGTCAGAAAACTGCCTAATCATGTTTTATGTGTATGCCTATCTTCGGGCAGACCATACTCCTTACTACATTGGCAAAGGCTCAGGAAAAAGAGCCTGGTCAAAGGGTAGTAAGGAGATTGGATTGACCGTGGACTCATCAAAAATAGTTATCCTTGTTGATAACTTGGATGAAACCACCGCATTTGAGTATGAGAGAAAACTTATTACTCTATTTGGTAGGAAGGATATCGGAACCGGCATTCTTAGAAATAAGAGTGCAGGTGGCGAAGGCAACGCTGGTTGGCACCGGACAGAGGAGCAACGGGCTAATCATTACATGAAGCGACCAGAATGGAGAGAAAAGCAATCATCAAGGTGGGTAGAAAATAATCCTTCCCTGCATGTTGACCGGACCGGACATAACAATGGTATGTTTGGAGTAAGCAGGTCTGATGAATGGAAAGAATCTATGCGAGGTGAGAATAACCCTCTCAACAAACCCGAACATCAAAAAACATGTGAGGTGTGTAATAAAACCATGCCGAAAAACATGTTCAGGATTTGGGGTCACGGACCAACATGCGGCACACAAATAAGAAAACAACGACAGGTAGAATGTAGTTGTTGTAAAAAGGAATTTGGTGCAAGCAATATTAACAAACATGAAAAAGTTTGTAAAGAAAGGAATATGATATGACACTCCCTGATGAGCGTTACAAAGCCCTCAAAGCCGGTAAAAAGTTATTGGAAGAGCTATGTGACCCGGGCAAGACGCCTAGGGTTCCTAGCATAGTACGAGACAGAGCCAGAGGGGCACTCCGACATTACCCAAGCGATTATGAGTTTGAAAAAATGTCTGACCAATGTCCTGATCTGCTGAATAAAGTGCCGTGGACAATTTCACGGCTACACACTAATTGAAAGAAAACATGGCTAATAGAAGATGCTCCGAGCGTGACCTGGCAGTTCTCGCCGGAGAGTCAACGTATCATACAGGAAAATCCTGCAGGAGAGGTCATGTTGCAGATCGGTTTGTGTCTACCCATATGTGTGTTGAATGTTCACGGAATGAGTTATACTCTATAGATCGGGATCGTTATCGCTCTCTTGAAAATACACTAAGTTGGCAGTTTAGGTCACGAAAACAGCAGGCGCAGAAAAGGGGTATTCCATTTACAATTCAACTATCTGATATTGAGCAGCCTGAATTCTGTCCGATATTAGGTATCAAATTAAATTATGGTTGGGGAGGTAAAAATGGACATCTCAGGGATCCTTGTAAAGCTACTATTGACAAGGTTATCCCGGAACTTGGTTATGTGCCAGGAAATGTTTTTATTATCTCTTGGAGAGCAAATAAACTAAAGTCAGATATGACTTATGACGAATTGGAGAAAATTATGAATTATATTAAGGAAAAAACCCATGGCTAAGCCCTTTGACATCAGTAAGTTCAGGAAAAGCATTACAAAATCCATTGAAGGACTAAGCATCGGATACAACGATCCAACTGATTGGATCAGCACGGGCAACCATGCCCTTAATTACCTTATCAGCGGAGACTTCAACAGAGGTATTCCTCTTGGTAAGGTAACCGTATTTGCAGGAGAATCAGGATCAGGCAAGAGTTTCATTTGCTCAGGTAATCTGATTCGCAACGCACAGAAGCAAGGCATCTATGTTGTCCTTATTGACTCGGAGAATGCCCTTGATGAAAAGTGGTTGACTGATCTTGGTGTTGATACATCAGAGTCAAAACTACTAAAACTGAACATGGCAATGATTGACGATGTGGCAAAAACTATTTCTGAATTCATGAAGGAATACAAAGAGATGCCAACAGAAAGCAAACCTAAGGTTCTATTCGTCATTGACTCACTTGGTATGTTGTTGACTCCGACTGATGTGAATCAGTTTGAAGCAGGTGACATGAAGGGTGACATGGGACGTAAACCTAAGGCACTGACCTCACTGGTTCGCAACTCTGTGATGTTGCTCGGCTCACACAATGTCGGTCTGGTCTGCACGAATCACACATACGCCTCACAGGATATGTTTGATCCAGATGATAAAATCTCTGGTGGTCAGGGATTCGTCTATGCCAGTTCTATCGTCGTTGCCATGAAGAAACTCAAGTTGAAGGTTGACGAAGATGGCAACAAGGTAACTGACGTTCTTGGTATTCGCGCAGCATGTAAGATTATGAAAACAAGATACGCCAAGCCATTTGAAACTGTTCAGGTTCAGATTCCGTATGCAACTGGCATGAGTCCTTACTCCGGTCTGGTAGATATGTTTGAGAAAGCAAATCTGTTGAAGAAGGAAGGCAACTCTCTGGTGTTCACCACGGTTGACGGAGAAATCATCAAGAAATTCCGCAAGGGTTGGGAACGCAATGATGACAACTGTTTAGATACCGTGATGGATGAGCAACAAAAGAAAGGATCTGGGATAAGTATTGTACAACCTCAAGAGGAAACAGTATGAGCCTAGATTTAGTAGCAGAAGTATGGGATGCTCTGCGTTCCCATGTAGATATGAACGAGCGCAAAGATGCCGCGGATACTCTGGTCAATATGTTGATTGACAATGATTATGAGGCGACAGATATCAAAGAAGCCTTTCGTGGTGACAAAGATATTCTTGGTGCTTTGAAGTTCTATGTGGAACAGCATGAAGAGGAGTATGAAGAAGATGAAGAAGATGACGAAGAATGGGACTAAATGAAGATAACAGAATTAACTGAAGCATATAACATGGGTAAAATGCCAGATATATCCCATGAGAGTTACCAGGCTGAATATGGCAAACTTATCAACCAATCTTCGAAAGTTGCCGACGTTAGAAAAAATATTGAGCTATACTGTTACCACACTCGGATATATTTTTTGGTGAAAGACCACACGATTGTTTTGGGAAATATTAATCTGGATCCGATTGATGTTGTGGGAAAACAGTACCTTAATGTATCCGGAATATTTGTTGATCCATTGTATAGGAAAACAGCGGCGACTTATTGGTTAATTTACGCAGTCAAGGAAACAATAAAACAGCCTGTAATTGCGGACGGCGCGATATTCATCGACGGGCAGGAGTTGATAGCTACATTGAAAAAACACCAGGTATTAAATGTTAGCGATCTGGATATGGGGACGGGTCGGATCTCTCCACTTCATCAACCTATTAACAGTTCATCTCATTGTTATCTTTTTAATTCAGCAAATATGGGATTTGGTAAGCAAATATTTGAAGGATCATTACCTTATACATGGTTTCCATTGTTCGAGGAGATTGAGTGAATTGGTATACTCGCGTAAGCACAGACCTTTCTACAATCCCGGATTTCATCAGTCACTTTGAGGCAGAACTTGCCGTGGCAAAGTTTGACTGTGGCATCAAAGGTAATGTAGAGAAGAATGTGGCGTCCCTTCCGGGCATCACAGAGCATCGCTTTAACCAACTCCAAGAAGTGGAAGCGGTGCTCAATTTTCTTAATTTACAACTACGCAAGATTCGGCGCAAGCATTTCCAAAAGTATCTTGAGGCATACAATCGGGCATTGTCCAGTCGTGATGCTGAAAAGTACATGGAAGGCGAGGATGAGGTGATTGACTTTGAAACTATCATCAACTCCGTGGCGTTTCTGCGTAACCAATATTTGGGTCTGATCAAAGGACTTGAATCAAAGAACTTCATGCTTGGTCACATTGTCCGACTTCGGGCAGCGGGCATGGAAGACATCACTCTCAATTAGGTTAAACCGGCGTTGTAATACACCGGCTTCTCTGTTATAATCACTCAAACTCTTAGGAATTCACATGGCTGCTGGCGATCAATTTAGCACGGGTACTACCGAAGATTCTCATTCTGTATTGGCAAAAATTCGGGCAATAAAAACCCCAACCATCGCTGCGGCGTATGATCCATTTGCAGGAACCTATACCACTGGCATCTCCGTTGCCGCGCAATCAGCCCAATCAAAGATATGGTGGGAAGGTGAAAATACCCATAGTGATCCATATGTGAAGAGGTATACCATTAGCGAATCAACTGAGGATCTATTGGCCCTTAGTACCGCATGGTATCGTATTCGTAAAAACAAAGAGTTAGCGGCCCAACCAATGATCACCACTCTTACCGATCCGAACCTGTTCAAGTGTATCACCGAAGAAGATCGGGTATATGCCGATACCATCAGGGATTTCTACAGAAAGAAGTTCATCATCCTGGCGCTAAAAGAAATCAAACTGAGTCCGTTCCGCGAGGATCTACGCAAGTTTATTCATGGTGATGGCAAGTTATTCACTGAGAAGGTTCTACCATTGGTATTCAGACTTCCTGAGTTTTATGAATACGACACGGCGTTTGCCGACATGGTGCGCGGTTTGGCCCAGCATGATCCGGATCGGTTCCAAAGAACTGCGGCGCATAATCTTCGCCCATTGACAATGTTCAGGGTGAAACGCTCCACTGAGTATTGGTTTCAGGACGAGAACGACCGTGCAGTTGTGATTATATTGGAGAATACAAATCCATGCAAATCGCTGTTTGAGCGAGAGTACAAAAAGGAATCAATGAACATGGTGACAACCGGAGTAGTTTCTCCGCGTGATGGTTTCAATTTCTTCAGAGTAGGTAAATGGGACGTAGAATAAAATAGAGTCGGTATCCGGCACTAAATAGATTTGTAGGATGGTCCTACAACCCACAGACTTTAATTTATGCGTTTAGTCTGTACGCAGTAAAAGGAAAATATGATGTACTCAAACAAGCTGGTGGCCAGCCTAAAAGCCAATGGTAAAATCCTCAGGGAATTCAAAGACACGGTCTATGTGCCGTTCGGATCAGAATACTCCCTGCTTCTGAAAAATCTCAACACGGTTCGCGCAGTTGTCAACGTCTTTATTGACGGTGAAGACCAATGCCCCGGTGGACTGATTCTGAACGCCGGGCAGGAAATTGATCTGGAGCGTTCAATCAAAAACAACAACCTGCTTGAAGGCAACCGGTTCAAGTTCATTGAACGTACTGCTGCCGTAGAAAACGGCCCTCGCGGCGTCAAGCTGGAAGACGGCATCCTTCGCGTGGAGTTTCAATTTGAGAAGCAGTATGTTCCGCCTGTCTATCAACCGAACCCTTGGGGCATACGTTACGGCAATGATCGCGGCATCACTGGGTCGTCTGGCGATTGGGCCTCTCCAGCAGGCATGACATGCGGCACAAACAACATGAATGTCGGCGGCACCATGCGTAGTATTGACCGAAGCAAAGGTGAATTTGTTAAGGCATCCGCGGCATCGGCAATCAACAACTACTGTGCCACAAACAACATTCAATCATCTGTTGGTGAAGTACATGATGGCATGGCCACAATGGATTGGATGCCGGCAAACGATGTGGGTGTCACTGTCCCGGGAAGCAAGAGTGAACAGAAGTTCCAGACAGCTTACATGGGAGCCATGGAACCAGAGAAGCATACAATCGTGCTGAAACTTCTCGGTGAGACTCCTGACAATCGGCCCGTGGAGCGTCCTGTCACCGTCAAAGCGAAACCGAAATGTGTGACATGCGGCAAGCAGAATAGGGCACATGCCAAGTTCTGTGCAGAGTGCGGGACAGCATTAGAAATCTTCGCATAACAAAGGCCCCGAAAGGGGCTTTTGCCCAAACTTGACAATAAATTCCGTTTCTGCTATAATACATTCTTACTCAGAAAGCGGGCAAATGGATCAAGAAACTAAAGACACGATCAGCAAGATTCAACAAGCAATCTGGAAACTCAAGGATACCTACTCTTTGCTGAACGGCATTGATGGTATGGAAGAGTACCTCAACACAATTTCCAATACCATCAAAAATCTGGATATGGAAATTGAAGAAATCTGGTCGCTTGAACGCGCCTAAATTTGACAATAAACCCAAACTCTGCTATAATACATACTTACTCAGAAAGCAAGCATGAAGCAACTCAAACAAACTCAAAAGATGCGGATCATCATATCCGGTGTCGCAATCTACACCACGATGAAGCAACTCCGCGGTGGCATGTTCGGCTTCTGCACACAAAATAGTGCATCGTTTCAGGCAATTGCTGCTCTGGAAAACATTCGCTCAGGTCAAGGCGCCGGCGACAAAGCATGTTGCGGTCTCGGTGGAACCTGGGAAGGTCTGCAAGTTCAACTGGATGTGCTATGAAAACTCCTAAACTCTTTGGCAACCTGGTAGTTTATGGTGTCGTTGTCGCTCTGGCGATCGGCGCATACATTGTCCTTGCGTTCCTCTAATAACTCTTAGGAAACAAAATGCTGACAAATGAACTGAAAAAGGGTGCCCGCGTCAAACTGCGTAACGGCTGGTTCGCAACTGTCATGGACAATGGCCGCGGCAACACTCGTATGTGCGAAGTTGAGGGCATGTACACCGAGACAGGTTCGGTATATTCTCACGACATTGTGATTCACTACCCGACAATTGGTTCGTCTGTGGTCATGGAGCACACTGACAAACAGTTGAAGCTCCGTGACCAGGTAAACATGTTTGGATTCTGATGACAAATTCCGTTGAACAAAATGCTCAAGTGCTGGTGGACAATATGGCGAAGAAAGTCGCCGGTCGTCCAAGCGCAAACTGGCGCACTCACGCCGATGTTGACTGGGAAGACCTGGACTTCTACGTTGGTCAGTGTCGCACTCGTCCTAACAAGGACAACTTTGACACCGCTCTGAAGGTGTTGACTGCTCTGAAATCTCAAGTACTGGATCGCAAATGAACGAATATCTAAAGTGGTCCGCCACTACAATTCTGGTACTTGGTACAATTGCCAATTCCTTCAACTGGTATCCGTTGGGCCCGCTTCTCGGTCTCACCGGATCACTGATTTGGTTGGCAGTGGCAATTCGCTGGAAAGAAAACAGTCTGATTGTGCTGAATCTGGTCATGGCCCTCGCCGGCTTAGCCGGATTGGTCTATACCTATCTGAAATGACCATTTGACAATAAATCCCGTTTCTGCTATAATACATACTTACTCAGAAAGCAAGCATGGAAACAGAAATTCAAAAACTCAACGAAGCAACTCGGGCTTTCTTCTCGGCTCTGCGCGAGTTCCAGGATAACACTGATTTTGAGGTGGAATCCATCATTGAATCTGTGGACAGGCAGGTGGAAGATTTGGTCGCCGGTATTGACCAATAATCCCATTTCTGCTATAATACATCTTTCAGTCAGTAATTAAGGAAATAAATGACTTCAACTGTGCGCGTTCTCCGTGGCGAATATCGTGGTAAACCCGTCGTCAATCAGACATTCACTCTTGTCAAGGGCTTCCAAAAGGGAGCAAATTCTGGCTACATCACCGTCAAGAACGACGGCAAATTCAAGACTGACGCCGACAAAGTGCGCGTCCTCGTCAAAGACCTCAAGTCCTTCGTGTTCACCGATGCCGGTGACATGACTCCTGTCGCCGAAGCAGTCGTTGAGGTTGCTCCGACTCCCGTTGAAACTGACGACCAAGTTATGGATCGTCTGAGCAAGCGTTTCGCCGTGCTGGACGAAATGGCACAGGCGTGTATTGACGGTAACATTCGCTCAATCATCGTCACTGGCCCTCCTGGCGTCGGCAAGTCCTACGGTGTTGAACTGCAATTGGACAAGACCAACGTTGCTGCGATTCTCAAGGGCACCCCGATTCATTACGAAGTGGCAAAGGGCGCCATGACTGCGCTCGGTCTGTATGCTCTGCTGTACAAGTTCTCCGATGCCGGCAACGTCATCGTCATGGACGACTTGGATGTGTGGAACGACGAATTGTGTCTGAACATTCTCAAGGGTGCTTTGGACTCTGGTAAGAAGCGCAAAATCTGCTGGAACTCTGATTCCTCTTTGCTTCGCAACGAAGGCATCCCGAACAGTTTTGAGTTCAAGGGTTCGGTGATTTTCATCACCAACGTCAAGTTCTCCAACATCAAGAGCAAGAAGGCTCAGGATCACTTGGACGCTCTGCAATCTCGCTGCCACTTCTTGGATCTGGCAATCAACTCTGACCGCGAAAAGATGTTGCGTATCAAGCAAGTTCACCGCGATGCTGATGGTGGTCTGTTTGCCGACTACGACTTTGACGGTCCGGAAGCCGAATACATTTTTGACTACATGATTGACAATGCTCCGAAGTTACGCGAAGTGTCCATGCGCTGTGCTTTGAAGATCGCGGATCTGGTAAAGATTCGCCCGCATGGCTGGCGTGATCTGGCCGACGCAACTATTTGCAAGGAATAACATGAGCAACAAACAAAAACAATACGGATTCTTGGCGGCAACGGTTGTCGTCATGCTGGGATTCGCAATGATTGACATTGCTCTGTACAAGGAAGTACTGTTCCTGATCGGTGCATGGCAAATCGGCTCATGGGCCGGCAACTATGCCCGCGCAAGGTGGCCGAAATGAAACAACTACTTGACGAATGCCTGACTGAATTGGGCCTAGCTCTGAAACGATTTGGCACTTACTCGTTTGACGACAAAGGTGCCGAAGAGGTTATGGATGTTGATGTGCTTGCGGAAAAGTTCCGAAAGATGTCAGTAGAAGATGCCTCAACTGTTTTGCTGGCCCTGGCGAAAAGCAAAAAGCACGGTGGACGCGGTGAAAGTCTTGTAGCCTCTATCCTCAATGAATTGGCTGAGTGGGATGAATTGCTTGATCTTCCCGAAATTGAAGAATTGGATTGGTAATGAAATCACATGAATTGGCAAAGATGCTGCTTGAAAATCCCGATGTGGAATTGATCATGCAGAAAGATTCTGAGGGCAATGGGTATTCTCCGTTGTCGGGGATTGATTTTGATGTTGTTTATTTACCTGATACGACATACAGCGGCGATGTATACTCAAAAGACAACGACGCCGACGACAACTGTATGGAAGAAGATGAATGGGCGAAACTCAAGGAAACTAATTCTGGGTACGCAGTTCTCTTTCCGGTGAATTAGGGCTTGACATTTCCCTTTTTAAATGTTAAAATGTGTCTTTCTTCAAGGAGTAATATGAAGCACAAATTTCTCTCAGTCATCGTCATTGCCGCAGCGATGATCACATCTTTCCCTGTTGACGCAGGTAGTATCGGGCGTTCCGGAGGCTCCAGTAGTTCTTCCAGTCGCTCGTATTCGGCACCCTCGCGACCGAGTTATTCGGCCCCGGCACCAAGTCGTCCGTCTGTGGCCCCTGGTGGCATCGGTGGAACGTCAGGTTCAATGGGTGTCCGAAAAAGTGAAGTGACTGCGCCCGTTGCTGCGAAGGTCCAAGCAGCACGACCAGTGCCCGCACCGAGTCCAAGCACCTCGCCCGGATATTCAAATCCGACTCCGTCTTATGGTGTGGCCCCGCAGCCCGTATATCAACCGACTGGTAGCCCGTTCATGAGTTCACTCGGCGGCGCGTTCGCAGGCAGTGTTCTTGGCAACATGATGTTCAGTGGTAACCGATCAGGTGGTACAGTCGTCAATGCCGGTGGCGGAGGATATCAGAACGGTGGCGCTGCTGTCGCAGGTGATCCGTACAACGCAGGTGGTGCTGTCCTTCATGCGAAGTCGTACGGCATCGGTGACTTTATTTGGGACGTTATTCTGTTCGCCATTCTGGTGGCATTGTTAGTTGGTCTTGCTTTTCTGGCTTATAAAGGATTTAAAATGGTAAAGAATTATGTGAACAAAGAACGTGGTGTGGTCCCGACACAGCCCTTCAGCCCCACTCATACGTTTTGGGAGATTCAAAAGGCATTCTCCACTGCTGATATCGCAGTATTGACTGCCCTCCTCGGACCCGATCTGGTTGACGAAGCAACCCGTGATCTGCAACCGAGTACTCTGACGCTGAGTAAGGTCAGTCACGAAGTTGTGTTGAATAACCCGCGTGAGTTCAGCGTACATTACACCTTCGAGGACGATGGTCTTCAAGTGGATCAAGTGTGGCACTATGAGTTGCACGACGGCATATGGAAGTTGAACGGCATTGAAACTGTATAAGGAGCCTCTGAAATGAGGACAAGAATGAATACCCTTCCCAATATACGTGCAAGCCCTGCTTCATCGGGCTAGTCACCCTAGTAAATTAATATCATATACTATAGATTATAATTGGTTAGTGTAAAGAGGGACTTCGGTCCCTCTTTCGCCGGCTACTTCTTGTCTTTTTCAGCGTTTTTAATAAAACGATCAACACTTGCCTGGTGTGCTGCAATGGCCACCTGTTGCTCATGGAACTCAGCAGAAAGTTTTGAGTAGTCGTGCATCCCGTAAGTAAATGCAGCGAATACAATTGCCTGAATGACAGATATGAAATACATAAATACCCGAGAACCACCTTTTATTTGGGACATTATCTCAGATTCGGCCTCTACGTGCTGCGCGAATTCTTCTCGGTGTGCTTTGAATTCTTTCTTGTGATCATATATCTCTGTGCTAAGGGCATTCAGTGCCATGGTATTGGCACCAAGATTAATCGCCATTGCCTGAAGGATCAGAAGATTGGCGCGTTTACCTGGGTCATTTTCAGCAGATATCAAGTCCAGAATGTTTTGATCTATGTTGTCTGTTGCTCTATGATACTCCATTACACGCCTTTTCGTTACATGTATTTATCGGATTTGGGTAAAACAGAAACCACTACTATTATGCCGTTGTGCTTGCTTTCCCCCGGAGAATAGTGTATACTAGGAGAATGAAAAAATGCGTAATACAAATAGCAGATGAAGTAAACTGCAAGATCCAGGGGTTAGACTTGCCCGAACGACGACAACTGATGAAGATGTTCTCGTTTGAGGTACCAGGGGCGCGATATTTGCCGAGTGTCCGGCTGGGGCGATGGGACGGTAAAGTATCGTTCTTTTCGCTTGCTGGCAGCACCTATATCAATCTGCTTGAGGAAATCATTCCGGTGCTTGACGGCGCCGGATATCACATTGATATTGATGATCGCAGAGAGTATTCCAGATCATTTACCTTTGACCAAGTAAAGGAGGACACCTATTCTGATACACTCTGGCCTAAAGGTCACCCGGTTGAGGGCACGCCAATTGTGCTGCGGGACTATCAGGTGGAGATTATCAATCGCTTCCTTGGAAATCCACAATGTCTGCAGGAAATTGCCACCGGTGCAGGTAAGACGCTTATCACAGCATCACTGAGTAAGAACATTGAGGCATACGGTCGTTCCATTGTCATTGTGCCTAACATCAGCCTTGTTACTCAAACAGAAGCAGATTACATCAATATGGGCCTGGATGTAGGTGTATACTTCGGTGGACGCAAAGAGATTGGCAAGACGCATACCATATGCACCTGGCAATCACTGAATAATCTGTTGAAGAATACCAAAGCGGGTGAGGCAGAGGTGACCATTCAAGACTTCCTTGAGGGTGTGGTATGTGTCATTGTAGATGAGGTTCATCAGGCTAAGGCAGATGCCCTCAAAACTCTACTCACCGGCGTCATGAGCACCATTCCAATTCGTTGGGGTCTCACAGGAACAATACCAAAGGCAAAGTTTGAATCGCAGGCTCTACTGGTCAGTCTCGGTCCGGTGATCAATAAGTTAGCCGCAAGTGAATTACAAGAGCAAGGTGTTCTGGCAAATTGTCATGTGAATATCATTCAGATGCAGGATGAGGTTGATTTCCGTGATTACCAAACTGAATTGAAGTATCTGGTAAGTAACGATGAGCGGATGATTGCCATTGCCAAAGAGATTGCTCAGGTGAATCGCACCGGAAACACTCTGGTGCTGGTGGATCGTATTGAAGCCGGAGAGAAACTTCTGGCAAATCTGACGAACTATAACACCCTAAAGGAGGATGTAGTATTTGTTTCAGGTGGCACCAAGTCAACTAAACGAATTGAGCAATATGCCGATGTTGCCACTGCCACTAACAAGATCATCATTGCCACATACGGTGTGGCGGCAGTCGGGATAAATATTCCGCGATTGTTCAATGTGGTATTGATTGAGCCAGGCAAATCATTTGTGCGAACCATTCAGAGTATTGGTCGCGGGTTGCGAATGGCCTCTGACAAAGACTTCGTCCAAATCACTGACATTACCAGCAGTTGTAAGTTCTCCAAACGCCATCTGACTCAACGAAAGGCCTTCTATAAAGAGGCTTCGTATCCGTTTGACGTAACCAAGGTCAAGTATAAGCCTTGACTTTTATTCAATTTTATGTTATAATACACAATGTTCATATTAACCCTTGACAACAATACCAGATACAATCTGGAAACTCTCCCGGATGAGATTGACGACCTACGGTTTGCCATTCTTGACAATTCAAATCCTCAGAATGTTGACTATCATTACATTCCGCTGATCTTTTTGGAATCATTCAATTCTCCTGCTCTGGTTCTACGAATTGGTTCAAGCACGGTGAAGATGCCAGTTGATTGGCAAATCGTCATCGGCGAAAAGGAACACGGTGATCTGGAAACATTACCGTTGACCAGCATCAATGACAGAGGTTTCAACGCCTTTGAGTTCAACCCGCTTACTTCTTTCTCTCCCTCATTCCTCCCGATTGAAATTGTGGACATTTACAATGATGTCACATGGTATGCCCCGCGCCTGAAGAACGGTCAATTTCTGTGCGTCCCCATTGAAGACGGACCGAAACCACGGTGCGTGTACTTCGTCAAAGAAGTATCACGTAATTGCGAAGTAATTGATTATTCACAGGCGTTTTAATGTTGGTATTTACATATGGCATGTTGACAAACAGTAATATCATGTCAGCAGAAGCACGAAGATTAGGAGCGGCCGAACTACCGGGATTCGCCTGGGAGATGCTCAGTCATGCCAACGTGTTTAGGCGTCCGGGTAACTCGGTCCTTGGCGTTCTATGGGAAATAGACTATAATCTGTTGAAGCAATTAGACAGGCGCGAAGGATATCCTTATTCTTATACAAGGGAAATGGTTCGGGTTCAGCACCACGGACGAACAAGGGCCGCATGGGTTTACATCATGACACGGCATCACCGTCGTCAAGTCCGTGAATGTTACCCAAGTGAACATTATTTTTACTCGGTGTTAGAAGGTCTGGAAGAATCTGGAATTGCTGACCCTAATTTAGAACACCATGACGCATACGGATTTAATTGATGATGTCCACAGGATGATTCTGAAAGAGTGGGCTACAGATGCACTCAATGAATTCTTCCTAACCGGACTCCGAGACGACGATACGTTGTCTAAGTATCACGACTCTCTTGGCAGATACATTCGGAACAAGTACAATCTGTGGAGTATCCCGTGGGTGCCTGAGATGGGTGAGTTCTGCGGATGCCTTTGTGATATGTCGCCGTGGCACCCCGATTCAGTCAGCATGACCATCGTCAAAGAAGTATGGAAGAAAGGTCCACATGGCAACTAAAGCGAAAGTACCAACTGACGAGAAGATTGATGCAGACCTCAATTTGTTTGAGGCACTGGCTGCGCTGGATCGCAAAGACTACGACTATTATGACAAGTTGACTCCGGAACAACAGAAGAAGTTTGTGCCGTATATGTACACACATTGGATGAGCGCCATCAAAGGTGCCGGAGCACTTCAAGGATACTATCTACGCTCAGTGGATTATCATGTCAACAAGTATCTGTTCAACGAGAATGTCTCCAAGCATCCTAAACTACAATGGCTGATGATGTGCGCCTCTTCTCCTGGTCTTGGCAAGCAATTCCATCAATGGATTCCTCACCTTAGTTCGGCTGTGGTATCCCTTGACAAGGCAACAACGAAGAAGGAAGTATCCGAGTACTTCAAGAAAATCTATTCAAAGCAATCTCAGGACACCGTGAATCAATTGGCAGAGGCATTTGTGTCTGATCATGACCGTAAACGGCATCTGGCCGTGCTATTCCCTCTGATGAAACTCACAGACATTGAGGCCCTTTCGCATGTGGTCAGCGACGAAACCATAGCACAATATGACAGAGATAGCGGAAACTAAACCGAAGTTCGGATGCGAATTCTGTGGACGAACTTTCCTTCGGGAGACCACAGAGTTAAAACATATCTGTGAGTATAAACACCGCTGGCAAGAAAAAGACAAGCAAGGCAATCGTATCGGCTTTCAAACATGGCTGCAATTCTACACAAAGAACAGCACCAGCAAGAAGAATCGCACCTATCAGGAATTCATAAAGAGCGCATATTATACGGCGTTCGCCAAGTTCGGCACTCATTGTGTGAACATCAATGCCATCAATGTCAGTAGGTTCGCAGACTGGCTACTAAAAGAACAAATCAAGATTGACCAATGGTGTCACGATTCAATTTATACTCGGTATCTCATTGAGTATTTGAGAGTAGAGGATCCGTATGATGCCATTCACCGCAGTGTGGAAACATGTATTCGGATGACCAAGGAAGAAGGAATTCA
>SERZ01000968.1_pt1 | contig 17669 bp, 13 predicted proteins | sample 3171461 | NCBI WGS metagenome assembly SERZ01 (sample SAMN06051861, study PRJNA518727) | freshwater metagenome | biome: subpolar coniferous forest; feature: holomictic lake; material: water; isolation source: holomictic Lake 227, 6 m depth | place: Canada: near Kenora, Ontario | collected... | reverse complement strand
AGGATGTATTCCTAAATCATGTCAGGAAAAATAAGACGCCGGTCACAGTCTTCCTGATTAACGGGGTCAAGCTTCAGGGGATTATTACTTGGTTTGATAATTTTTCCGTGCTGCTTCGGCGGGATGCTCACTCCCAGCTGGTTTATAAGCATGCGATTTCGACCGTGATGCCGGCGCATCCGATCCAGCTCTTCGATTCGAAGGATTTGGACCACGACTAGTCCGGTGCAGGCGACCCGCGCCGCAGTGCTTCACCCGGTACTGCGACGTCAAACCGGCGATGACGGCCGACGCACTCCGGCGGCACGGCTTGAAGAGGCGGTGGCGCTGGCCGCCGCCATCGAGCTTTCGGTTGTTCACGCCGAAACCATTCCGGTCTCCCGTCCGAATTCTTCAACTCTGATCGGTTCCGGTGCAATTAAGCGCTTGGCCGAACTCGTGACGGCTGAAGAAATCGGCCTGATCGTGGTCGATCACGCGCTGTCGCCGATCCAACAGCGCAATCTGGAGCGAGATACCAAGGCCAAGGTCATCGACCGCACCGGCCTGATTCTGGAAATCTTCGGGGCCCGGGCCCAAACCCGTGAGGGCCGGTTGCAGGTTGAGTTGGCGTCATTGACTTATCAGCGCTCGCGGCTGGTGCGATCCTGGACCCACCTGGAACGTCAGCGGGGCGGCTTCGGCTTTCTCGGCGGCCCCGGCGAGTCGCAATTGGAGCTTGACCGCCGCCTGATCGGCGACCGGATCATTCGCATTAAGAAGGAACTGGAGGAGGTTCGGCGCACCCGCGCCCTGCATCGTCGCGCCCGCGAGCGCGTGCCCTATCCGGTGGTCGCTCTGGTCGGTTATACCAATGCCGGCAAGTCAACCCTGTTCAATCGCATGGCCGGAGCCGAGGTTTTCGCCAAAGACCTGCTCTTTGCCACGCTTGATCCAACCATGCGCGCGATTCCGCTGCCTTCGGGTCGACAAATTATTCTGTCGGACACGGTCGGCTTTATTTCGGATTTGCCGCACGGCTTAGTCGAGGCTTTTCGCGCTACTCTCGAGGAAGTTTCGGCTGCCGATATCATCCTTCATATTCGTGACATTTCGCACCCGGAAACTCTGGCTCAACGCGATGATGTCCATACCGTGCTCAAAGATATGGGGATCGAGCCGGAAACCGATCTTCGTCTGGTCGAAGTCCTCAACAAAACCGATCTGCTGGACGACGAAGCCAGAGAGCACGCCCTGACCCGCAGTGCCGCAAGTCAAATAACCGCGGCGGTTTCGGCCCTGACCGGCGAGGGGTTGGACCGCCTGTACGCCTTGCTCGACCGCCTGATGACTGCGGAACGCGAGGTTGCCGAACTGACCCTTGACCCCGGCGACGGTGCCGCATTGGCGTGGCTTTACAGTCATGGCGAAGTACTGAACCGTCGGGATGATGAACACGCTACTTATCTGACGGTTTCGCTTGAGCCGGCTGATCTTGCGCGCTTTCATCACCGCTATTCAAAGATATAAGACGGGACCAAGAGCGGATCGGTGTAAGATAGAGTGAGTCGTGGTGCTGGCGGGGGCGATATTCCATGCGTACCGGGATTTCCTGGTTTCTGCCGGTGCTGCTTTTAGCCGCGACACCGGCCCCGGGGCAGCAGCCGCCGGCAAAGCCGGTCGCCGGGCAACCAAGCGCCGAAGCAAAGCCGGCCGCCCCCGAAGCGCGGGAAGTCCTTCGAACCTGCGAGGATCCTCTTTTCATCGAGTGCTTCAAGCAATGGCGCCCTGGGCTCGACCGGCGCCGTGGACAGCCGCCGGCTTCCGCCGCCCGCCCGCCCGAAACGCCTCAAAAGCCAAATAAATCCTCACCCCCGCCCAACAATGCTAAACAGCCGCCCTACGGCAGCGACGACGCGCCGCCACCCGGAGCCATGTTGATTCCCGAAGGCAAGACGGACGACAGCAAACCCGAAGAACAAAAGCCCGAAGAGAAAAAAACCGACGAGCCGAATCCGCCCGAAAACATGAAACCTGCGGACATGAAACCCGCGGATATGAAGCCCGAAGATGTCACCCCCGGAGCGGCCGAGGTCGGCAAAGCGGGAACAGACACCTCCGGGCCGGGAGGGCTGACCAAACCGGGAGAGGCCAAACCCGGTGATACTAAAACCGGGGCAACGGATCCGAACCGGACCGGTGCGCGCGACCGCCGACCCGGAGAAAGCAAGCCGGCCGAAAAACCGCCGGAAAAGTCGGTAAAGGTCTCACCTCCTCCCGATTCCGGCCAACCAATGAATAAACCAATTCCGCCGGCGCCGCCGCCTCCACCGGAATCCGAGCAAGATTTGGCTACGTACGAAGCCTTGGCACGTTCTATTCAGGAACAGGGGCTCCAAGACCGCTTGCAACTCGGCGGCCCGCCAAAGGGTGGCAGTGTAACTCTCGAAGTAAAAATGGGGAAACCGGCCCGGCCCCGGCCGGTATCGCCGAATCCGGATCAGTGGCCGGATATCGAATAACCGGCTATTGTACCTTTTCCAACACGGAACCTGCACCCGGCGCCCGCGAACAGACCCGATTGCGGCCGGAGCGTTTCGCATCGTAAAGTGCGGCATCGGCACGCGCAAATAAATCATCGGAAGATTCGCCGGGAATGAATTCCGTGACCCCGGCTGACAAAGTAATGGTACCGAAATTCTCGTTTTTATTACGATTTATAATTTGACTGCCTGCAACGGTAATGCGCAGTCTATCAGCAAGTACAACCGCTTCGCTCAGTGTATTTTTCGGCAAAATAGCCGTAAATTCTTCGCCGCCAAAACGGGCCACCGTATCACCGGTTCGCACACCATTGGTCAAGGCACGAGCAACCAAGCGTAGAACATGGTCACCAACCAAATGGCCATGACGATCGTTGAACAGCTTAAAGTGGTCTATGTCAACTATGAGCAGTGATAATGGCTGTTCGGTCTCTATCGCGGCCTGAATCGCCTCCGTCAGCGCAATCTCAAAACCTTTACGATTAGCAATCCCGGTCAGCCCGTCGGTCATCATCTCGCGCCGCGCACTGTGCAGCTTCGCACGCAATACCGCGAGTTCAGACCCTGTATCGACCAATCGCTGCATCAAACGGCGGTGGTCTTCAGAAATCGTGCGCGTCTCAACCACAATCTCGCTAATAGCGGCGCGCAAGTCGGCAATAGTCATCGGGCGGTCAAGATTATCTTGTAAACACCCGATCGTTTCACAGTAACGTCCGGTATCGGCACTTGCCGCTTCCAAAACCTCCAACAACCGATCAAGCGCCGTCTGCGTACGTTCGCCGGCCTCTCTTATTGCTTTGGTCTCCGCATCACTGCTAAAAAAGCGTTGAAACAACTCGTCACAACAGGACTGACTAAACGGTCTTTTATCTTTATGAATTAAATTAATAGCGCGGGTCAAATCCGGCAAGCAGTCAATGTAATAGGAATACCACAGAGTATAGTTTGCGGGACCCGGTTCAAGTTTTTCAGCCAGCATCCGGCTCAAGGCGCGCTCCGCCGCCTTAAAGCCCGCGATTGCCTTTTCACCATGCTTCATGGCTGATTATCCCGCCCCAGCCCGAAACGGGCACCACATAGATTTCACTATAATTTACATGCAAGATTGCTGCAACCCGCCCTTTTAACAAAATTTAGTTGCACTGTCCGACCGAGTTATCAGCACATATTCGGGTTCCATCCACCCACTTTGCCCCTGATAGCTCCGCATTACGCAGCTCAGCACGCTCCAAACGAGCGCCTGACAGATCGGCCCCCCGTAAATTGACATTAAATAGCTTGGCATTCCGCAAATCAGCCCCCCGAAAAGAGGCCCCGGCAAGATCGGCTCGACTGAAATCCGAATCGATCAACCGGGCACCCTCGAACTGCGCTCCGGTTAGTTTGGCGCTGACGAACTTGGCACGGTAAGCATCAACATTATTCAGCCGGGCGTGACTGAGATCGCTCCGTATAAACGTCGCCTCACGCAACACGGCGCCACTCAGATCAACATCGGTCAGCACCCGGTCGTCCTGTAAACACCGGTACCAATTGACCTTGGGCGCCGCACCATCCGTACAATCGGCCTGCGCGCAACCCGACCAAAGCATAAAGGCTAAGGCCGGGCCGACAAGCCGGTATGCCGCCGAAATCATCACGATCGCACCAGAGGCTTATACTTGATACGATGCGGCTGTTCGGCATCCGTGCCGAGACGGCGTTTACGATCCGCCTCGTAATCCTGATAATTACCCTCAAACCACACGACTTGACTGTCGCCTTCGAACGCCAGAATATGGGTGGCAATGCGGTCGAGGAACCAGCGATCATGGCTGATCACCACCGCACAGCCGGCAAAGCCGTTCAGGGCTTCTTCCAGGGCTCGCAAAGTATCGACGTCAAGATCGTTGGTCGGTTCGTCAAGCAGCAAAACATTCGCACCCGACTTCAACATCTTGGCCAGATGAACCCGGTTGCGCTCGCCGCCGGAAAGCTGCCCGACCTTTTTCTGTTGATCGGCGCCGCGGAAATTAAAGGCCGAAACATAAGCCCGTGACGGCATGGTCTTTTTGCCGAGTTCGATGACATCGAGCCCGTTGGAAACTTCTTCCCATACCGACTTGGCGGGGTTCAACGAATCGCGCGACTGGTCGACATAACCGAGGCTGACGGTATCGCCGACTCGAAACGCCCCGGCCTCGGGCTTGTCCTGACCCGTGATCATGCGAAACAGCGTGGTTTTGCCGGCGCCGTTGGGACCGATCACGCCGACGATACCGCCGGGCGGCAAACGGAAGCTTAGATTCTCGATCAACAGACGATCGCCGAAGCCCTTTCGAATTGCCTCCGCCTCGATCACCAGATTGCCGAGACGCGGCGGCGTCGGAATAATAATCTGAGCCTCACCGCCGGCCTGATCCTTGCTTTGTGACAGCAAAGTCTCATAGGCGTTGATGCGGGCCTTGCTTTTGGTCTGCCGAGCGCGCGGCGACTGGCGAATCCATTCCAGTTCCGAAGCCAGCGACTTTTGGCGGGCCTGCTCCTGCTTGCCTTCCTGCTCCATCCGCTTTTGCTTCTGTTCCAACCAAGCCGAGTAATTCCCCTCGTAGGGAATCCCTTGCCCGCGGTCGAGTTCCAGAATCCAGCCGGTGACATTATCAAGGAAATAGCGGTCATGGGTGACCAGAACCACGGTTCCCTTGTATTCCTCAAGATGACGCTCCAACCAGGCCACCGATTCGGCATCGAGATGGTTGGTCGGCTCGTCAAGCAGCAACATATCGGGCTTTTGCAGCAGTAATTTGCACAAAGCGACCCGACGTTTTTCACCGCCCGATAGAGTGGATACTTCGGCATCGCCGGGCGGACAGCGCAGCGCATCCATGGCGATTTCGACTGTCCGGTCGAGATCCCAAGCGTCCGCCGCCTCGATTTTTTCCTGAAGCACGGCCTGTTCGTCGATCAGCGCCGTCATTTCATCGGGGTCTTCGACCTCGCCCAACCGCGCACTGACCGCTTCGAAGCGATCAAGCAATGCCTTGGTTTCCGCCAAAGCCTCCAGCACGTTTCCCTGAACATTTTTGGTCGGGTCGAGTTGCGGCTCCTGCGATAAGTAGCCGACGGTCGCCCCTTCGGCCGACCATGCTTCGCCCGCATAGTCCTTATCCAGCCCGGCCATGATCTTCATCAGGGTCGACTTACCGGCACCATTGGCACCCAGCACACCGATCTTGGCCCCGGGGTAGAAAGACAGCCAGATATTCTCCAGCACTTTCTTACCGCCGGGATAGACCTTGGACAGCCCCTTCATCACATAGACGTACTGATAAGCGGCCATGGCCGTGCTCACTCCCGATGATTTACCCGTCGGATATGTAGCGCATCCGCGGGCCTACGGGAACCCCGGCCATTCAAAACCTTCTTAGTGAAGTTCGGCCGGCACCGAGTAACCCGAACCGAACAGGAACTCGCACCGGTCATTAATGCCTTCCAGCAGTTCGCGCCGAACTTCGCCGAACAGTTCACGCACGGTCACGATGCCGATAACCTTGCCGTTGGCCACAACGGGTATATAGCGCGAACCAAAGGTCTGCATCATGTCCAACGCCTCGACCGGGCGAGCGTCGGCCGGCAGGGTCTCATGAATTCTGGTCATGACTTCAACAATCTGAACCTGCGAAGCATCCCGGCCCTGCGCCACGACACGAAAGATGATATCGCGCTCGGTTACGATGCCGACGAGAGCGCCGTTAGCGATAACCGCGACCACGCCCCGACGACGGGTGGCCATCGCCGCAGACGCCGCGGCAACGGTGACTTCGGGAGCAAGTGAGATCAGCCGGTTCGAACGAACGATATCGGCAAGCGTTTTCCGGTTCGACATAGTTTTTCTCCTTCGTATGGAGCGAATGCTGAGCGCAAAAAAGCACTCCCCCCATGCGCCCGTCACCCGGGAGCCGCATCGGACCGTCCGCTCGTACATGCTAGCGCGACATTTTGTCGCATCTCATGAACAGGGATGTAGCACGTGTTTTGCCGTGCCGCAATAAATTAACAGCCAACCAAAGCATCGGGCTGGGGCTCTATGGCAGATACATCACACTCTAACCATACTAAAGAGGGCTTTAATTCCATGATTTGCAACTCATAGCATTTAATTAAAAAGGGATGCTTTGGCTATCTTATTGATTTTATTGAAACTGACCTAAGCGCAGCACCCTGTCAATCTTTACAGGGTGCTGCGCTGTTTTTATAAGAAATTTTACGCAAAATTTGGCGATCTTGGCTGCAACGCAGTCGAAATCACAGCCGCAGTGCGGCGTACGGGAATCCCGCAGACCCGTATCGTTAACTATTTTGGTGCCAACTTTTTGACCAGAGGCATGGATTCTCAATGCCTCGAATGGCAGTGAGATTTTCCAAAGTAAAATTCACCGGGATATCTTGGGGGGGTATCTTATCTCGTTGCGCTCAGGTCTCGTTGCGCTCAGGTCTCGTTGCGCTCCGGGCGCGCGCCAAAGCGCACGTGGTCACAACCGATGCTGCTCCCGACGGAGCCGCCCCAACGGTCCGGTCATGGACCGACCCCGTTGGGATCAAAGACTATTTTCAACCGCTCCCCTGCCCTCAACCGGCATCGGAGGCTTTAGCGGCCCGCTTGCGGTCGTTGGGGTCAAGCATGAGTTTGCGCAAACGGATGCTTTTCGGGGTAACCTCGACCAATTCGTCGTCGCCGATATAGGCCAGCGCTTTTTCCAGAGTCATGATAATCGGAGGCGTCAGACGCACCGCCTCGTCCTTGCTGGTGGTACGGATGTTGGTCAGCTGCTTACCCTTCAGCACATTGACCTCCAGGTCGTTGCCACGGGTATGCTCGCCGATGATCATGCCCTGATAGACCGGGACCCCAGGCTCGATCAGCATCGGGCCACGATCTTCCAGATTCCACATCGCATAGGCGACCGCGTTACCGTCACCGTTGGAAATCAGCACACCGGTACGCCGGGCGGCGATCGGCCCCTTGTACGGAGCATAGCCGTGAAACAGCCGGTTCATCACCCCGGTGCCGCGGGTATCGGTCAGAAACTCGCCATGATAACCGATCAAGCCGCGGGACGGCGCATAGAAGCACAGGCGGACTTTCCCGCCGCCCGAGGGCCGCATTTCGGTTAGCTCGGCCTTGCGCTCCGACATTTTATTGACGACCGCGCCGGAATATTCCTCGTCGACATCGACCACCACCTCTTCAATCGGCTCCTGCCGCTGACCGGTGATCGGATCGGACTTGAACAACACGCGCGGCCGGCTGATCGCCAGCTCAAACCCCTCGCGGCGCATGGTCTCGATCAGAATGCCCAATTGCAATTCGCCGCGACCGGCCACTTCGAAGGCATCGGCCTCTGCGGTGGGGGTCACGCGAATCGCAACATTGCCCTCGGCCTCACGCAGCAGACGATCCCGAATCACCCGGCTGGTGACCTTGTCGCCCTCGCGCCCGGCCAGCGGACTCGCATTAACCAAAAACGTCATGGCCAGAGTCGGCGGATCGATCGGCTGCGCCGCGATCGGGTCGGTCACCACCGGATCGCAAATGGTGTCGGCAACGTTGGCACCGGTCAGACCGGCCACGGCCACGATATCCCCGGCCGATGCCTCGTCGAGCGCCACCCGCTCCAAGCCACGAAAAGCCAGAATTTTAGTGATACGGCCCTGTTCCAGCACCTTGCCGTCGCGTGACAGCGCCTTGACCGGCATATTGGGCCGAATCGTGCCGGATTGAATGCGGCCGGTCAGCAAGCGGCCAAGATAGGGATTGGCCTCCAGCGTGGTCGCCAACATACGGAAGGGAGCATCGGCCTCGACCTGATGCGGCGGCGGAACATGGCTGCGCACCAGATTGAACAGCGGCGCCATGTCAACGCGCGGGGCATCCAGGTTCTCGGCGGCCCAGCCATGGCGGCCGGACGCGAACAGAGTCGGGAAATCCAATTGATCATCGTCGGCATCAAGCGCCGCGAACAGATCGAACACCTCGTCATGAACTTCATGCGGCCGGGCGTCGGGCCGGTCGATCTTGTTGATCAGCACGATCGGGCGCAAACCGAGTTTCAGCGCCTTGCCGACCACAAATTTGGTTTGGGGCAACGGCCCCTCGGCGGCATCGACCAGGACGACCACGCCGTCAACCATCGACAGGATGCGCTCGACTTCACCGCCGAAATCGGCGTGGCCGGGGGTGTCAACAATGTTGATCCGCATGTCGTGCCACAGCACCGACGTACATTTGGCCAGAATGGTAATGCCGCGCTCACGCTCCAGCTCATTGCTGTCCATGGCGCATTCGGCCACCTGCTGATTGTCGCGGAAGGTTCCGCTCTGCCGCAGCAGTGCGTCGACCAGTGTGGTTTTGCCGTGGTCAACGTGGGCGATGATGGCGATGTTGCGCATATCCATGAACGGTAACTTTCCTCAAGCCGCATTGTGCGGTGCAATATCACGAGCACCCGTCGAACTCAAAGCCCGAAAAAGCGCCGGATCAAAACTGCCAGACTTTTCGGGTCTTCTCCCGCCTCTTCGTCGCCCGGCCCGGCCGCCAAAGCGGCCCTGGTCGAAACATCACGTTCCATAACAAGTTTACCCAACCGCGACACCAGCTCCGGATTGCCACAGAGCACACCGGCCAGATCCTGCTTGGTGATCTCGAACAAGCAGCAATCCTCGGCGGCGGTCACGGTGGCGGAGCGGGCCTGACCGGTCAGCAACGACATTTCTCCGAAGCAATCCCCCGGCCATAAGCGCCCGACCGTAACCGGACCGGGTGTGGCCTCGCCTTCTTCGTCGCCGATGCTCCGGACCGAAACCTCCAGCGCGCCTTCGACCACCACCATCATGCTGTCGCCTTCGCTACCCTCGGCCAGCACTTCTTGCCCGCCCCGGGGTCGCAGAATTCGCAGACCCGCGGCCAACACGCGCAACTCGTCCCTGGACAAAGGCTGAAACAACTCGACCTTAGCCAAGATGGCGTTGCGCGCCTCCAGCGGATAGTGGCGCCCGGTCAGCGGATCCTCAGGAGGTACATATAACTGATGACGGGCCGGATGCAGCGTGATTCCGGCGCAATGCAGGTAGTCTATCGCATGACGCAACACGGCATTCTTGGCATGCCGGGGCCTGACCCGCTCGATATTGATACAAAAGAGCAACCGGTAGATCACCTGCCCGTTTTCAACCGCCGCAATCCGAACATGAGGCTCCGGCTCCGACAAGACCAGATCATCATGAACCGCCCGCACCAGCGCCGTCCCGAAGATACGAACAAGTCGAGCCGGAGCGTTTTCACTGCCGACCGCAAGCGTACAAGAAATCTCCGTGACCGGCGACGGACGCGACCGATTCGTAATCAGGGCGGCGGTCAATTCACTGTTCGGAATGATCAGTATATTTTCCCACGGATCGGCCAGCAGGGTAGAACGCCATTGAATCTCCAGCAATTTACCGGAAATCGTCTGACCCCGAACCGTAAATTCGATAATGTCCGCGATTTTGAAGGAACGATCGAGATTCAGCGCGATTCCGGAAAATATATCGGAAACCACACCGCGCAGGGCGAAGCCGACAACCAAGCCGGCAATACCCGAGGCGGCCAGCAACGCCGAAATCGACTGATCGAACACCAGTTGGAGAATGAGCGCCAGAAATGAGAAATAAATGACACAGCTGGCGATCTGCATCGCCAGCTTAGGCACCGCCGGCCCCATGCCGGGCAGGTCGAGCCACCGCGCCAGCTCTCGCAGAATCGTGTCGCAAAGATAAGCTAAGCCGAGCAATTGCGCCGTCGGCAGCACATAAGCCGGCATCGCCCCGTAATCGAAGCGCTCCGGAGCCGACCAGGAAAACACGCTACCGAACAAACGGTCGGCCGTAACGGCTAACAATAATGTCGCCGCCACCGGCAATAATCGATCCATACGCCGCATTCTTGACACCTCAAGACCCCGCCGTCTGAGATACGATAAGATCGCCCGGCTCTTCAATGAATTATATCGGTGGGGGCGGACCGCGATTGCGGCCACGGACCCGTCATCGCCCCGGACTGCACTAACGAGTACATACGAAAGTATGAGTTTTTCGGTTGACGATCCGGGGAGTATCGCGCAGAGTACGCGCATGATTGTCCAAAAACGCTCTCTTTCCGATTCGGAACGACTCGACTGGTTGCGCCTCATCCGCGCAGAGAATGTCGGACCGATTACCTTTTTTCGCTTGCTGGGCCAATACGGCACGGCGACCGGCGCTCTGAAGGCGTTGCCGGAGCTGGCCCGGCGCGGTGGCCGAACCGGTCCGTTGCGCATCCCCTCCAAGGCGGAAGCGGAGCGTGAGCTGAGCGCAAACGCCCGTCTCGGCGCGCGTTTGCTGGCCGCGTGTGAACCGGAATATCCCCACAGCCTGGCGGCGATCGACGATCCGCCGCCGTTGATTTCGGTGTTGGGGCATGTCCACCTGCTTGATCGGCGCTCAATCGGAATCGTCGGCGCTCGCAATGCCTCACTCAACGGCCGGCGCTTTACCGAGCAACTGGCCAGGGACTTAGCGGCAGCCGGGTTGGTCGTGGTCTCCGGCATGGCGCGCGGCATCGACACTGCGGCTCACGAGGGCGCAATAGAAGGCGGCACGGTGGCGGTGCTGGCCGGCGGCGTCGATGTGGTTTACCCCGAAGAAAATCAAAAGCTTTATGCACGGCTGCGCGAACAAGGCGCCCTGATCGCGGAATCGGCGGTCGGCACCCAACCCCAGGCCCGACATTTTCCCCGGCGCAACCGGCTGATTTCCGGGTTATCGCTTGGAGTCGTCGTGATCGAGGCGGCGCCCAAGTCCGGGTCATTGATTACCGCTCGCTTTGCCCTCGAACAAGGACGCGACGTGTTTGCGGTACCGGGCTCGCCGATGGACCCGCGCTGTCAGGGCACCAACAACCTGTTGCGCCAGGGTGCCACCTTGGTTGAAACCGTTCATGACGTGCTTCAAGCCTTACCGGCGGCGGCACCGATGGCGGAGCCCGGTGGAAGCGATGATTTCGCCCTCGCATCCCCCGTCTCTCCGCCGCCCGATGACGAATCCACGATGGTGCAAGCCCGAAAGCTTATCCTGGAAAGCCTCAATCATACGCCGGTTCCAATTGACGAACTGGTTCGGGGCTGTCATCTGTCTGCCGCGACCGTTCATAACGTGGTGCTGGAACTGGAATTGGCAGGGCGCGCGGAAAGGCGTCCGGGCAATCAGGTCAATCTGATCTGAGCGTCCCGGCCCGATCTTCGAACCCCGGCAGAATACCGGCCCCGGGATTGACGATCACTCCGGACGGATCCGTCCGGACAGTGCAGCCGATTCGGATACTCTGCGCTTCAAGGATTTGACGCAGAGAGTACGGGAGGACTCGTGCCGGGCAATAGTGTCGTTATCGTGGAATCGCCCGCTAAGGCGAAAACGATCAACAAGTATCTCGGGCAGAATTTTACGGTTCTGGCCAGCTTCGGCCATGTTCGCGATCTGCCGCCCCGTGACGGCTCCGTGCGCCCCGATGACGACTTCGCGATGGACTGGGAGCTGGGTGACCGCTCCAAACGCCATATCGACGAAATCGTGCGGGCCGTGAAGGGCGCCGACCGCGTTTTCCTCGCAACCGATCCGGATCGCGAGGGGGAGGCCATCGCTTGGCATGTCCAAGAGCTGTTAACAGAAAAAAAGCTGGCGGGCCGGCTCGACATTCAACGGGTTACCTTTAACGAAATCACCAAAAGCGCCGTGCTTGCCGCCATGGCCAAGCCGCGCCAAGTCGACCGCGAGCTGGTCGATGCCTATCTGGCGCGCCGCGCACTCGATTATCTGGTCGGCTTTACGCTGTCGCCGGTGCTGTGGCGTAAACTGCCCGGTTCGAAATCCGCCGGGCGCGTCCAATCGGTCGCTTTGCGCCTGATCTGCCAGCGTGAAGGCGAAATCGAGGCATTCCGCTCGCAGGAATTCTGGACGATCGAGGCCACCTTCCGAACGGTCGAAGGCGCCAGCTTCACGGCGCGCCTGATTCAGCTTGACGGTAAAAAGCTGGATAAGTTCGCATTCAGCAATAAGGAAGCGGCGGAAAATGCCGTTGCCCGGCTGAAGCCGCTTGCCTTTTCCGTTGCGTCGGTTGAGCACAAGCAGGTCAAGCGCAACCCTTATCCGCCCTTCACCACCTCGACTTTGCAACAGGAAGCGTCACGTAAGCTTGGCCTGGGGGCGTCCCGCACCATGCGGATCGCTCAAAAGCTGTATGAGGGCATAGATATCGGCGGCGAAACCGTCGGCTTGATTACTTATATGCGAACTGATGGCGTATCTCTGTCTCAAGAAGCGATCGACGGCGCGCGCCGTTTGATTAATTCCAGCTGGGGCGAGCGCTATCTTCCCTCCACGCCACGCATCTACAAGGCCACGGCTAAGAATGCTCAGGAGGCGCATGAGGCGATTCGCCCGACCGATCTCAGTCGTCGCCCTGAAGAAGTGGCCCGCTACCTTGATAAAGACGAATTAAAATTGTACGAACTGGTGTGGAAGCGAACCGTTGCCTGCCAAATGGCTTCGGCCCTGCTTGATCAAGCCACCGTCGATATTTCCGCTCCGAAAAATGAAGCGATGTTCCGTGCGACAGGCTCAATCGTTGTTTTTGACGGCTTCCTGCGCGTCTACAACGAGGATCGCGACGACGTTTCCGATGACGACGAATCGGAGCGGCGACTGCCCCCGGTCAAGGAAAAGGACGCCCTGACCCGTCAAGGCGACATCCGCGCCGACCAACATTACACGCAGCCGCCGCCCCGCTATACTGAAGCCAGCTTGGTAAAGCGGCTGGAAGAACTCGGCATCGGCAGACCCTCGACCTATGCCAGCATCATTCAAGTTCTGCAAGACCGTGAATATGTCTGCTTAGAAAAGAAGCGCTTCGAGCCTGAAGACCGCGGCCGGTTGGTCACTGCTTTTCTCGAAAGCTTCTTTGAACGCTATGTCGAATACACCTTTACCGCCGATCTGGAAAATAAACTGGACGATATTTCCGGCGGACGAATCGACTGGAAGACGGTTCTGCGCGAATTCTGGGGCGACTTCTCGGCGGCCATCGGCGGCACCAAGGATCTCACGATTACCCAGGTGATCGACACCCTTGATGCGTCGCTCGGGGCTCATTTTTTCCCGGCCGAGGGTGCCGATGGCGCCGATCCGCGCGTTTGCCCGGGTTGTCGCGCGGGGCGTCTGGGACTGAAGCTCAGTAAAAACGGCGCCTTTATCGGTTGCTCGCAATACCCGACCTGCCGCTATACCCGCCCGCTAGCGGTCGCCGGGGCAGGAAGTGACGACGAGGCGCGCATCGCTCTGGAAGGCCCGCGTCTTCTCGGAACGGACCCGGACACCGGGTTGCCGGTCACCGTCAGACGCGGACCCTATGGCGCCTATGTTCAACTCGGGCCGGCCGATGAACCCGCGCCGCCGCCGCCGCCTCCTGAAGGCGAAGCCAAGCCCAAAACTCGTAAGAAAAAAGCGGACGCCGTTGCTAAGCCGAAGCGAGTTTCGATTCCCAAGGGGCTACAACCGACTGAAATTGATCTGGATACCGGCCTGCGCCTGTTGTCCTTGCCCCGCGAAGTCGGCCGTCACCCCGAGAGCAGCGAGACCATTACCGCCGGGATCGGCCGCTTCGGCCCCTATCTGAAACATGGTCCGGCCTATAAATCTTTGGCAGACGATGATGATGTTTTGACCATCGGGCTTAATCGTGCGGTCGTTCTGCTTGCCGAGACCAAGGTTAGGTCCGCGACCCCCGCCGGGCGCGTCATCGGGGACCATCCTGTTGATGGCAAAGCAATTTCCGCGGGCGCCGGACGCTATGGGCCGTATGTCAAACACGGCAGCTTGTACGCTTCCTTACCGAAGGGACTTGAACCCGACGAGGTTACCCTAGCGCAAGCCCTGGAATTGCTCGAGGCAAAGGCAGCCAAGGTCGGCGTAGCGCCGGTTAAGGCTAAAGCCGCGACGAAGAGCAAGGCTAAGGCTGAGGTCAAGACTAAGAGTAAGACTAAAGCTGAAGCTGAGCCGGAAGCGCCAACCGAAAAGCCCGCCGCCAAGGTCGCTAAGCCGAAAGCTGCCGCCAAAGCGAAGACGGAAAAAAGCAAGACCAAGACTGCGCCTGTGGCGAATGACGCCGGCCCGCCGAAACGCGGAAGCCGTAAAGCCGCGACGTCCTGAATTTCTTAGAAAACCTGTTTTTCTCAGAAAAAAAGGCCGCGCTATCATGCAGCGCGGCCCGAGTTTAGGGAGGAAACGCCCAAGAAGTGCGTTACGAGATCGACCACATCGTGTCCGACGTCGCGAGACACAATATGGTGCACTGCAACAAAGATGTCAAGGACGAACTCCCGCAATTTCGCTTGATTATTCCCGTTTGCCCCATGGCGCACCGCAACATGAGCAATGCCCGCCCCACCTTTCTGATTGGCGATATCGGGGGCACAAATGCCCGTTTTGCCCTGATTGATGCCCTCGGCGACCTGTGCATCGAAGTACTGCGTTGCGCCGATTATGCGTCGCTTGAGGCCGCGATTCGGGACTTTCTCGGCCGAAACACTTCCGGCGACGCCCCGCCGATCGGTGCCGCCTTTGCGGTTGCCGGTCCGGTCACCGGGGATTTGGTCACACTGACCAATCTGAGTTGGCAATTTTCCACCCGATCGCTCGGCAACTCATTGGGCCTTCAGTCTTTAATCGTCATTAATGATTTTACTGCCGTCGCGCTCGGCGTGCCCCGACTGGGCTGCGGAGATTACCGACCAATCGGCGGAGGCGCGCCCGAGCCCGGTACGCCGATCGGTGTCATCGGCCCGGGCAGCGGCTTGGGCGTATCGGGTCTGATTCCCGGCCAAGGCGGTCCGATCGCGATTGCCGGGGAAGGCGGGCACGTGACCCTGGCCCCGACCGATGACCGCGAATGCGAGGTCTTAGGCTTGCTCCGCCGCCGCTTCGGCCATGTCTCGGCGGAGCGTATCCTTTCCGGCCCGGGGCTCGTTACCCTTTTTGAGACCCTGGCCACACTCGGGGGCCATACAGTGCAGACTTTGTCGGCCGCAGACATCACCACCGCCGCCCTTGCCGGTACAAATTCTCTTTGCACCGATGCTCTCGAAATGTTTGCCGGCTTTCTCGGCACTGTTGCCGGCAACCTCGCCTTAACTCTGGGGGCGCGCGGCGGAGTGTATATTGCCGGCGGGATTGCACCGCGACTCGGCGACTGGCTTGAGCACTCCTCCTTCCGGCGTCGCTTTACCGAAAAGGGACGTCATACCGCTTACTTGTCACGGATCCCGAGTTACGTGGTGACCCATCCTCTGCCCGCCTTTCTCGGCCTGCGGTCCCTGGTCCTTTTGGAGTCACATGCATGAACGGACTGCCCCGAGTCGATTACCAATTCCCGGACGGAACCGGAACCGGCCCGCTGATCGCGCTGGTCGGTGAAGCGCCCGGCCGCGAGGAAGTCGTCCAGCAAAAGCCGTTTGTCGGTCGCAGCGGGCAACTGCTCGATGCTCATTTGCAAAGCGCCGGAATCGTCAGACCGGCCTGTCTGATCGCGAATGTCTTCCGTTTTCAACCGCCCGGAAACAAAATCAATCACTTCTTTGCCTCTCGGCGCAAAGCGCTTCGCCTCGGCGTGCGCGTCACCGAGCAGTTTGGACCGTTCGGCAGCTGTGATTATTGCTTAAGCGAATTCGCCGTAGAGATCGAGCAACTCAGCCGCACCCTGAATGATTTCAAACCGGCCGTGATTGTCGCGCTCGGTCGAACCCCGTTGTGGGCCTTGACCGGACTCGATGGTCTTTTGAAACGCCGCGGCCAGATAACCGCTTGCCGTCTGCTCCCCGAGGTCAAGCCCGAGGTCAAGGTGGTGCCGACCTATCACCCCAGCTTTCTTTTACGCGGTCAACGGCACCTGGAGCCGCTGTTTCAAGCCGATCTCCGCTTGGCCGTAGCCCTGACCGACCCTTCAAAATAGCGAAAAAGGGCCGCGGCACCTGAGCCGCGACCCCGTCTCACTCAAAACCCGACTCGCTCAAAACCAAAACAGGGCCTCAGTTGAGTACCTTGCCCAGATCATGAATACCGCGGTCGATCAACGTATCCGGCATGCCGGATGCCAAGCGATCCGCTAACAGGCGCTTGGTCGCCTCAATCGTAACATCGGCAACAACATTCCGAACCTCGGCCAATGCCTGAGACTCAGCCTGTGCGATACGATCGAGTGCCTGTGCTTCCCGCCGCTTTACCGCTGCCTGAGCCTCTGCTTCAGCCCGCGCCCGGACACGCGCAGCATCTTCATGGGCATGAGCGATAATTTTTTCAGCCTCGGACTCAGCTTCCAACTGGCGCTTCTGGCATTTCTCAAGCACGGCCTGAGCGTCTTCGCGCAGGCGCTGGGCTTCCTCGAGTTCCTGACGAATTCGTGTCCCGCGCTGGTCAAGAGCACTGAAGATCGCTGCTCCTGCCCTTTTATAGGTTACGGCGACGAACAGTACGAACGCAACAGCGACCCAGAACGTTGCATCATTAAGCATCAGTTGCGCTCCCTCATCGCAGTCTTGACCGCGCCGGTAACCGTTGCGGAGTCAAGCTCAATCCCGGCCAAACGGCGGGTAACCTCAGCAGCCAAATCCGTTGCCGTCAATTCAAGCTGGCTAAGCGCGGCGGCCTTCGTCGCGTTAATCCGTTTCTCCGCCTCTTTGGCCTTGCGGGAAATCTCCAATTCAAACCGTACCATCCGGGCTTGCATAGCGGCATGCCCTTCATGCGCGGTCTTTGCCAGAACGTCATGAGCTTCCGACCGCGCCTGATCCAAAACACGCTCAACCGCAGCAAGAGCGAGATTGGAATCATTGCGCAATTCATCGGCTTTACTGATATCAAATGAGATTCGGCTATCGCGAGCGTTCAGAACTTCCTCAACCCGGGGTAAGGCTGTCGCAAACAAAAGAAAGTACAAGGTACCAAAGCACGCAATAAGCCAGAACAGCTGGGTAGGCATCGTCGCCGGGTTCAACTGCGGCATACCGCCACCGCCGTGCCCACCGCCATCACTTGCCAATGCAA
>SERZ01000966.1_pt1 | contig 17732 bp, 13 predicted proteins | sample 3171461 | NCBI WGS metagenome assembly SERZ01 (sample SAMN06051861, study PRJNA518727) | freshwater metagenome | biome: subpolar coniferous forest; feature: holomictic lake; material: water; isolation source: holomictic Lake 227, 6 m depth | place: Canada: near Kenora, Ontario | collected... | reverse complement strand
GGATACTTTGTTTATGCTTCAAAATCAAGAAAAAAATATGCTCCGTTCAATGATTGATGCAATTCCCTATAGAAATCAATGTATTGAATGTTCAGAAATTTTCACCTCACAGCAGGCTTATTTATGTACGACCCTGTATAAAAACCATCCCATTCCGATGATTATTGTGACACCGTCGGCCAAAGAAGCCCAGCAACTGATGGAGGATATGCTTTTTTATGCAGGCTCGACCCCGCTGCCCATCAGCTTTTTTCCCGCGTCCGCCGCCGGAGCGTATAAATCGCTGTCCAGCCACAGCGAGGCCTCGACCAAACGGATTTCCGTTTTGTATCAACTCATTTACGCCACTTCCCCTCCCATCGTGATTACGCCGATTGAAGGCCTTCTTCAAAAACTCATTCCCAGACAAGATATCTGCAATTATTCAGAGCTTTTGATGGAAAATGAAGAAATCAGTTTGGATCGCCTGGTGGAGAAAATGGTTTCCGGTGGTTATGTTCGGACGATGATTGTGGAAGAACCCGGAGATTACTGTATCCGTGGAGGAATTCTGGATGTTTTTTCTCCGCTGTATGCAGACCCCCTTCGTATTGAGCTTTTTGGTGAAAGCGTTGAAACCATCCGGTTTTTTTCCGCATCCAGCCAGCTCACGATCAGAAACATTTCCGAGGCCATTATTATTCCCGCACGGGAAGCCATTATCAAGATGGAGTCCATCGAACCGGTCATCAACCGGATTCGTGAACAGGCATCTGTTCTTGATCTACCGGTCACAACAATCAGGGATCTGGTTGATCGCATCAAAAAAGAAGGTGTTTTTCCGGGAATTGAATTTCTGACCCCGTTGTTTTACCCCAAGATGGAAAATCTCCTGGACTATGCGCCGCAAGACACTTTGTTCGTGATGGTGGAGCCTTCCGAGCTGGAAAAATCCGCACTGGCTTTTCATGACAAAACCGTCCGGCAATACATAATGTCGCGGAAAAATGCCACCCTGTGTGTTGAGCCAGAGGCATTGCACGAAACATGGGACCCGTTCTATAATTCGATTCTGGAGCGCCTTCCGCTGATCCTCAGACAAGTGTCGCTGACTTCACATGGCAGTATGCCACAACTGATCCAATCTTTTGCATTGTCAGTTGAGAACAATACGGATATCCAGGAACAGTTGGCCGCGCAGCGTGATGCCGAACTGCTCCTGCTGCCGCTGGCGACGTGGATCAATGAAAAAAAAGAACAAAGATATACGACCCTGATTGTATGCAGCACCCGGTCTCAGGCCGAGCGGCTCCTTTCCCTGTTACAGCCTTACGGGATTCAACTGAAACTTGCGAATGTCATTCCGGATCTGTCTATGGGAAAGGGTCGGGTATATGCCTGCCTCGGGCACATTTCTTCAGGTTTTGTGTGGCTGGATGAATCCCTTGCCATTATTTCCGAAGACGAGATATTCGGCCGGAAGTATCACCGAAGGCATCTTCCTGCTTCAAAAATACACACAGAACAACTTATTTTTGGGGAGCTGAAAAGAGGCGATCTGGTCGTTCACAGCGATCACGGCATCGGCCAGTATGAAGGACTGATGAAGTTGACTGTGGACGGCGCCACCAATGATTTTCTGCTTATCACCTATCGGGATGCGGACAAACTCTATCTTCCTGTGGTACGCATGAACATGATTCAGAAGTATCTGGGAGTGGAAGGGGTCGCGCCGGTTTTGGACAAAATGGGTGGGAAATCCTGGGACCGGGTCAAAAAACAGGTCAAGGAATCCGTTGAAAAAATCGCTGGTGAGCTTCTCAAACTCTACGCCAGTCGAAAAGTGGCGGCAGGTATTTCATTTCAGGGCATAGACAGTTATTTTCAGGATTTTGAAGCCAGCTTTGCTTATGAGGAAACCCCGGATCAACTGCGGGCCATTGACGATGTTCTTCAGGATATGCAGGCTCTCGCCCCAATGGACAGACTCGTTTGCGGGGATGTGGGATACGGCAAGACCGAAGTGGCCCTTCGGGCATCTTTTCTGGCGGTCAACAACAGCAAACAGGTAGCGATTTTGGTCCCTACCACGGTGCTGGCTGAACAGCATTTCGAAACTTTTTCCGCACGTTTCAAGCGGTATCCTGTACGGGTTGCCTGTTTAAGCCGGTTCCGAAGCGCCAAAAAACAGAAAAACATTATTGAAGACCTGAAATCCGGGGCTGTCGATATTGTGATTGGGACCCATCGCCTGCTTCAGAAGGATGTCGGTTTCAAGGACCTTGGACTGATAGTCCTGGATGAAGAACAGCGATTTGGAGTAACTCACAAGGAAAAACTGAAAAAATTCAAACATAATGTGGATGTTCTGGCCCTTACTGCTACCCCGATTCCCCGAACTCTTCACATGTCCATGATGGGAGTTCGGGATATCAGTATCATCTCCACACCTCCGGAGCACCGTCAGCCAATTGCCACCTTTATTTCAGAATTTGACGACACCGTCGTCACAGAAGCCATTCGAAAGGAGCTGGAGCGAAAAGGCCAGATTTATTTTGTACACAACAATATTCACACCATCTGGTCCATGTCCGACCACCTGAAAAAACTGGTCCCGGAAGTGCGGCTGGATGTGGCGCATGGCCGCATGAGTCCCCACGAACTGGAAGCAGTCATGCTGCGATTCACGAAAAACGAGCTGGATATGCTGGTCTGCACCACCATTATTGAATCCGGCCTCGATATTCCTTCCGCCAACACCATGCTGGTCAACAGGGCCGACAGATTTGGGCTGGCCCAGATATATCAACTTCGCGGGCGCGTGGGCCGGTCGAATGAACAGGCATTCGCCTACCTGTTTATTCCTGCCGAACACACGCTGAATCCGGATGCTTTGAAGCGGCTGAAGGTACTCATGGAACACAGCGATTTGGGATCAGGTTTTCAGATCGCCATGAGCGATCTGAAAATCAGGGGCGGCGGAACGATTCTGGGCGCCTCTCAGTCGGGTCACATTGCAGCCGTAGGCTACGACATGTTTCTGAAGCTGATGGAAGAAGCCATGTCCGAAATCAAGGGGGAACCGATTCTGCAAACCCTTGAGCCAGACGTTCAGATTACAATGAGCGCCTACATCCCTGAAACCTATATTTCGGATATAGATCAGCGGCTTGTGGCATATCGGCGGCTGGCGAAAATGACCACTCTGGCGGAGATATCTGATTATAAAAAAGAGATGATTGATCGTTTCGGACAGCTTCCGGATGAGGCTGCCAACCTTTTGCTGAAAATGATGCTCAAATTGCTGTGCATGGCTGCTGGGATCAAGCGCCTGGATCTCTTCGGGCAGCAACTGCATCTGCGATTCTCCGAGGCGCATCAGAAGAATCCGTTTGGAATCGTGGACATGATCGTGTCCGAGAAGGGACGATTTGAATTCACCCCAGACCATGTTTTGAAGGTTCATCTGGCAAAGCGTCATTTCAGCGGTCTGCTGTCAGAAACCAAAAACATCTTGAAAGAGATTGGTCAGCGTGTTAACAATTCCTGACAATGCAAAAAAATAAAGGAGCATGCAAGCAATCATGACCCAACACATCATTATCCGATTTATAACACGACATATCCAAGTGCTGGCTGCCGCAGCAGCAGTATGGGTGATGCAGACTGCCTGTGGTCCCACAAATCCAGCAATTGGGGCTGAACTGATTGACCGAATTGTGGCGGTGGTTAACAACGATTTGATTACTCTGGACGATCTCAATGGTCAGGTAAGGCCCTATCTTGAGAAAATCAATGCCATGGGATACCCCCAAGACAAGGAACGTCAGATGATTTTCAAGGTTCGGGACGATGTACTCAATCAAATGGTTGATCAGAAATTAACCGATCAGGAAATCGTCCGATATAAAATCACGGCTTCGGATAAAGAAGTTGACAATGCCATTGAGCGAATCAAGAAAACCAATTCCTTAACAGATGAATCCCTTCGGCAAGCACTTTCCAAGGAGGGAATAACCCTTGAGGAATATCGCAAACGAACAAAAGAGCATATTTTAAGATCAAATCTGGTCAATCGGGAAATCAAATCCAAGATTGTCATCACCAAGGAAGACATCAAAGCCTATTACGATTCCAATCCCGAGACCTATGGTGTTGAGGAAAAATATCATCTTGCTAATGTCATGATCAAGTATCCGGAAAGCCCTGACCCTTCCATTCGAGTGCAAACACAGCAGAAAATGGCTGCCATTCTTCAGGAACTCAGAGCGGGTAAATCCATAGATGAAGTTATTCAGACTTTTTCCGAAAGCACCACCAGGGTCCAAGGTGGTGAGTTAGGGACATTTTCCATTTCTACCATTGATCCAAAGATTCGTGATGCTTTGAAAGATATGAAGCCAGGCCAATATTCCGGAGTCATTGAAACCGATTATGGATATCAGATTTTCCGACTTCTGGATAAAGTTAAGAGCGCCAGCAAAACGATTGAAGATGCCACTGCCGAAATCGAAAACAAGTTGTATAAGGATATTGTGGATCAGAAATTTTCAAAATGGCTGGAAGAACTGCGAACCAGGTCTCACATTAAAGTTACACTATGACACCTTGGAACCACAGATAAACACAGATATGCTCTTTTACTAATACGAATTATGACCGTGTATTTTACCACGCCTGCCATTTTGCTACGAAGGGTTGATTTTGGTGATAATGATCTGATTTTGACGTTTTTCTCCCCGACCCGTGGTAAAATTTCCCTGATTGCCAAATCCGCGAGAAAAAACGGGAAGCGATTTTGCGGTGCGCTGGATTTGTTTTCAGCTTTCGAGATAGTTTGCTCAACTGGCGCAGGATGCCTTCCGGTACTTCAGGAGTCAACAATAAAGCATCCGTTCTGTCAAATTCGTTCGGATTTCAAAAAAACAGTATATGCCAGTTATTTTGTTGAAATCATCAACAACTGGATGGAACCGGACGTTGCGCAGCCCCAGGTATATGACCTGCTATATCAGGTACTGGACAGGCTGGATAGAAGCGATCTGCCGGATGAACTGCTGAGTATTGTATTCCAAATGAGGCTAATGATCATTTCAGGTTTTTCTCCCGATTTTAGCGCCTGCGGCCTCTGCCATATCGAAATGGACTGTTTGAATGGGCGGCGCATCGGAATCAATTTCGCAAAAGGCGGCCTGATTTGTTCCGCCTGCAATTCCGCTGTTTCTTCACTGTTCTATCTGTCCATGGGAACGATCAAACAACTGCAGTGGATGGGATGCGGAAACTGGAACAAGATAGCCAGAGCCAGGTTTTCCGCCCAGTCCATTCGGGAAAGCCTGGAATTTTTGGAAGCATTTGTTCCCTATCATCTCGGAAAAGAGACCAAAAGCCTTTCCATTCTAAGGCAGTTACGGAATGAGAAGGTAAAAAACGAGGTAAACTCATGTCGGAAATCTATCTGAATATTTTGAAATCTGCTCCGATCGAAGCATCTGCTCCCTGCCGGATTGATATGGGAGGAACGCTTGATATCAAGACATTCCATTTGCCGTTAAGGCGCCTTAATCCCTGCACGGTTAATGCGGCAATCAACCTGAGAACCAGAGTTAAAATTCTTCCCGGTGTTTCAGGGCAAGTAAAAGTTAGTTCAGCCGGCTTTGAAAGCGTCTCTTTTCCCGAAGATGCTGCGCCTTTTAACCATCCCCTGGGTCTGATGTTCGCCATAGCTACATATTTTGGCGTAAGCGGTATCCATATCGATATCGAGTCCGCCTCTCCACCACGAAGCGCCCTGGGCGGATCTTCGGCAGCGGCCATTGCGCTGGTTGCGGCGCTTTCCAGTCTCCTTGAAAAAACCGGTCAAAAGCACCTGACCCGCAAACATATTGTGTTGCTGGCGCATTCCATTGAAGAAAGCGTGGCTGGAGTCCCCTGTGGATTTCAGGATCAACTGGCCGCTGCCTATGGCGGGGTCAATGCCTGGTACTGGGAAAATACGCCAAGCGCCAGCAGATTCCGGAAAAAAGTCCTGGTCAGTAAAACCCTTCATGATGATTTTTCCCGGCATATTCTGGTGGCCTATTGTGGCATTCCGCACGAGTCCAAACTGGTCAACCGCAAATGGGTGGATCAGTTTATTGAAGGCTCCACCCGAAAAGAATGGATAGCCATTGCCAATCACACCCGCTGTTTTTCTGAAGCCCTTTGTGGGCGCAAGTATCAAAGAGCCGGAGACATCATGAATCTGGAAACCGCTATCCGACAGCAAATGACTCCGGATGTTCTGGATGACATGGGCATAGAACTCATTCAAGCGGCAAGGAAACTGGATTGCGGCGGCCGGTTTACCGGTGCAGGAGGTGGAGGCTGTGTCTGGGCCATTGGCGAAATCAGCACCATTGATCTTTTGCGAAACACCTGGGAGAAAATTCTGGTGCAAATACCAGAGGCACGTCTTTTAAATGTTCAAATTGATTCGGATGGATTGATTGTTGAATGACCTTGACGAATGATGCCACCAGCTTATACACACCTGATTTTACGCGAGTGGCCAAAATGACAAACTCACTGTTTTCTTTACGTATATCGAGCAGATCAAAATTATCGTGTGGCTGTACAGAATCGACTTGACAGCATCAACGACAGGTGCTAATGCTCCCAAAGTGAAGTTTTTTATGTTGCTCAATTATCCAAAAAAGTTTACATGATAGTTTTATGGATATTGATTCGGTACTGTTTGGTGTGTATTGTAATTTCAACAGGATACAAAAAACTTGAACATTGACTATCAACGCGAAGGTGATGTTTATCATATCATCTTTCTATTAGAAAGTTTTCCAGTGTGACAAACAACCCTGACAGTTCTTCCGCCCACACTGGTATGCTCCAACTCGGTGTGGGGGATGCAGAATTCACCCTGCCCATCAATGATGCTCTTTTGGTGGTGATTTCTCCGCCGCTGGCCCCCCTGCCCCTGGCCAAACTGCCTGTGGAGGGAATGGCCATTGTCAACGGCTCTCCAGTCATCCAGGTGGATGTGGCTCAGGTCCTGACGGGACAGCCCGGGACCGGGCGCAACGTTGTTGTAGTCTTGCATGGAGATGGTAGGGTCGCCTTTCGAGTCGATCGGGTATCCTCAGTTGATGAGAGGACATCAGTCCCCAGTCAGCGCTCCGAATTACCGATGTCCTTCATGTCTCAGATATCCCGGTTTCTGCCTCCCTTAACGCCTGCCGTCGCCCCCGCCATTGCCAATATGGGTACTCTAACAATGGGCCGTCCCCTGCAGCTCCTTCTGGTGCGAGACCGGGGGCGGGTCATCGGAGTGCCAGCGGCCTCTATAGAGCGCGTGGATCGAGTCGATACGTACTACGACTATTTCACTGAGTCTGGCCTTTTCTGGAAGCTGATCCGGCTGGACGACGAGGTGCTCCCGGCCTGTCCTATACCTTCGCGCATGGTTTGCGAACTGGAGGAGGAAGCGGCTGCCTGGGTAATGATCGTCAAGCCCAAAAATGAGCGGGTGGCATGGACAGCAGCCTCTGTACTCGGGCTGCATGCTGTAGCTTATGAAAGAATACGCTGCATCAATGTTCCGGATGATACCCCGACGCTATGGTACGAAACCGGAGAAGGGGTTTTCGTTGAAATCGTCGATCCTGGCGGCGTACTAAATAACTTCTCTGTTACATCCCAGACCAGGAAGGCTTCCACCTGGGGGTTCCAGGGCGATCTGCATCTGCGTTGCGGCCCCTTCCGCTGTCTTCTGCCCTTGAGCATGATAGGGTATGTACTGGAAACTACGAATGACCTTTTGAAGCAAAGCTCTTCTTCCATGGATCTGCCGGTCATCAATGCCGCCCAATTGATGGGCCATGACGGTAAGTCCAGGCAAAAACTGGGCGTGGTGGTCGATATTGAAGGCGGGCGACGCATGGTACTGGCTGTGGACGAGGTTGGTGCAGCTTCGGCTACACTTGCCGGTGGACTGCATCTACTGCCAGCCGTTCCTGAGCCGGTGGCGCAGCTCTTCGATGGGGTGTTTTTGGATGAGACCTCAGAGGAGTGGATATATCGGTTTCGCCATCTCGCATCCGACTGCTTGTTCTCACCTGGTAGTGCTTTTATGTCCTCGCTTATGGGCTGGCTGCCCGCCAAAAGCATGGAATGTACGAAAACTGCTCCGCCGTAAAGTATTGGCTGCTGCGCATAATTGATGGTTGCCTTTCTTTCCTCATGGTTTCCACTATGCGTACCGACAAAAAGTGAAGTCGTTTGTCTTAAACCGAATAGGATACAAAATGTTCAAGAATCTAAAATTAAGCAACAAATTGATGATAAGCTTTGGGGCCATTGCTCTTGTTGTCGTGGCGGTGGCGGCGCTGGGTTATTCGAGCGCAAAGTCCATGCACCAAGGAATGGAATCACTCTACTACGATCAGCTTCTGCCCCTTGAACAGATCGCTATTGTCCGTGTCAACATAAATAGGATGTGGGCGGATGTTCACCGTTATCTTCTTGTCCCCGATGACCCGAGGCTTGATCAGGAAATTGCTCATGCCGTTGATGAAATCAAAAAGCAGATGGACCTTTACCGGGCTACTTATCTAACGTCTGAGGAAAAAAATTTGCTGACCCGGTTTGACTTGGGATGGGCGGACTATCAAAAGGCGATAACTGAAACCGTATCATTGATAAAGAACGGTGGGGAAAAGGTTGCCCTACAGGGTCTCCATGAGGGCCACAGCACGAGAAACGCCAGAAATGCAGTGAGAGAACCCCTGGAAGAGCTTACTAACCTACAAGTACGGATTGCCAAGGAACTTCATAAGGCAAGTGAAGATAATTATGCCAAAGTCAAAAACACGAACATCGTCTCAGGGATTATCGGCATGCTTTTGGCGATAATTCTGGGATTGACCGTTGCCCGCTCAATTACCAAGCCTTTGGGTAAGGTTTTGGATATGATCGATAATATGAGCGAGGGCCATCTGGATAGTAGTCTGGTTGATGACGGCCGCCGCGATGAGATCGGGCAGATGACTCATGCGGCCGTGGCCATTTCCGTGACCGTGAAGGATGTGTCCGAAGATCTGCGCCAATTGATTGATGCAGTGGAGGCTGGCACGCTATCGTTCCGTCTTGATCCAAGCCGACATAAGGGCGAATTCGCCAGTCTGCTCAAGGGGATCAACCAACTTACAGACACCATCTCCCGCCCCTTGACTGAGGTGGCGGAGGTAATGCAGAAGGTGGCGGGAGGAGATACTCAGGGAAGGATGGTTGGGGCCTATGAAGGGGATCTGCGGGCCATGAAGGCCAACGTCAACCGTAGCCTCGACTCATTGGGTAGCCTGCTGGGCGAGTTGAGCGGTATATCCGAGAAATTGGCCATGGGTGATTTACGGTCGAATGTTACAGGCAACTACCAGGGGGAGTTTGCGCTCATGCGCACCAATATGAACGCAGCCATCAACGAGCTGCGAAAGACCCTGGGAGAGATCGCTTCCAACAGTCAGAATATTGCAGTAGCGGCAACCCAGACCTCCGCTGCAGCAGGGGATGTGGCCTCCCAATCCGAAAGACAGCTCATGATGCTGATTGAGGTATCGACTGCTATCAGCCAGACTGCAATGTCGGTTGAAGAAATATCTGTCAATGCGGAAAAAGGCAATGCCCTGGCTTGCACGACTGCCAGTCAGTCCCAGGAGGGACGGGCTCAACTATTGAAGCTGATTCAGGCAGTCGAGTTGATCGCCACCAGCAATGTCAAGGTTGCCAAAATCAGCGACCGGATATCCAGAATTGCCGAAAAAACCCACATTCTGGCGCTCAACGCAGGTATTGAGGCGGCCCGTGCCGGCGAGCACGGGCTGGGCTTTGGCATAGTAGCCCAGCAGATCGGAAAGCTGGCCGAGGAGGCTTCTGCTGCGGTTGCAGATATATCCACCCTGACAGCCGAGGCTTCGCACAACGTTGGAGGCGGTGTGGCCGCCGCCGCCGAAACCCAGAGCGCCATTGAGCGTATTGCACAAGCTGCACAAGAAAGTGAACAAACGGTTCATATTATTGCCAGCGCCATCACCCAACAAGCTGCGGCAGTTCAGCAACTGTCGGCCAGTGTGGTCGAACTGCAGGCTGCAGGGGAAAACAACGCCGCAGCAGCCACCGAGATCGACGCCACCATGGAGAGCCTGTCGAAGATGATTCAACAAGCGGCGGATCAGATCGGACGTTTTACTCTGGCTTAATAGTCGTTTATAGGGGCGGGTTCGCCAGAATATCTTTTGGCGAACCCGCCCCTACTTAACCCTTAACACTGGTTGAAATATGAGTGACTCAGCACCTCTAATCCTTCGCAAACTGGTTGTTCCGTTACTGGTCGCTACCACCACCGGGTTCGTATTTTTTTTTGCAGGTGAAGCCTACCAGACGTTTGGATTGGCCGCTCTGGACAGTAGCCGCCAGATTATCTCCCATATCTTGGGGATGACCCTGTTTTTGTCCGTTGGGGTGCTGCTGGATCGCTTTGTCCGACACATCATCTTCGATGGATTCATTGCCAGCACCTTGGGTAGCCCGATGCCTGGCCTACTCAAGCAGTTCTCCAGCATGGTCATTTATCTGGTTACTGGTGGAGCCATTCTGGCGGTCGTTTTTAAACAAGACCTGACTGTCCTGTGGGCCGCATCAGGGGTAGCAGGTATCGTGTTAGGTTTAGCGCTGCAAGCGTTGCTCCAGGATATCTTTTCAGGCTTGGCCCTCAATATTGACCGTCCAATCAAGATCGGTGACAGCATCCTGCTCGACGGGGGATCTACGCCCATTGAGGGCGAGGTACTGGAGATCAGTTGGCGTACCACTCACATCCTGGATACATTTCACAACGTCATCGTGTTGCCCAATAACAAGCTGGCGTCTGTAACGATCACTAATTATTCAAAACAAAAAAGCTACGTCAATGACTTTCAGGCGGTGACCATTGATGCCTCAATCCCTCACGAACGGGTCATGCGCATCTTGTTAGCTGCAGGTATTGAGGCCTGCTCCACTTTTTCCTCCGAGAGCTGTCCGCCCCCCTATGTGCTGGTGTGGACTATCACTCCTCATGGAATAGAATACCGCATCCACTACTTCTGCGACTTGTGGCAGAAGGAACTGGGGCACACTCTGACCCTGCAGTGTGTACTGAAGCACCTTAGGCAGACCGGAATCCGACCTGCCATGAACAAGTTGGAGCATACTCCTTTGGATGGCTACACCTGGCGGAGTGCTTTTCCATCAGCCCCGGAGGTAATCCATGTTCTGGCCGCCTGTCCCATGTTCGACGGCCTGGATTCGGAATATCTCACCTTGCTTGCTTCCAAGTCCAATATCCAGACAATACAGGCTGATCAGGAGATTGTTCATGCCGGTGAGATGGGCTTGAGCGCCTTCGTACTCATCGAAGGACTGCTCACTGCCATTAGAAAACGGGGCAGAATAGCTCAGCCGATGGATATGCTAAGCCCTGGGGATTGTTTCGGGTGTGAGGTGGCCCTGCTGGGGGATGCCCATACGGCGACCATCCGATCTCGAACATCAGCAATCGTTTGTGAAATCGACACGTTAGTCTTCCAGGCGCTCTTTTCTGCTTGTCCCAAAGCGGTGACTGTGCTAAGCCATAACCTAGCCAAGACCATGTCCGCAACCGCTGAAGCAGCAGGTGGAGCGGTTTGCTCCGACGTAGAATGCATCGTCTCGGATTTTGAGCGCACAATCAGCAGAAATTTTGCCAGCAATATTCGCAAGTGACAGTCAATGCCCGACATGCCACATAGTGGTCTTCCCCAAAAATTTCATTGATATATTCTATGAAAGTGTGATGGACATGTTATTGAAATGTGAGCAAGTTTGGCAAAAACAAAATGGAGATACTTGGATTGAGGTGTCTATAATGACGAAAATATTTGCAGTAACTTTGGGATTCATAGTGTTTGCAGCCGGGATCGCTTTCTCAAACCCAAACAGCGGGGCAATTGTTTCACCAGACGAGGCCCTGCAAAAGCTGATGGATGGCAACAAACATTTCATAGAGAACAAGCTGACAAATGCTGCGATGAGCGATGCTGCAACACGAATATCGCTGACAAAATCCCAGAAACCATACGCCATCATTCTCACCTGTTCTGATTCCAGGGTTCCACCAGAAATTATTTTCGATAAAGGTCTGGGAGAGATTTTTGTTGTGCGTGTTGCCGGAAACATACCCGATCCAGTCGTACTTGGGAGCATTGAGTATGCAGCCAAGCATCTCGGATCACCCCTTATTATGGTATTGGGACATGAGCGTTGCGGAGCGGTTACGGCCACTGTGGACTTGAAAGGCAAGAGTACCGGCAGCAAGAACATTGATGCCATTGTGAAATTGATTAAACTAAACATCTATTTAGCCGCCAAGTATTGCGACGCTTGCAAGGGCGATAAAAAATGTGCTGAAACAAAGAAAAACGAATTTATGGAATGTGTGATTGATGCAAATGCCAAAACAGTGGCTGCCACTCTGACGCATAAATCCGTGATTCTCAAGCATCTGGTCGAAGCAAAAAAAATCAGAATCGTGGCCGCCAAGTATGACCTGGATGATGGTATTGTAACGCTGTTCAGATAATGATAAATGAAGATACGTGAACTCATGAAAATTGTTGAAGATGATGGTTGGTATTTGGTGACAACAAAGGGTAGCCATCGACAATACAAGCATTACTTCAAGAAAGGACGCGTTACTCTTGCCGGTCATCCAAATGATGATTTGGCTCTTGGATCATTGAACAGTATTTTCAAACAAGCTCAATTACAAAAACCGAAAAAGAAATGAGTAAGGGAGCAATCTATGTATAGGTTTCTCATCGTTATTGAAAAAGCAGATAGCAACTACTCAGCTTACTCCCCAGACTTACCAGGCTGTGTGGCAACAGGCAAGACCCGCCAGCAAGTGACACTAAATATGCATCAAGCGATTGAAATGCATGTGCGTGGTCTGCTCGAAGATAGCCTGCCAGTCCCAGAATCTTATGCCTTTGCGGAGTACGTTGCAGTCATATAGCGGAGAATCCATTTCCGACATGGCGACTGATATCTATAATCATTGAGAAAAAAATGTGTTTTCTCAATAATGGATGATGATATCATGTTGAAAAGGTTGGCGGATGAATATATAAATTAGCAGAGTGGTCAGATTGACATTTCGACAATGTGATCGCAGAAATTTTTTCGACTATAATGTGAGGATTACAATGAACTTTCAGGATGTGATATTGTCTTTGCAGAAATTCTGGGGAGCAAAAGGATGTGTTCTGGTTCAACCCTACGATCTTCAGGTAGGAGCCGGAACTTTTCACCATTTTACATTGTTAAAGGCGCTTGGGCCGGAGCCATGGAATGTCGCGTATGTTCAGCCTTCCAGACGGCCCACGGATGGTCGGTACGGAGACAATCCCAACCGGCTTCAGCACTATTATCAATTTCAGGTACTTCTGAAGCCATCCCCGCTTGACGTTCAGGATCTCTATCTTCAAAGCCTGAAGACGCTGGGTATCGACCCTTTGGACCATGACATACGATTTGTTGAAGATGACTGGGAATCCCCCACTCTTGGCGCATCCGGTCTGGGATGGGAAGTATGGCTGGACGGTATGGAGGTGACCCAGTTCACATATTTTCAACTGGCGGGGAGCATTGAACTCCATCCCATATCTGTTGAGTTGACTTACGGACTGGAGCGGCTCGCCATGTACCTTCAAGGTGTTGACAATGTATATGACCTGAAATGGAATAATGATGTAACCTACGGCCAGGTCCATCATCAACAGGAAGTGGAACAGTCAACCTACAATTTTGAAGTTGCGGATGTGGAAATGCTCTTTTCCCTTTTCAACCAGTATGAGGCCGAATCCAGACGGATCATTGATCAGTCCTTAGTTATTCCGTCCTATGAATACTGCCTCAAATGCTCCCACACCTTCAACCTTCTGGATGCCAGAGGCGCCATCAGCGTCACCGAGCGAACCGGCTATATCACGCGCATCCGAAACCTGGCCAGGGCCTGCGCGGAAGCCTATCTGAAACAGCGTGAGGCCATGGACTTTCCACTTCTGAAAAAGTAGGGGACGGGTATTGATATATTGATATCTCAATACCCATCTCCTTGGTTCCCTTCTGAAAAAAAATGATAACGAGGTAAAAATGGACAATATTTTACTTGAAATCGGATGTGAAGAAATCCCGGCCGGCTATATCGAACCTGCTCTATCCTTTCTCTCATCCACGTTGATTCAAAAGCTAAGTGACGCCCGCATTGCGCATGGCAAGGCGCTGACTTACGGAACTCCCAAACGGTTGGCTGTTGAAATCCAGGCCGTAGCTCCCGAACAACCTTCACTTGAAATGGAAGTGCTTGGGCCATCGGTCAAAGTGGGGTTTACGGAAAGTGGCAAGCCAACAATGGCTGCCGAAAAATTTGCAGAAAAAGTCCATCTGCCTGTGGGTGAATTGACAGTAAAGGAAACACCAAAGGGACGATATCTTTGCGCCTCGGTTATCGATCAAGGTCAGACTACAATCGCAATCCTGAAAACCCTGCTGCCGGATCTGATTATGTCAACACCTTTTCCCAAAATCATGAAATGGGCGGATCTGCGGATACAGTTTGCCAGACCGATTCATACAATCCTTGCGCTATATGGCGATAAAGTCATCTCCTTTGATCTGGGAAACGTTTCCAGCGACCATTTTGCCTTGGGGCACCGGTTCATGAGCCCCGGCAAAATCAAGATTGCTAAACCGTCAGAGTATTGCGATGCTATGCGAAACGCCCATGTCCTGGTAGATATGGCTGAACGAAAAGAGTTGGTGAACAAGGAAGTATCAAAAATCGCCATACGACTGGGCGGAAAAGTGTTTCCAGACAATGAACTTGTCGATATCGTAACCAATATTGTGGAATATCCGGTGGCTGTGGCCGGAAAATTCGATCCGGTGTTTCTTGAACTACCGGACAAGGTGCTGATCACCTCCATGCGGGAACATCAGAAATACTTTGCAGTCATTGATCAAAATGACAAGCTCATGCCCTGTTTTATTGCGGTCAACAACACTCATGCCAGAGATATGGATATCGTGGCCAAAGGGCATGAACGCGTCTTAAGAGCCAGGCTAAGCGATGCCCAGTTTTTTTACAAGGCGGATTTAGAGACACCGCTCGATGCCTGTGTTGACAAACTTAAAGGCGTTCTTTTTCAGGCAAAGCTGGGAACGGTATATGATAAAACCATTCGGGTGCAAAAACTGGCTGAATTTATTGGTGCTGAAGCCGGACTGAATGCTGGTGACATTCAACTACTTTCCCGCTGCGCCCGGTTGGCCAAGGCAGATCTGGTTACTCTTATGGTGGTGGAGTTTCCGAAACTCCAGGGGACAATGGGGAAAGTGTATGCGGCAAAATCCGGAGAATCTGAAGCCGTATCCTTGGCCATAGAAGAACACTACCGTCCGACATCTTCCGGAGGTCAACTGCCTGAAACGCTAATGGGTTCCATTCTTAGTATCGCTGATAAAGTGGACAGTCTGTGCGGATGTTTCAGTGTCGGGCTTTCCCCAACTGGCGCATCAGACCCCTATGCGCTCCGCAGACAGGCCATCGGTGTGATTCAGATCATGCTTGATCGGAAATTTTCATTTTCACTGGCTAATATCATAGAAACCAGCCTGAAAATCTATGATCAGTTCGATGTTGACCATATCCGGGATACCTCGGTTTCAGTTCAGGCGTTTTTCCAGAGCCGCATGTCTTTTTTAATGGCGGAACAGGGCTTTGCCAAGGACAGCATCGCCGCTGTTCTCAGCGCTTCATCAGACCATATTCCCAATGTCTGGAATCGGGTTCGCGCCCTTGAAGAATTGAAGACAGCGCCAGACTTTGAACCGCTTGCAATCGCCTTTAAAAGGGTGGCTAACATTGTCAAGAAAGCCGCTAAAATATCTCTTGACCAGTTTTCACCCAACATTAATGAATCCCTGTTTCAGGATCCCAGCGAATTAGCCCTTTACGATGCTTATCAGACGATTAATAAACGGGTGAGTCTGCATTTAAGTAACGGGGATTTTGCCCAAGCCCTTCGGGACATGGCTTCTCTTCGTGATCCAGTGGATGTTTTTTTTGCGGCGGTTATGGTCATGGCCGAGGACCCGGATATTCGAAAAAATCGTCTGACGCTTCTGGAGCGGATATGTTCCTTGTTTGATACCATTGCGGATTTTACCAAAATCAGTAATTAGGCGTTTTTTTGGCGGAGGTCAGTGCTGCAGTCTTGCAAAAATTATGAATTTTCTGCTTCATAATTCATAATTCATAATTCATAATTCATTTTCGATGGAGGAAGTGTAGATGGCGTTTGATCCTGAAAAAGACAAAGTTCTTAAGGCATGGAAATGTGAAGAAACCGGCCTGATTATTTCAATCAATCAATATGACAAAGGACAGCCCAAGCTCCAGATCGGGCCCCGTATTTTGAACAAAAAAGAAGGCGGGCAGCGGGCCCCTGTCAAGGCCGGGCGTCTGACCCTGGAAGATTTGATGTGGTTTTACGATATGATTGATGAAATCAAGGACGACATGGCCTCAAGAGTCAGTCCAGAATAATGAAAGGTATTGTCCAGCCTATCGTCACCCCCAACACTCCCCGGATAGGTCCGGTGGGGGTGTTGTCTGCAACCCGGATAGATATGCCCGCATTGATTACCGCCCTGGAATTGGAAAATCGGTGCCGCGATCTATACATGAGTCATCTTTATGTCCGGGATGACGGGGTTTTTCTTTCAGGCCCGTTCATGGGCGCGCCATATAGCGTGATGATTCTGGAAACCCTGGCGGCATGGGGTGCCAAACAGATCATTTTTCTGGGCTGGTGCGGCACCATTTCCACAAGCATTTCAATTGGTGATATTCTTGTTCCCACGCTGGCCTGGATTGACGAAGGCACCTCTCAAGCATATTCTTCAAACCTCACTGCAAGTCCCTCTAATGCCATGACTTGCAGTATTAAATCAGCTCTCAAATCCTGCGCTCTGCCCTTTCATGAAGGCGCTATCTGGACAACGGATGCCATTTTTCGTGAAACGCCCGATAAAGTGAAGCATTTTCAGAACAAGGGGGCGCTTGCGGTTGAAATGGAGCTATCCGCCCTGCTTACGGTATCTGCATTTCTGGGCGTTGCGCTTTCCGCGATTCTGGTGGTTTCCGATGATCTTTCCAGTCTGACCTGGAAGCCTGGATTCAAGAACAAGCGATTTGTGGACACCCGCCATAGACTGGCCGCAGTCATTGCTGAAATTTGTAAATAGAATCCTTTTTGTATCCTGGTACATCGGATGCCTTAACTGGTCGCTTTAAAATCGCCATGCTTTTCTGCACTACAAACATGGAAAGAGCTTTCTCATAAATTTTGGATATGGAGATTTTGATGTGGGTCTCCCCTTTCGTTGTTCTGAATACGTTGAAGTTCTTGAATGTGGATATGATGATATACATGCACCATCCACACAATTGCAAGAATTGGAACAAAGAGATTCAGAAAGGGGACAACCGCCATCACAGTGATCACAAAACCGCCACCGTACATGGCTTTTTTGTGCTGGGCACCAAGCGCCCTGGCGTTGGTTTTCCCCAAGTAATATCCGGCCGCACTCTCAAAAAACTCCCGGCCAAGGAGATAACT
>SERZ01000965.1_pt1 | contig 17762 bp, 19 predicted proteins | sample 3171461 | NCBI WGS metagenome assembly SERZ01 (sample SAMN06051861, study PRJNA518727) | freshwater metagenome | biome: subpolar coniferous forest; feature: holomictic lake; material: water; isolation source: holomictic Lake 227, 6 m depth | place: Canada: near Kenora, Ontario | collected... | reverse complement strand
AGTCGCTGTATTCGCTGCGCGGTACGGCAACAGCGCCCTAGGATAGCTATATTTTTTGCAGCATCTGAACGACCTGCAATGGGTCGTAAGGTTTTTCAAACAAACCAAAACAACCGGACTGTTCTGCGTGTTCACGCATTTGCCAGGATTTGTCTGGGGTGGTCACGATCACTCGACCCATCGCAGGCTCCAGATTGACCAGTTGCCGAACCATTTCCCAGCCCTCCATATCGGGCAAATCGAGGGACATGATGACCAAATCGTAGTGACGTTGGTGGGCTAACTCAAGCGCTTGCGCCGCACTTTCGGCATCGTCAACGTGGGTGTGACCAGCCAACGACAAGCGCGCACGCAGGTACATACGATCTTCGCGGGAAGGGTCGATCAGCAGCGCGAGCTTGTAGCCAGGTGGCAAGCGGATCGTCTGGTCAAAATCAGCAAAATCAGCGCCGTCATCCGATGGCGTGGCGATTGCAAACAGCTCGTCCATCGCCGCAACCACATCAGGCCAATGCAGTGGCCGCTCAAAACTGCGCCAGGCGTGGGCCGGTGCACCTTTGCCAATGCAGATCATTTTCAGCGTCGGATTCAGGTCAGGCGAGGCCAACTCAAGACCGGCTTGGTAAGCGTCCAGGTCCACCAGAACCAAGTGCGGCGCCACGGGCGAATCGGGTGTCCACAAGCCATAAGTAATGGGCTGCTCAGCAGACAGACGAAAGACGGTATTGAGCGCATGGCGCTCAACATCCCGAAAGCCGACCACCTTGACATACACGCTGGGTCTCATGAATAACGAACTTTCAAATAACAAAAACTGAACAAATTATGAGGGCTGATCAGCATTTTTATTGACCAATACATGCTGGTAACTTTAGCAGTGGGTTGGGGTCATGTCATGATTTCATTTTTAAAACAATTAGGACATCGCCATGTTGCTTGTTGCCGGTTCTGCCAATCTCGATTTTGTGGTTCGAGCCGCCCACATTCCAGCGCCGGGTGAAACCGTGCTGGGGCGCGACTTCAAAACTTACCCCGGCGGCAAAGGTGCCAATCAGGCCGTGGCCTGTGCCCGGGCTGGCGGTGCCGTTACGCACATGCTGCTGGCGTTGGGCGCTGATGCGTTCGCCGTACCGCTGGAAGACTCATTGCAGGAAGCCGGTGTTCACCTGCACCTGGTTCGGGTGGCGGATCACGCCACGGGCACGGCCTTTATTTGTGTTTCGGATGACGCAGAAAACGCGATCACGGTAGCACCGGGCGCCAACCTGGCCTTGCGCCCTGCTGACTTGCCCTCACTGGAGGGGTTCACGCATTTGCTGATGCAACTCGAAACTCCGATGGACACAGTTTTGGCCTATGCCAGAGCTGCCAATGAGCAAGGCGTCAAAGTGGTGCTGAATGCAGCACCGGCGCAGCATTTGTCAGCCGAATTGCTGGCACTGGTGGATGTGCTGATCGTGAATGAGGGTGAACTGGCGGTGGTGTCCGAGAACCAAGGCCCAGTTGCCGAGTGCTTGGCGCGCATTCAGGTGCCGTGTGTGGTGGTGACGCTGGGGCGCAAGGGGTGTTGTGCCCGAACAGGCGCAGGTTTTTTGACGCAGCCAGCGTTTGACGTGGCGGCTATCGACACCACCGGCGCGGGTGATACCTTTTGCGGCGCGCTGGTTGCTGCGCTTAGTCAAGGTAACGACTGGCCGCAAGCCTTGAAAGTTGCCAGTGCGGCGGGGGCGCTGGCGTGCACGCGGTGGGGGGCGCAATCGAGTATTCCGACGCGGGTGGAGGTTTTAGATTTTTTAAAGATAAACGGGCTGTAGCCCCCGTGTTACCTGCGCAAGCAGCTATTAAATACAGAGCAACATCATCATGAACAAACCTGGTTCTTTTAAAGTCATTTATGACACCGATCCGGGCGTGGACGACGCCATGGCGCTTTATTACGCGCTGGCTCACCCTGCGATTGAGGTAGTGGGTATCACGACGACTTTCGGCAACGTCACAGTGGAACAAGCGGCTACCAATGCCTTGTACCTATGCGCCCTCACCGGTACAAACATCCCCGTGACGCAAGGTGTGGCCACGCCTTTGTGCAAACCCCAGGAAGCACCTCCGGCCCACATTCATGGCGCGGATGGACTGGGCAACCTGCGCTCCCGCCTGTCCACTTCAAACCAACTGGATGCACGCGCTTCAGCGCAATTTATTGTGGACATGGCGCGTGCCTCGCCGGGCGAGATCACCTTGGTGGCTGTGGGCCCGCTGGGTAATTTGAGTCTGGCCTTGAAGCTCGAACCACAGTTGCCGCAGTTGCTGCGCGAGGTCATCCTGATGGGCGGCACGATTCTGGAGCCCGGTAACGTGTCGCCGGTAGCCGAGGCCAACATCTGGAACGACCCGCACGCGGCTGACGATGTGTTCACGGCAGGCTGGAAGCTCACCATGGTGGGGCTGGATGTGACGCACCGCGTGATTTTGCCGGTGTCGCTGTTCAGACAAATTGCTGCTCACCATCAGCACCCTGCTACCGATACTTTGCGCCACGCCGTTGAGTTTTATGCCGACTTTTACAGCGGGCTGTATCCGCATGTGGCGGCTATTCATGGCTGTTTTGGCCACGATGTGCTGGCGTTTATCTACCTGACGAACCCCGAATTATTCACGCTGGAAACAGGCCGCATCCGGGTCGCCACCGAAGGGCTGGCGCAAGGCCAGACCATCATGAAACGAGCCCCGTTTGAAGAACATCCTCAAGCAGATTGGGGCTCGGACACGCCACTCACGCAGGTCTGCATGCAGGTGCAAGCCCAAGTCTGCAAAACCATCTTTGAACGCACGCTGATGGCACCTTGGCTTTAAAAAGTCTGTGCATTGACCCACCTCAAGCTCTATATATAATTTAAGGAATATAGAAATCACAAAAAGATAGTTTGCAATCTAATGACTCCTCGCTAAAGTCCTGCCCATGCATGACTTAGCTTTTATCTTTGCCGGTTTATTTGTGGGACTTGTCGTCGGCCTGACCGGTGTCGGCGGCGGCTCCCTCATGACGCCGATCCTGATTTTCTTTTTCGATACCAAGCCCTATCTGGCCGTGGGTACCGACCTGTTGTTCGCTGCCTTCACCAAAATGGGCGGCACCATCAAGCTGGCGCGGGCACGGGTGGTTGAATGGCGTGTTGTGTTGCACCTCTCGGCAGGCAGCATTCCGGCTGCCTTGGTCACTTTGTATTTGCTCCATGAACTCGGCGCCACGACGGCCAAGGTGCAAAGCCTGATGACCACCACCTTGGGCGTCGCCTTGCTCCTCACGGCCGCCGCTACTTTGTACAAGGTGCTTCGCGGCAAAGCTGCACCGGTGTCCGTGGCAATCGGCCAGGAAGCGGCTGCCGCCAAGTCACGCCATTGGAGCCTGCCACTACTTTTTGGTGCCGTGATTGGAACGCTGGTCACACTGACCTCGGTGGGTGCCGGTGCGATTGGCGTCACCGTGTTGATGGTGCTGTACCCCAAGCTGCCGTTGCCCCGCATCATTGGCGCCGACATCGCCTACGCCGTGCCGCTCACGCTGGTGGCGGGCATGGGCCATGCGTCTATGGGCTCGGTCGACTGGGCTTTGCTGGCCAAACTGCTGGCCGGGTCGCTGCCTGGCATCTGGATTGGCTCGCACCTGATGTTTCGCATTCCCGAGCGCGTTATCCGATCGTTTCTATCCGTTTTACTGGCCTACGCCGGTCTGAAATTAATTACTTTATAAATCCCCGCAGCCCAAGCCAAGGAGCTACAGAACCATGTACCAATACACCGACTTTGACCGCCAATTCGTCCGCGCCCGCGCTGACCAATACCGTGACCAACTGACCCGCAATCTGGCCGGTACGCTGGCCGACGACGATTTCCGCCCACTGCGCCTGCAAAACGGCTGGTATGTGCAACGCTACGCCCCGATGTTGCGCGTGGCCGTGCCTTACGGTGAACTCTCCAGCGCACAGCTTCGGGTGCTGGCCACCATTGCCCGTGACTACGACCAGCCCAGCGCCGCGGTTTATCAAAAAGCGCAACTCACGCAAGCCGGCTTTGGCACCGGCAAAATGCCCGTCGGCTACGGCCACTTCAGCACCCGCCAGAACGTGCAGTTCAACTGGATTCCCCTGGACAAAAGCGCTGATGTGATGGACTTACTGGCCACCGTCAACCTGCACGGCATCCAGACCAGCGGCAACTGCATACGCAACACCACCAGCGACGAGCGCGCCGGTATTGCGGCTGACGAGTTGGTGGACCCTCGCCCGTTCGCCGAAATCCTGCGCCAGTGGAGCACGCTGCACCATGAGTTCGCGTTTTTGCCGCGCAAATTCAAAGTCGCCATCTCGGGCGCTCAGGAAGACCGTGCCGCCACCTATTGGCATGACGTTGGCCTGCATGTGCTGCGTGACGATGAGGGCGCCGTGGGCTTCAAGGTGTTGGTCGGTGGCGGCATGGGCCGCACCCCGGTGATTGCCAGCACTATCCGCGACTTTCTGCCGTGGAACCAGCTGCTGAATTACCTCGAAGCCATCATCCGTGTCTACAACCGCTGGGGTCGCCGTGACAACCTGTACAAGGCGCGGATCAAGATTTTGGTCAAGGCCGAGGGCCAGCGTTACTTTGATGAAGTTGAAGCCGAATTCAAACAAATTCTTGAGATCGACGGTGCACCCCACACCATCTCTCAACAAGAGCTGGACCGTGTCACCGCCTGTTTTGTGGCGCCAACCCTGAACGCCCCCAAGGCCGAATCAAGCCTGAAAGTGTCGCAAATTTTGCGCGCCACGGCCGAGAACGATGTCGAATTTGGTCGTTGGTTGAAGCAAAACGTGGCACCGCACAAGAACCCGGATTTGCGCGCTGTCACCCTGTCGTTCAAACGCCTGGGCTATGCGCCTGGCGACGCGACCGCTGACCAGTTGGACACCGCAGCAGCACTTGCCGAGCAGTTTTCGGCCGGAGAGGTGCGCGTCACGCACGACCAGAACCTGCTGCTGCCTTGGGTGCGTTGTGACCAGTTGCCTGAGTTGTGGCAAGCCGCCCGTCTGGCTGGCTTTGCCAAGTCCAACATCCGCTTGCTGACCGACATGATTGCCTGCCCCGGCGGCGACTTTTGCGCTTTGGCCAATGCGCGCTCGATCCCGATCGCCGAATCAATCACCGAACGCTACCAGGACATGGACGAATTACATGACTTGGGCGAGATTGACCTGCACATCAGCGGTTGCATCAACTCCTGCGGTCACCACCACAGCGGCCACATCGGCATTTTGGGGGTCGACAAAGACGGACGCGAGTGGTACCAGGTGTCCGTGGGCGGCTCTGACGGTTCCAACCTGAGCGGCACCCCCGTGCCCGGCAAGGTCATTGGGCCTTCTTTTGCGGCCTCTGAAGTGGCGGATGTGGTGGCGGCGCTGCTTGACACCTACCGCAGCCAGCGCCAATCCGGCGAGACTTTTATCACTGTGGCACGCCGCATCGGACTGCAGCCTTTCAAGGACGCGGCCAACCGGGTGCGTCACGAAACGGGCAACAACGAAACTCCGCACAACATCCACCTCGTCACCGCTGATGCGATGACCGACTGAGCCTCACCACCATGCAAACAACTATCAAACTAATAGCTGCTCACGCAGATACGACGGGGGCTAGAGGCCTAAATGACCTTGAACTCGAAAATGACACTGATCCCCGCAGCTTGAATTTGGCGGGCGTTGAACGCATCGACCTGAACTTCCCCAAGTTCACCGATGGCCGTGCGTACAGCCAGGCCTTTTTGCTGCGCCGCCGGCTCGGCTTCAAAGGCGAACTGCGCGCTACGGGCGATGTGCTGATCGACCAACTGGTGCAAATGCAACGCAGCGGATTTGACGTTGCGGTGCTGCGCGCTGACCAGAACATCGACTTTGCACAGCGCCAGTTTGACCGTTACCCCGCCTTTTACCAAGGCGATGCGGTGGCGACCCAGCCCCACTTTGCAGCCACCCCAACCCCAGAAGGAGCCCTTGCATGAGCGCCATTGACCTGAACGCCCGCGCCTCCGCCGACTTCGAGGCCAAACTGGCCGAAACCACGGCCGTGTTGAAACAAGCGGCCATTGATTACGCCCCCGCCACCGCAGGCAGCGCGCCACGCATCAGCCAGGCGTCAAGCTTGGGCGCTGAAGATGTGGTCATCAGCCACCTGATCAACAGTTTGCAGTTGGACGTCGGCATTTTTGTGCTGGAAACCGGCATGCTCCACGCAGAGACGCTGGACTTGTTGGCCCGCCAGCAAGCTACTTCTCGCGCCCCTATTGAGGTGTTTACCCCGGTCACCGAAGCGACGTTTGAGTTTGTGGCGCGTGAAGGCAAAGACGCGATGTACAAGAGCATCGACTTGCGCAAGGGCTGCTGCCACATTCGCAAAATGGAACCCCTGGCACGCGCCCTGACCGGCAAAGATGCCTGGATCACCGGCCTGCGCCGTGAGCAATCGGGTGCCCGCGCAGATGTGCCGCTGAACGACACCACCGACGCTGCCCGCGTCAAGGTCAACCCCCTGGCCAACTGGACCTGGGGTGACGTCTGGCACTTTATTTCGGTCAACAAGGTTGATTACAACCCGCTGCACGACCAGTTTTTCCCCAGCATTGGCTGCGCGCCTTGCACCCGGGCCATTAGCCTGGGCGAAGATTTCCGCGCTGGCCGCTGGTGGTGGGAAGACGAAGCCGCCAAAGAGTGCGGCCTGCATGTCAACACTTCCAGCACCCTTGAGAAAGCGCCCACATGAACGCCAGCATCCCCCCAGAACTACTACAACCCATGACTCATACGCATCGTCCTGACCATTTAAGCAACGCCCACCTGGACGCGCTGGAAGAAGAAACCATCTTCATCCTGCGCGAAGTGGCTGCCGCCTTCGAGCGCCCCACCCTGCTGTTTTCGGGCGGAAAAGATTCGCTCGTGATGCTGAAATGCGCTGAAAAAGCCTTTGGCGCCGGTCGCATTCCCTACCCGCTGCTGATGATCGACACCGGCCATAACTTCAAGGAAGTGACCGATTTTCGCGACTCACGCGCCAAAGAGCTGGGCGCTGAACTGATTGTGCGCAGCGTCGAAGATTCGATGGCCCGTGGCACCGTGCGCCTGGCGCATCCCGGCGAGTCACGAAACGTGCACCAATCAGTCACACTGCTGGAGTCGATTGACGAATTTCGCTTTGATGCGTTGATTGGCGGCGCCCGCCGTGACGAAGAAAAAGCCCGCGCCAAGGAACGTATTTTTAGCCACCGTGACAGCTTCGGCCAATGGCAACCCAAGGCACAACGGCCTGAGTTGTGGACGCTGTTCAACACCCGCTTGCAGCAAGGCGAACACTTCCGCGTGTTCCCGATCTCCAACTGGACCGAACTCGATGTCTGGCAATACATCGACCGCGAGCAAATCGCCCTGCCCTCGCTCTACTACACGCACAAGCGTGATGTGGTCGAGCGCAAAGGTCTGCTGGTGCCGGTGACGGAACTGACCCCCGCCAAAGAAGGCGAAACCATCGAATCACGCGATGTGCGTTTTCGCACCGTGGGCGACATCACCTGCACCTGCCCGGTGGAAAGCACGGCGGCTACTGCAGCCGACATCGTGATCGAAACACTGGCCGCCGATGTGAGCGAACGCGGTGCCACCCGCATGGACGACAAAACCTCAGAGGCTTCGATGGAGAAGCGCAAGAAAGACGGGTACTTCTAATATGAACGCTATGACATTAATAGCTGCTCACGCAGGTAATACGGGGGCTACAGCCCTAAAAGACACTAAATCAGCTTTGAAGTTCATCACCTGCGGCAGCGTGGACGATGGCAAGAGCACGCTGATTGGCCGCTTGTTGATCGACAGCCGTTCGGTGTTGCTGGACCAACTGGCCAATGTTTCCAAAAGCGGCGAGGCTGATTTGGCGTTGTTCACCGATGGCTTGAGCGCCGAGCGCGAACAAGGCATTACCATCGATGTGGCCTACCGCTACTTCAACACCGCCGAGCGCAAGTTCATCATTGGCGACGCGCCCGGCCACGAGCAGTACACCCGCAACATGGTGACCGCTGCCTCAAGTGCCGATGCCGCCGTGGTGCTGGTGGACGCCACCAAACTGCAATGGCAAAGCAACGCGCTGGAGTTGTTGCCGCAAACGCGTCGCCATTCGCTGCTGGTGAACCTGCTGCGCGTGCCGTCGATTGTGTTTGCCGTGAACAAGCTCGATGCACTCGAAGACGAAAGCAAGCCTGAAACGGCCGGTCAAGCGGCGCTGGCGTTTACCAACATTAGCCATGCGCTGGAGGCGTTTGCCAAGGCAGCGGGCATTGAGGTGACCGCCATCGTGCCGATATCCGCTTTGATTGGGCACAACGTCGTGGAGCCAGCGCCGGGTTGGTGCGCTTACCAAGGCCCGAGCCTGCTGGACATTCTGGAGTTGCTGCCTGCTACGCCGCGTGAGGTCGATGTGCCCTTGGCCTTTCCGGTGCAGTGGGTTGAAAAATTTTCTGCCTCGAGCGACACCTCTCAAGGTCGCCGTATTTTCTGGGGCCGGGTGGCCACGGGTGGCGCTCAAGTGGGCCAACAGATCACGATTTTGCCAAGCGGGCAAAGCGCCACGATTGCACAGGTGTTAGGACATACGCGCCAACCTGGCTCAGTTTTGGCAGGCCACAGCGCGGGTATCGTGCTCGACCGCGAGGTTGATGTGTCGCGCGGTGACTGGTTGCTGGCAGCCGAGCCCAAAGTGCAAGCCGCCGAAGATGATTTTGATACTGATGTCCGGGTCGGCACCTTCAACCCGAGCCGCGACCTGAAAGCCACTGTCGCCTGGATGGACGACGAACCACTGGTGGCGGGCCGTGTGTACTGGGCGCTGCATGGTCATCGCTGGATCAAAGCCAAAATCAAACGCATTGTGCACAAGCTCGACATCAATTCGCTGGCCGAAGAAGACGCTGATCACCTTGATGCCAACTCGATTGGCCACGTCGAATTGACCTTGCAAGAGGCCATCGCCACTTTGCCCTACAGCCGCTCTCGCGTACTGGGTTCGCTGGTTTTGGTGGATACCGCGTCGCACAAAACTGCGGGTGCCGTTCTCATTAATTGACGCAACTCAAGGTTATTGGCCTTATATAAGTAACAGCTTAATCAAAGGGAACTGGAAACCCAATAAAATTGCGGGTTTCCACCCATCGACGAAAACCACAAAATGACACACACCGTCACCGAAGCCTGTATTAAATGTAAGTACACCGATTGCGTGGACGTCTGCCCCGTAGATTGTTTTCGCGAAGGCCCCAATTTTTTGACCATCGACCCCGATGAGTGCATTGATTGCGCCGTGTGTATTCCCGAGTGCCCGGTTAACGCCATCTACGCTGAAGAAGATGTGCCCAAAGACCAGCAACACATGACCAAGCTCAATGCCGAGTTGGCCAAGTTGCCCTCGTTCACCAGCATCACCAAGCGCAAGCCAGCACTGCCTGATGCGGATGAATGGAAAGACAAGACCGGCAAACTCCAATACCTGATCAAGTAATTGGCTTGCCACCCGATGGAAGCCCCGTTAAACCAAGAAGTCAACTTGACAGTTCCAGCGCTTGAGGGCGCGATTGAAACCGACGCCGTCATCATCGGCGCCGGTCCGGTAGGGCTGTTTCAGGTGTTTGAGTTGGGCCTGCTGGAGATCAAGGCCCACGTGATTGACTCGCTGGCTTACCCCGGTGGTCAATGCGTTGAGCTGTACCCCGACAAACCGATTTATGACATTCCTGCCGTGCCCGTCTGCACCGGGCAAGAGTTGACGAATAACCTGCTGAAGCAAATTGCGCCTTTTGGTGCGACGTTTCATTACGGACAGGAAGTCACCACTGTCCAGAAGCAGGAAGACGGTCGTTTCTTTGTCGAAACGGCGATTGGTACGCGATTTCTCTCCAAAACCATCTTCATTGCCGCTGGCGTAGGCGCTTTTCAGCCCCGCACGCTCAAGGTTGAGGGGTTAGACGTCTTTGACGATAAACAACTGTTTTACCGCGTCAAGAATCCTGCTGATTTTGCTGGCAAAAACCTGGTGATCGTGGGCGGTGGCGACTCTGCACTTGATTGGGCACTGGACTTCGTCAAGGAAGGCCCGCACAAGGCCGAGAGCGTCATTTTGATTCACCGCCGCGATGGCTTCAAGGCAGCACCGGCCAACGTGGCCAAGATGCGCGAACTGTGCGAAGAATACGAGATGCAGTTCATCGTCGGCCAGATCACCGGCTTTGATGAGAAAAATGGCCTACTGACTGGCGTCAAAGTCACCGGTTCCGATGCGGTCACCCGCGTGGTGCCGCTGGATGTGTTGCTGGTGTTTTTTGGCCTGAGCCCCAAGCTGGGTCCGATTGCCGAATGGGGTCTGGAGATTGAGCGCAAACAGCTCAAGGTGGACACCGAGAAGTTTTCGACCAGCGAGCCAGGTATTTTTGCGGTGGGCGATATCAACATTTACCCCGGCAAAAAGAAACTTATTTTGAGCGGCTTTCATGAATGTGCTTTGGCCGCTTTTGGGGCCATGCCCATCATCGCACCTGAGAAAAAAGTCTTTTTGCAATACACCACCACCAGCCCCAAGCTGCACAAGGTGTTGGGTGTCGAGTCACCCGTTTTTGATTAAGTAGAATCGTACCCTGTGCTCATCTGAGCACATTCGCTAGGGGTGTTGCCCTGCTCTAAAAGGCAGGTCGACTGAGAAAGTCCCTTTGAACCTGATTGAGGTAATCCTCGCGCAGGGAAGCAAGTTCTGTTTTGGGACGTCACTTATTCTTGGGTGACGAATCTTCCTGAGCAAACAACGCCTTCCTGCCAATGCAATTGCTTGGAGCAAATGGATGGCAAATTCGAATTTTTCTGGTACCAGCAACAAGGCTTTGACGCCGATCAATGCCCTGGACCGCGTTTTTAACTGGCACGACCATGCTTCGCTGTGGTTCAGTCTGGGCGTTGGTTTGCTGGTCATGCAGATCGGCGCCTATCTGGTGCCTGCTGTGGGCAGCCGCGATGCGGCCATCGCCATCGTATTGGGCTCACTGGTGGGCTCCGGCCTGCTGGCCTGGACTGCCAAACTGGGCTGCGACAGCGGCCTGACCAGTGCCGGGTTGATGCACAGCACCTATGGCAGCTACTTTGCACGACTGCCAGTCATTTTGAACATTGCGCAGTTGATTGGCTGGACCACATTCGAGTTGGTGGTCATGCGTGATGGCACCGCCGCCATTGGCAAGCAGTCTTTCGGGCTCTCCCTGGAGGGCTCGGGCGGCATGGTGCTCACCACGGTGTTGTGGGGCGGCGTGCTGACCTTGTTGCTGGCAGGCTCCATGACGCAACTGGTGCGCAAAATCATCAGCCGCTTCGGCTTGCCGCTGGTGATTGCCTCGCTGTTATGGCTCACCTGGCAGTTTGGCGGGCAACTCCAGGCCAAAGGGCTGGATGCCTTTTGGGCACGCCCGGGTGACGGCAGCATGAGCATGCTGTCGGCGATGGATCTGGTGATTGCCATGCCGGTGTCGTGGTTGCCGCTGGTGGCCGACTACGCCCGCCACGGGCGTTCGGGCCGCAGCGCCATGAGTGGCACCTGGTTGGGTTATGCCGTGGCCAACATCTGGTGCTATGCGCTGGGCGTGATGGTGGTGAGTGTGGCTGCACCCGATGCCAACCTGGTCAGCGCCTTGCTGCTGGCACAAGGGGGCCTGATTGCGCTGAGCCTGATTCTGGTGGACGAAATCGACAACGCTTACGGCGACGTTTACTCGGGCGCGGTGTCCGCACAAAGCCTCAAACCATCGCTCTCGATTCGGCAATGGGGCATGGGCCTGGCCGTGTTGTGTACCGGGCTGGCACTGGTGCTGCCGATGCACAGCTTAGAGCCATTTTTGCTGCTGTTGAGTTCGATCTTTGTACCGCTGTACGGCGTGATTTTGGGACGACTCGGGGTCGGCAAGCCCAACTTTTCAGCACCGCAGCGCAAGATCGACATCTCAGCGGCGCTGCTGTGGATAGTGGGCATTGCCACCTACCACGCGCTGGCCAAATGGGCGCCCAATTTGGGTTCTGCTTTGCCGACATTGGCCCTGACATTCTCATTGGCCTGGCTGTCACGCCCCCGCCAAGCCTGATTTCAACATCGGACCAAGACCATGAACATCGTCATTTTGGGTGCAGGATTAATGGGACGCTTGCTGGCATGCCAGTTGGCGCGCGCCGGTCATCAACTCGAATTGTTTGATTCGGGTGGCCCAGACGCTCGGACTTCGGCGGCCCGTGCCGCTGCTGCCATGCTGGCGCCGTTGGCTGAATCCGCCATCACTGAAACCTCGGTGGTCGAAATGGGCGTGCACGCCCTGCGACGTTGGCCCGAACTGATTGCCCAACTGGATGAACCGGTCTTTTTTCAACAAGAAGGCACCCTGGTGTTGTGGCATCGGCAGGACGCCGCCGAGGCCGAGCGCTTTTCTCGTCAATTGGACGCTACTTCGGTCTCGCTGCCCCAGTTACCCAAGGTTCAACGACTCGATGCCGCGGGTCTGGCCGCACTGGAGCCGTCACTGGGGTCGCGTTTTCCCCATGGGCTTTACCTGCCCGGAGAAGGGCAACTGGACAACCACCAATTGCTCGCAGCGATGTTGCATCAGCTGCAAAGTCTCGACGTTAAATTGAATTGGGACAGTCCACGCTCGCCCGGTGATTTTTCTCCGGGCAAAGCCGGGCAACCCGATTGGGTGTTTGACTGCCGGGGCGTAGGGGCGCGGGCGCAATGGCCGGCCCTGCGCGGCGTGCGCGGTGAGGTCATTACTTTGCATGCCCCCGAGGTGACTTTATCCCGCCCCACCCGCTTGATTCACCCCCGTTACCCGATTTACATCGCGCCCAAAGGCGGCAACTATTTTGTGATCGGTGCGACAGAAATTGAATCAGATGACCTGTCACCGGTCAGCGTGCGCTCCACGCTTGAACTGCTCAGCGCCGCTTATTCGGTGGACAGTGGCTTTGCGGAAGGCCGCATCGTGGACTTGGTCACCCAGTGCCGCCCGACCTTGCCCGACAACCTGCCGTCCATTCGCCAGCTGGGCGAGCGCACCATGCAGATTAACGGTCTATACCGCCATGGTTACCTGATAGCACCGGCCATGCTGGATGTGGTGATGGAGTTGCTGGCGTCAGGCACGTCACCCTTGGCCTCGGCTTTTTCCTTGTCGGTCCAGCACTTGCAAGGTCTACAAGCATGAACGTTTTCATCAACCAGATCCCGCATGAACTGGCAGACGGTGCGAGCTTGATCGACGCCGTTGCCTTGCTGCAGGCCAAGCCGCCTTTTGCTGCGGCCGTCAACTTGCAGTTTGTTCCCAATACCCACTACGCCCAAGCACGACTCCAAAGCGGCGACCGCATTGACATCATTGCGCCCGTCACCGGGGGCTAAAGAGATCACACCATGACAGACACGTTAAACCCAGACCCGTTTATTCTGTACGGCCAGACCTTTCAAAGCCGCCTGATGCTGGGCACCTCGCGTTACCCATCGCCCAGGGTGCTTGAAGCGGCCGTGCGCAAAGCCAAGCCCGCCATGCTGACGGCGTCGCTGCGTCGTCAAAATGTCAGCGCAGGCGACGCGCCCAATCGTTTCTGGGAAATGCTGGCCGAGTTGGACGTCCCCGTTTTGCCGAACACCGCCGGTTGTCACAGTATTCAGGAGGTCATCACCACGGCACAGATGGCGCGTGAAGTTTTTGCGACGCCCTGGATAAAGCTGGAACTCATTGGCGACGACTACACCTTGCAGCCCGATACCTTGAATCTGGTGGAAGCCGCCAGCCATTTGATCAAGGCGGGTTTCAAGGTGCTGCCCTATTGCACCGACGATCTGGTGCTGTGCCAGCGTCTGGTGGATGTCGGTTGCCAAGCCATCATGCCGTGGGCGGCACCGATTGGCACCGGCAAAGGGCCTATCAACCCCTACGCGCTGCGTACGTTGCGCGAACGTTTGACGGTTCCCATGATTGTGGATGCGGGCCTGGGCTTACCCTCCCATGCCTGTCAGGTCATGGAGTGGGGCTTTGATGGCGTTTTGCTCAATACCGCCGTTGCGCTGGCGATTGACCCGATTGTCATGGCCGGTGCCTTCGCCAGTGCCACCCAAGCCGGTCGCGATGCCTTTCTGGCCGGTACCATGGCTGAGCAACATGCCGCTCAGCCGAGCACACCCGTGCTAGGTACGCCTTTCTGGCATCAGGCATGAGCGCTTCAATCACCATGAACAACCACGACCAAACGGTGGCCGCCATCATCGCGGCTCAGTCAAACCTGGCTTTGACTGCGAACACAACCGATGCGACCGAGTTCACTAGCGACGCACCGGTTTACCGCGCCGCCAAACAGGCTTGCCAAAGCCTGGGATTCATCGAGATAGATGCTGAATGCGTGGCTAACGCCTGGACGCGAATGGTTGAGCGCACAGGGCAGTTCAACCCCCAGGATTGGCCAGATTTGGCCCTTGACTTCGGTATGCAAGCTTGGCCCAGAGCAGACGCATTTGCGCCCTGCCCACACCGACTCGGTTTGTATGCCGTGCTGCCCGATGCGGCATGGATCGCGCGGATGGCCCGTGCCGGTGTGCCGACCGTGCAGTTGCGTTTCAAGTCGGATGATCCGCATGCCATCGAACGCGAGGTACACGCAGCGGTTCAAGCGGTACAGGGTACTGGTGCCTTGCTCTTCATTAATGACCATTGGCAAGCAGCCATTGCGGCGGGTGCCTACGGAGTGCATCTGGGCCAGGAAGATATGGAACTGGCCGATTTACAGCAGATTCGCAAAGCCGGTCTGCGCCTGGGTTTGAGCAGCCATGGCTATGCTGAAATGCTACTGGCCGATCAACATAGCCCCAGCTACATTGCCATGGGTGCGGTGTTTCCGACCACACTCAAACGAATGGTCACGCCAGCACAAGGCACGGGTCGACTGCAGGCTTATGCCCGTTTGATGCGCGACTACCCGCTGGTCGCCATTGGGGGCATCGACAGCGCCAAACTGCCCGATGTTTTGGCAAGCGGCGTAGGTTCCATTGCTGTGGTGCGTGCGCTTGTCGCTGCTGAAAACCCAGAGGCCATGGTTGCCAGCTTGCAGGCTTCGATCAACGCAAGCTTCTGATCCAGTTCCGCTTAACCCAGGGCTTTGAGTCGCATTGCCACTGGGGCGTGACCATGGTTGAGCGGACCACTTCCCTTGCCTGTTCGAACTTGAGCGCCATGCTGCAAGGCCTCACGAATATAGGTGCGCGCTTGTTGTACGGCCTCTACCAGCGTTGCGCCCGTGGCCAGGTACGCAGCCATGGCACTCGAAAGCGTGCAACCGGTGCCATGGGTGTTCGGGCTGTGAATGCGCGGCGCCTCCATCCAGAGCTTTTCGCCCTGCTGCGTAACCAGCAAGTCGATCACGACGTTCCCTGGCAAATGGCCGCCTTTTAAAAGGACCGCATGCGCTCCTTTGTCAAGCAGGGCAAGCGCCGCTTGCTCCATGTCCTGAGCCGTACACAAAGTGCGACCCACCAGCAGTGCGGCTTCATCGAGGTTGGGCGTAATCACGGCCACGCGAGGAAACAGTTCACGCACCAGCACGTCGACGGCACTGTTGTCTATCAGTACGGCACCACTGGTAGCCACCATCACCGGATCGAACACCACGTTTTTTAACGCATGGCGGTCAATCGCTTCGGCCACCGTGCGCACAATTTCAGGTGAATGCAACATGCCGATCTTGACGGCATCGACACCGATATCCTCCATGACCGCATCAATCTGGTCACGCAGCATTTGTGCTGGCACGCCATGAATGCTCCGCACGCCGCGCGTATTTTGTGCGGTGAGTGCCGTGATCGCCGTCATACCAAAGCAACCTAGCGCAGAAAAAGTTTTCAGGTCTGCCTGAATGCCTGCGCCGCCCCCACTGTCGGAGCCCGCAATAGAGAGAACGCGTGGATACTGATATTTAAAAGGAGTCATTATTTTTAATTTGAAATCATCAATTTTCTGAATTCGCCGGCCGCTGCACAGGGGTCCGGCGCCGCGCACAACGCACTGACAACGGCCAGTCCATCAGCACCCGCCAACAAAACCTCACGCGCATTGCCCGTATGAATGCCACCAATGGCAACCAGTGGCAAGTCAGTCAAAGAACGCACTTGGCGCAAGCCTGCCAAGCCCCAGGGCGTTTGCGTATCTGTCTTGGTGGGCGTGGAAAAAATGGGACTCACCCCAAGGTAATCCACCGGCAGCGATGCACTCCGAGCAATATCCTCTACCGACTCCACAGACCAGCCAATGAATACGTCAAGAGGTAGCAACCGACGTGCCTGCTCAACCGGCATATCGGTCTGTCCCAAGTGAACACCTTGTGCAGCACATGCCAGGGCAATGTCAATTCGGTCATTGATAACCAAGGGAATATTGAGCGGCATGAGTAGTTGTTTTAGCATCATGGCCTGGGCAAAAAAATCGCGACTATTGAGATGTTTCTCACGTAACTGAACACAAGTGACACCCCCCCGCACAGCTGCAGCCACCACGTCTGTCAGTGTGCGACTGCCAGCGCTGTTCTGATCTGTGACGAGGTACAGGCTAAGCGCCTGCAAGGACAATCGTTGTGCTGGAACTATCGAATTTACCATTCGTCAACTTCCAGTTTCAAGCGGCGCTCAAAGGTGGACTGGTCAAGGAGTTGTAATTCATCCAGTAAAGCCATCTGCAGACTACCAACGCCCATTCCTCGTGCAATAACTTTTTCAGCAGCAACCTCGCCTACTACGCCTAGAAATGCCATGGCAGCCAGTGTGGCTCGCCATGGATCTGGCTGCACGGCACAGAAAGCACCGATGAGCGCCGTTGCGGAGCAGCCCACCCCTGTGATGCGCGTCATCCACTCATGCCCATTAGACAACCGTGCGTACTGGTGTTTGGCATCCAGGATATGGTCGGTTTGACCGCTCACGCATACAACACCGTGGGTCCTCAGGGCTAGCGACTGGGCTGCACCCAGTGCATCATTGGCACCAGCACTGCTGTCTACACCACGTGTTTGAACGGCAGAACCCGCCACGCTCATGATTTCGGAGCCATTTCCTCGTATAACCGTTGGCAAAAATGTAGACAGCAGAAATTCAACACATTCATTTCGATAACGTGTCGCACCTGCTCCAACTGGGTCCAATACAACTGGAATACCCCGTTTCGAAGCGGCAACCAATCCCAGGCGCATGCTTTCAATCCAATAAGGGTCCAAGGTCCCAATATTGAGAACCAGAGATTGCGCAATACCCACCATATCTGCCACTTCCTCATGGGCATGCGCCATAACGGGTGAAGCACCCGCAGCCAGCAGCACATTGGCATTTAAATTGATGACAACCAGGTTGGTGATGCTGTGCACCAAAGGCGAACGGGCGCGAACCGCGGCGACGTCAGACCAAAGATCAGAGATGGAAAGTTTTGCGGCCATGGGTTTCCAGAAAAGTTGGGACATGGGCCGGACAAAGAGTAAGGAATTAAGCTTCCCTACGCTGGCACGACCCAGATCAGGTTATAAGAGTATTTCTCAGTCACACAGATGCGACACCTCTAGCAGTTTGCGATTATCAAGGAATTGTTAGTCTTATTTGGGAATACGTTTTCGTCACAGTCTTTTGAATAATTCCTCCTT
>SERZ01000957.1_pt1 | contig 17864 bp, 15 predicted proteins | sample 3171461 | NCBI WGS metagenome assembly SERZ01 (sample SAMN06051861, study PRJNA518727) | freshwater metagenome | biome: subpolar coniferous forest; feature: holomictic lake; material: water; isolation source: holomictic Lake 227, 6 m depth | place: Canada: near Kenora, Ontario | collected... | reverse complement strand
AGAAATCGGGGCTGCATCTTGGATGTCCACAGTCGAGAGCGAGAATGGGAGATAATATTTACAAACCGGAGTGAAGCTAATGGCGCTGAATCTAAACAAACGTATCCTGGTTACCGGCGGGGCCGGTTTCCTGGGGTCTCACCTGTGTGACCGTCTGGTTGAGGAAGGTTACGATGTCCTTTGCCTGGATAATTTTTATACAGGAACAAAGCACAATATAGAGCATCTGTTCGCCAAACCGAATTTTGAGCTGATTCGTCATGACCTGGCTCAGCCCGTTTTTCTTGAGGTTGATGAAATATACAATCTGGCCTGTCCGGCATCGCCGGTTCATTACCAGTACAATCCGGTGAAAACCGTAAAAACCTGCATCATGGGCGCCATTCACATGCTGGGTTTGGCTAAACGGGTAAAAGCCAAAATCCTTCAGGCCTCAACCAGCGAAGTGTATGGTGATCCAGCGGTGCATCCGCAGTCCGAAGCTTACTGGGGTAATGTGAACCCCATCGGTCTGCGTTCCTGCTACGATGAAGGAAAACGCTGTGCAGAAACCTTGTTTTTTGATTACTATCGTCAGAATCATGTCAATATCCGGGTGGTTCGCATCTTTAACACCTATGGTCCCCGGATGCACCCCAATGACGGCAGAGTGGTAAGCAATTTTATTGTTCAGGCCCTTTCGCATCAGGACATAACGGTGTTCGGGGATGGCTCTCAAACCCGAAGCTTCTGTTATGTTGATGATTTGATTGATGGAATGGTCCTGATGATGCAGGGGCAGGATGATTTTGTCGGTCCGGTAAATTTGGGCAATCCGGGTGAGTTCACCATTTTGGAGCTGGCTGAAAAAATCATACGCTTGACAGGGTCGCGCTCCGGAATCATATTTCAGCCCCTTCCCCAGGATGACCCGCTCCAGCGCAAACCCGATATCTCGCTGGCCGCGGAAAAACTGAAATGGACTCCAAAAGTGAATCTGGAAGAAGGTCTGGAACGGACGATCGCCTATTTCAAAACAATTCTGAATACATCATCTTCAGTCTAACCGTCATATTTTGCCATCAGAACGAAGCATGTGATTTATAAATGGCTTGATTATTGCTTTACATGACGACTTGTGGTCTTCAGCCAGAAAACCTGAGTAGTTGCAACATTTGGAGGAAAAAATGAATACCGACAGACACCGGAAACAGCAGGGCTTTACCTTGATCGAACTTCTGGTTGTTATCATTATTCTGGGGCTGCTTTCCGCCCTGGTAGCACCGAAATTTTTCGGAAAGGTGGACAAGGCCAAGCTGAAAACCGCCAAAACACAGATTGAACTCTTTGGATCAGCTCTGGATGAGTTTCGTCTGGACAATGGCCGTTATCCCACAACTTCGGAAGGTCTTGAATCGTTAAGATCCAAACCAGGCGCACTGGCCAACTGGGAAGGTCCTTATCTGCCCAAACAGATTCCGCAGGATCCTTGGGGCCGGCCGTATGTTTATACGAGTCCGGGGGAGCATGGGCCTTACGATCTGATCAGTTATGGGCCGGACGGTTCGGCAGGTGGAGACAGCAACATCGTAAGTTGGCAGTAGTGTTGAATACTTCCTTCGACAATATAAAACAGACGCTCATCAAGCGCTTCCGGAGGGTTCAGCCGGAAGGGGATGTTGTTCCGGTCTGTGCCTGCCCTGAATTGCCGGTGTTCGAGGATTTTCCGGAGCTTATTGAAAGCGGCTTTCCGGAAAACCCGCCGGCGTTAAATCCATTTAAATCGCACTACATGAAGCGCTTCCGGTTTATTCCCCTGGATGATTCCAATGGCAAGGTGCTTGTGGCAATGGCTGATCCGCTCGATTTTATCACCCGCGAGGTCATTGAGCGCGCCTACGACAAGGCTCTGAATATCCGCAAGTCTTCGGAAGAGACGATTTCCCAGTTTGTGTATCGCTGGTATGAAGCCGAAGCTGATATGACATCGGGCGAAAGAGCCGATGATGCGGATGTGAGTCTGGAAGATCAGCTTTGGGACAGTCCAGAGCATTTAAAGGACATGGCCTCCGAAGCCCCGGTCATTCGATTGGTGAATCATCTGATCGCCAAAGCGCTGGAAGTTGGTGCATCCGATATCCATATCGAGCCCCGGAAGCTCCATGTTCAGGTCCGATACCGGATTGACGGAGTGTTGAACGACCAAAACGCCATTGCCGCCAAGCTCAAGGCCGCCATCAATTCACGGGTCAAACTCATGGCCAAGATGGATATTGCGGAAATGCGGTTGCCTCAAGATGGTCGAATCAAGTTTAAAATAGGTCGTGAAGATATTGATATTCGCGTATCGTCGCTTCCGACCCATTTTGGCGAAAGCCTTGTACTGAGGTTGCTCCACAAAGAAAACGTAGAGCTGGATATGGATACCCTGGGATTTCCAGAGTCGATTCGGGATAAATTCAGATCCACGATATCCCTGCCTTATGGCATGATTCTGGTTACAGGACCTACAGGCTCCGGCAAGACTACCACCTTGTATTCAGCCCTGAACACCATCAACTCGCCGGATAAAAAAATCGTGACCGTTGAAGATCCAGTGGAATATCAGATGGACGGGGTCAATCAGGTTCAGGTGCAACCCAATATCGGCCTGACGTTTGCGCACACCCTGAGAACTTTTCTGCGGCAGGACCCGGACGTAATGCTTATCGGCGAAATCCGGGATCTGGAAACGGCCGAAATTGCGATTCAGGCAGCCCTTACCGGTCACGTTGTGTTTTCCACGCTTCATACCAATGACGCAGCAGGCGCTATTACCCGGCTGGAAGATATGGGCGTTGAACGTTTTCTTATCGCCTCTTCTGTTGTAGCTGTCCTGGCTCAGCGATTAGTTCGAAGAGTTTGTCCGCAGTGCAAGAAAACGTTTCATCTTGCCGATGATGAACGGCTGCTGCTGGCTCGGGAACTGGGTTTGCTTCCGGATGAACTTGCCCCGACATATACCAGGGGAATGGGCTGCAAGGAATGCGCAGGCTCAGGGTATCGGGGACGGCTCGGAATCTATGAGTTTTTGCCGGTGGATGAAGTCATTCAGCGTGAAATTGTCCGTGGATCGGATCGCAACGAAATATCCCGGGCGGCGATGCAAAATGGCATGATTTCTTTAAGAATGGACGGCATGGACAAGGTCAAAAATGGTATTACTACCTATGAGGAAGTGTTGAGGGTAACCCGCTGATGCCGCGTTTTTCTTATGAAGCCATGAATGCCGAAGGCAAACGGATTACCGACAGCAGTGAAGCCAATACCAAAGACGACCTGATTCTGACGCTTCAGACAAAGGGGTTGATGCTGGTCAGGTGGATTGATGGAAGCCCGTCCCGGCGAAAGTCCCTGCTGAAGCGATCCGGACGCAGCCTTAACAGCAAGGAGTTGTTGCTGATTACCCGCGAGATGGCGCATCTGATGAAATCCGGCCTTCCGATGGACCGGTCCCTGACCATCATTATCCAGACCAGCGAAGCTAAGCCGCTTTTGGCTATGGCCCAGTATTTAAAGGAATCCCTTCAGGGCGGCAAAAGTCTTTCCGATGCGATGGCAGTCAAAACTGAAGATTTCAGCGATTTGTACACCAATATGGTGCGGGTTGGAGAAATGGGCGGCATCCTGCCTCAGGTGATGGAAAAATTGGCAGGGTTCATGGAACGAACCGAAGAAATTAAGAAATTCATCATTTCCAGCTCTATTTATCCGGCGATTCTCATGATGATCGGCATGGTTTCCGTTGGAGTCATTATGGGGGTCGTGGTGCCCCGCTTTGCTGCAATATTTACGGATCTGGGACAGAAAATTCCGGCAAGCACCTTGCTTTTGATACAGATCAGCCAGTTTTTGCGTACCTGGTGGTGGGCCATGATCCTGAGCAGCGTTTCGATAGCCCTGGGGTTGTGGCGTTTTTCCGGAACCGCCAATGGCAAAGATCGATTAGACAGGATATGGATCAGACTGCCGCTGATGGGAAGTCTGATAATGGATATTCAGGTCGGCCGCTTTACCCGGACTCTGGGGACTCTGGTGCAAAGCGGGGTGCCGCTGCTAAAGGCTCTTTCCATCGTGCGTGAAGTCGTGAGTAACGTGGTGGTAAAGTTTGCGGCTGAACAGATATTCAGGCAGGTCAAGGAAGGCAAGCGCGTCAGTACGCTGATGAAGGAACAGGGCATTTTTCCGGCCATGGCAGTTCAGATGGTCGCGCTGGGCGAGGAAACCGGAAAGATCGGGGAAATGCTGATTTCGGTCTCTGATGATCTGGATGCCCGCGTTCAGTCCAAAATCAAATCGCTGCTTTCGCTGCTGGAGCCGATTGCCATTCTGTTGATGGGCCTTGTCATTGGCGGGGTGGTTATTTCCATGCTTACGGCAATCTTTGGCATCAACGACATCGAATTCTAATGAACTCCCGTGGCTTCACATTAATTGAAATACTGGTGGTCATGATTCTGATTGCTGTTTCCGGTTCACTGGTCTATCTGAGCGTGGGCCGCTCCGCCGAACAGAAACAGGGAAAGCTGTTTGCACAGGAAATGATCAACCTTGTCAAAAAAGCCAGGCGCATGTCCATGGCATTCAGCCGGCCGGTTGCTTTTCACATCTCATCGGCGGATCGTTTATGCTGGGTCGAGGGTGGTCGCGCCAGCCTGGAAATTCCGGAAAAAGTGCTGATTCAGGCGCAAGGGATCGCCCAAATCGATGCGGATGTTTACGGGGTGTATTTTTATCCGGATGGCAGTTCAAGTGGCGGAGAGATAACGCTTTCAGCTTCCGGGCAGCCTTTTTTTGTTTTTCGTGTGGATATCCTGACCGGTCTGGTAACGCCTGGATAAGCTTATGAAAAACAGACAATGCGGGTTTACCCTGATTGAGGTGTTGGTTGCCCTGATAATTTTGGGGATATCTCTGGGTGCCATTTTCCAGTCGCTTTCAAGCTCTCGGAGGATTTCTCTCAAGGCCGATGAAACCCTGCAGGCTGTTCGGTTGGCGGGAAACCTTCTGGCCAGTCCCGCCTTGATTGACAATGCGCTGAAAGGCAGGGCAATTAGTGCCATAATTAATGGAGAAGCCGGATGGCGCTATACGATTTCATCCTTGCCCCTGGAGATTGATACTGGCGACAAGCGCGATGTTTTTCAGGTTCCGGCCATGTTTGAGTTGACGTTGTGTCTTTTTCATGAAACAGATCACCGGGAAAAAGCATTTTGCGTGAAACAGTGGATTCGGCAGTGAACGATCAGGTGAACGGGTGAATCGGATTCATATTTCCAGAGGGTTTACCCTTCTGGAGCTGTTAGTTGCCATGGCGCTGGTTGCGATGGTTACCCTGATTGCGTCAACGGCATTCAGATTGGCAGTTCAGGCATGGGAACGCGGGTCCGACGAAGGAGAGTCCCGGCAAATCCAGGCTGCTCTGCCGGCGCTTTTAGAAAGGCAGCTTGCAGCCCGGGTGATCAAACAGGTGCTGGGCCAGGCAAGGATCAACCCGTCCGTATATTTCTGCGGCGGAGAAAATTCATTGTCGTTTATCACGGCATATTCGCCCCAGGGCGCCCTGCTGCAAGGAATGTTATGGGTCAGATATCGGTTTGACCCCGGACAGAAAATGCTTTTTATCTATCAGCAGTCCGTGACCAGACTGGATGATCTGGATATAAGTACTGACCGTGGTTTAGGGTCAAAAACGGCGGAAGAGGGGCTACCAGTCAGTCAGATTCAGGGCATTTCCGATTTCAGGCTGGCTTACACCGCTGAGCCTCTGTATGATCCGGATGATGCCAAACAGTGGCGGCAAAATTGGGACTGTGGTGCAGAATCTGTCGGTGTCCCTTTCGGCCTGATGCTGGAGATGACCATTGGGGAAGGTGTGAGATCCAGGAGTTTAAGATGGTTTTATCGGATTGGTGATCAACGGTTAGCAGGTTCTGTCGGCGGTTAGTGCCCCCAAAGCGACAGAGGACAGGCGACATATGGCTGAAAAACGAACAAGCCCCCACCCCAACCCTCCCCCGCTGGGAGAGGGAGCATAAGGAAAGTACGGATTATGCCCTTTCGCAGTATATCTGTGTTTATCTGTGTGAATCTGTGGTTCTGAAATCTACAGGCAGCGTACTGGTAATGGTGTTATGGATGCTGGTTCTGATCAGTTTTCTGACAGGGCAGTACTTGGGGCACAACCGGGAAAAGGCGGACATTGCACAGAATGCCTGGACAGCTTTTCGTCAAAGACAGGCGGTTTCTTCGGTGGTTAAACTTTTTTCAACCGATGCTTGGCCTCTTTCGGATGCTATAGGTACGAATGGTCACTGGTTCAGGCTGTTTCCTGATGATATGGCGCTGTGGGTCCGGGTGGACAAAGAATCGCAGCGAATCAACCTGAATACAGTTGCTGATGGCGAAATCAAGCAAAAACTGTCACTGATGATGGGAGATAATTTTCAGCGGGAGTCGGATGCGGTTTCAGACTGCATTCTGGACTGGCGGGATACGGACAGCTTAAGCCGGATGCAGGGTGCGGAAGAAAAAGACTATAAAGCCAAGGGTCTGGCTTACAGACCGGCAAACGGGCCATTCAGTGTTATGTCCGAGCTTCTTCTGGTCATGGGGGTAACTCCGGAGCGGTTCTGGGCCGATCCTCTTCAATTGATTGAGGCGGATCTGAGCAGCCTTTTCGTTCAGCCAGAGAAAGAAAAGGCTCCGACAGCGCTTTCCGAGGGATTTACAATTTATCCAGGTGAAAGCAAGCGCATCAGCGTGCTAGCGCCAGGATCTGAGACGGGTTATTTATATATGAATATTATTATGACAAAGGAATCAGGCCGTCTTGCGGTTGTGGATAGCCTGCAATTTATGGGGGTAGCCGAAGCTGGATTTGACAGGCTGGTCGAACTGGAGTCCGAGGCCAGGGGAAAAAATCGGTCTTAAGCGCCGGACGGTCAAACACTATGGTTATCAAAGAACTTGTCGGAATTTATCTGGAAAAGGATGTGCTGCACTACTGCGGGGCCATCAGGACAGTTTCGTCGTGGGTTATGGCGATTTCGGGTTCATCCATGGAGTCGTCCGGTGTTATTCCAGGCCAGGCTCCGGCAACGCTTCGCGAATTGCTTCAGCGTGTTTCACCAAGGCCGGGCCGGCGGTTCTTTCTGGCGCTTCCCCGCAGCCGGTTCTTCATTCGGGACATTCAATTGCCGCCTGTGCCGATGGAAGATGCTCTGATGTCGGTTCAAAGCATGCTGCCGGTTACCTGCCATCTGCCGCTGGATGATATTTTCCACGATATCTGTTTTTGCCGGATGCCGGATGGAAAAGCCAATGCATTGGTGATCTATGCCCTTCGCAGAGAGATTTTGCCTTTACTGGATATTTTTCGTGAGACCGGGCATGAAAAATCCCTGGCAGGTCTTTTCCCCCTTTCTCTGGGAATAGGCGCCTGGCTCAGCCATCAGCAATATGAAATGCCGATGGCTTTCGTGGTTCCCAATGAAAACTCATCCGGTGAACTGGCCATTTATCACCAGGCAGGCTGTGTGTATTCGATGTCTCTGCAAAATGCTTGGACACACGACGAGGCTGCCGCTGGAATGGAATCGGTGTTGGCCAGATTTAACCTGCCTGCCGACAGCCTGTATGGCTTAGAGCATTCAGACAATTGTTTGTCGCTTCCCGTTCCGCCGCAAAACAAACTGTCATGGCTTCCTTCCATTCAGCAGAATTTAGGGGTTGCGGCCCTGTCCGTGGATTTGTCCGGGAAGCAACGGATTTTTCTTAATGGGAGCCTTTCCCGGGTACAGGTATTTCGTCCCTGGAAATTGTTTGTTCCAGCCTTCTGTGTGCTGTCAGTGCTTCTGGCCTTGTGGACAGTTAATCTGAATCATGCTGTCGGACACGGGAAACAATCGGTTGCGGAAATGAAGGATGAGGTTCAGCAGGTGCAGCAGAAGGTTCGCCCGCTTGAGAAAGTCCGCGATGTACTGAAAAAAACGGAATCGCTGTCTGCTGACATCGATGATTTCATCCGGCTGCGGCCCCGCCTGTTTTCCTGCTTCAACGAAATCGCCAAGCTTATTCCTGAAGGGACATGGTTTTCCAGATCCAACATTCAGGGGGCCGAGCTGACCCTTCAGGGGCAGAGCCGGGATGCGTTAAAATTTGTGGAGTCGTTAAGAACCTCCCCTCTGTTTGAGCAGGTAAAGCTGGCCGGATCGGTCAGTCGTGCGCCATCCGGAGTGGAGCAGTTCAGTCTGACCCTTCGTCTGAAAGATGTGGAAGCAAGTCCATGAAACTGTATCTGGGAAAAAAGCGAAAGCGTCAGGTGGTTTTTGGCCTGATTGGTTTGATTTGCGGAATACTGGTCTGGTGGGCGCAGGTCTGTGATCCCCTTCAGGAGACGAAGGGCGATCTGTCAATAGAGCTGGAAAGGTTGACACGGGAACGCGATCGGTCCATCCGGGACATGAAAGAAGTTACCGAGTTTATCGAGTCTCATAAATCCATTGAAAAGGAAATGACCCGGTTCGATGTCCTGAAAATTGACGGCAAAACGATAGAAGAACTCAGCGCAAGCACTCAGTCGATTCTGCAGCAGTTTCTGGATAAAAACTCGATACCCATCAAGGCTTACAAGGATCTGCCTGCGTTCAAATGGCGGGAGCACCCCATCAGCCGGGTGGAGCTGCAGATTGAAACCGGAATGCAGGGGGTTTCGGATTTACTGGAATATCTGGAAATGTTAAACAAGGTGATACGGGTCGAACGGTTCTCGGTATCTTATCGCCGGAAAAAGGACGCTGATCTGCAGATATCTCTTCAGATCGCAACGCTTCAAATGGAAGGCATCAAGCCATGAGAATAACAAAGAGGAATACATGCAAAAAGTAGATGAAACCAAAGTCCGTGGCGCATGGGTCTGGGTGGTGGCGTGTTTGATTTTACTGGCTTTGGGGACTGCCGGCTGCGGTTCGGGAAAACTGTGGCTGAAACCTTACACATCTCCGGAAAATACCGATGGTGAAAATCCTTTTGTTCGCGTCAAGATTCCGGAGGAAAAGGCGCCAGCAGACGGAGAAGACAAAAAAGCTGAGGAGAAAATCCCGTCCGGTCGTCCGGAAAAAGCCGGAATCAGCGAAGGCAAGGCAGCGCCTGCAAAACATATCGCCAGTCCCACACAGCCGACGGTCCTTGGGCAAAAGTCAGTCAAAGACAAAAAAGAGACGGCGACGGTGGTTCATGTTGAGCTGGCTTTTGATAATGCAGACCTTTATGAAGTTCTGGACCTGACGCTTTATGATCTCTTTGGCCTCAGCTACATAGTGGATCCGACTCTCAAATCGACGGTTTCTTTTCACATCACCGGTGATTATACCAAGGATCAGTTTATCAACACGTTCAATGAGGCTCTTCAGTTGAACAATCTGTCGATTGTCCGTGGTTCGGGCAATATTTACAAGATTCTTCCCAAGGCCAACAGCGCGGGATCGGCGAATGCGCCTGTGACAGTTTTGGATGAAGCGGGTCTGGCCGGGGATGTCACCCGGCTGATCCGGTTGCGTTATGTGGCTGCGGCCTCGGCTGCGACCAATGTGACGCCATTTTTGTCCAAAGGCGCTTCGGTAGTGCAGGATACGGTTAACAACGCCCTTCTGATCACCGATACAGCGGACAACATTTCCAGAGCTGTCTCCATTCTGGGGGTGATTGACATTGAATATTTTGCAGATCTTTCCTGGCAGATATTTCCGGTAAAGGAAATGGATGCGGCGATTATTGCTGCAGATTTGGATAGCGTGTTGCAAGCCGGAGGCATCTATAAAAGGCAGGGCGCTGTGGAGGGAAGCTTTGAAATATTTCCCATCAAGAGCATGAATGCCATTCTTGTGGTTACCAGGTGGCCGTCCATCCTTACGCTGGTTCAGGATTGGCTCTCGGCCATGGATCATGTAACCGAGTCCGAGACCAATGTGTTTGTGTATTTTGTTGAAAATGCGTCGGCATTGGATCTTGCAGATGTGCTTTCGCAGGTTTTTCTGGGGAAAACCGGCACAGCTCGATCTTCCAAATCCTCAACCTCCTCAACTGGCAAATCCACAGGTTCCAAGTCCAGAATGGGCAGTTCCGGTTCCGGTTCTGGTTCCGCCGGTGGAGGCCTTGGGGTGCAGAGTTCCACATCTTCACAGCAAAAGACTAACACGCCTTCCCAGTCCAAGCAAACCATCGTCAGGCCGACGGCGACAGGCACCGGAAAAACCGCCGGAGATGATGACTTTGCCGGTACTGTTGAAATCATTCCGGATGAAGCTAATAACGCCATTGTCTTCAAGGCCAGCAACCGTGACTATAAAAGGGTTCTGACCATCCTGAAGCAACTGGATATTCAGCCCCGCCAAGTGCTGATCAACGTTCTGGTGGCGGAAATTTCCCTCAACGGCAAACTTGATTACGGCATCGAATGGTTTCTGAACAAAAACATCGGCTCGCTTGGCGGAAGCGGCGGCGATTACACCACTCAGGGAGCGTTGGACTCCACTTACAAAAGGAACATCAACACGCCGCTGGGAAGCGCCGCCGGCTTTTTTTTGACCGTCTATGATCCCGTGGATTTTTTAAGGGGCCTGGTATTTGCATTGGGAAGCGACGGGGATGTCAACATTCTGTCGTCCCCCAATATTCTGGCGCTGGACAACACGGAAGCCATCATTGAAGTGGGCGAAGATGTTCCGACGGTCACAGGAACAGTGACCAGCACCATAAACACCAACAGCGTAACCAACACTGTCCAATACCGGAAAACCGGAATTCTGCTTACAGTAAAGCCGCACATCAATTCCAGCGGGCTGGTCAAAATGGAGTTGATCCAGGAAGTCAGCGATATCGGCACCTTCATAATTGAACTCAATAATTATACCTTCCTGACGCGAAGAGCCGAAACATCTCTGGTGGTGGAGGACAACCAGACCGTGGTCATGGCCGGTTTGATGAAGTCCAAGAAGAATACCAGCCAGTCCGGGATTCCCTTTCTGAAGGATATTCCGGTTCTGGGGTACTTATTCGGCGGAATAAAAAAAGAGAACCAGAAAATTGAGCTGATCTTCATGATTACTCCCCATGTCATCAAAAACAGAAGTGAGGCGGATCAAATCACCCGGGAGTTTTCCCAGAAGGTCGCAGACCTGCAGGCTGGTGGGAATCAAAAAAAATAGGCTCATTTTAAAGGTTTCACACAATCCATGAAATCATATATGCATTTAATAAATCAAGGTTTTAATAATTGCGCCTCTCGATGGTGGCGTTATGGGCTGGTGTTATCCCTGATATGTTTAACGGCGGCGGTGATTTACGGCAACACCTTTCATGCGCCATTCGTTTTTGACGATCAGCACACGATTCAGGAAAACACCAAAATCAGGGATATGCGTAATTTTTATACGCCAGATGTGTTGCGATCTCCAAGACCCGTGGTTGATTTTACCTTTGCCCTGAATTATCATTTCGGCAAGCTCCGGGTGTTTGGTTACCATCTCGTCAATCTTTTCATCCATATTGCAAATGGTGTTCTGGTTTTTTTTCTGTCCAGGATAATTTTTAGAAAACTGTCCGGAGCGGACAACCCAAACAGTTACCTTGCTGCACTTTTCGCCGCGCTGATTTTTATCGCACATCCACTTCAAACACAGGCGGTGACCTACATTGCACAGCGATACACTGCAATGGCCGCTTTTTTTTATCTGGGATCAGTGCTGAGTTACATTATTGCCAGGGATGCAAGATTCGCCGGAAAACAGGTTGTTTGCTGCGGATTTTTCCTGGTAGCGTTTTTTTGCGGCGTGATGGCGTTTTTAAGCAAACAGAATTCCGCCAGTCTGCCCCTGGCGATTCTGCTGGTTGAATATGCCATTTACGATCAAACCTGGCAGGGCTGGAAAAATAAAATAGGCTTCATCCTTCCTGGGATTTTACTGTGCGGATTATTTTATGCGTACAATATTGGGTTGTTTCGCCATGACATCCAGTTTGGTACATTTCTGGAAGATGTTTCGGAAGCCGCACGTGAAACTAAGCAGGTCAGCAGATGGCATTATTTATGTTCGCAGTTTAATGTAATTTCAATCTATATTCGCTTGCTGTTTATACCCATGCAGCAGAACCTGGATTATCAGTATGGTTTTAAAAATGGCTTTTTCGATGGGGCTACGGCTTATCTCTTTGTTTTTCTTGTGGGGATAATTGTTGCCGCCTGGCGGAACCGAAATAAACGTCCGATTCTGTTTGTCGGTATTTTATGGTTTTTTATTACCCTTTCCGTCGAATCCAGTATTTTCCCCATTAAAGATGCACTGTTTGAACACAGGCTGTATCTGCCCATGTTCGGGTTTTCCCTTATCGTGAGTTATGGCGTTTTTCTTGGGCTTTCTGCACATCGCTTTTGGGTTTACGGCGTATCTGCGGCAATTGTGTTGTCTCTGGCAGTCGCCACATATCAGCGTAACGAGGTGTGGAAGAGTGCGGTTTTTTTGTGGTCAGACGTGGTCAGGAAAGCCCCTTCCAATTATCGGGGAATCACCAACCTTGCTTATGCGCTTGAACAGGACGGAAAAACGGAAACCGCCATTTCATATTATGATAAGGCTATTCAGTTAAAACCGGATTATTATTTTGCGTTATCCAATAAAGGAGCGCTGTTGGGGCGGATGGGGAAAACTGATGACGCCGTAAAATTGTTACAGAAAGCATTGTTTTATAAGTCCGATTACCCATTGGCTCTGAATAATCTGGGAGTTGCGCTTGCGTCCCAAAAAAAAGAAAAAGAGGCGATTAAATATTTTCTGCAGGCGGTTCAGTATCTACCAGGTTATATGGATGCCAATCTGAATCTGGCAGTTGCTTATGCCAATACAGGCGACTATGAAAATGCGGTGCAGCAGTATTCCAATGCCATCAACATTGATCCGAACACTCCAATTCTTCATCATCGAATCGGAGTACTGTTACATACCCTTCAACGATATGCCCAGGCGATTGATCATTATGCTGAATCAATACGATTGGATCCTCAAAACGATGAAGTTTATCTGAGCATGGGCAATGCACAGCTTGCTGACAACAGACTAAATGATGCAGTAGATAGTTATGAAAAGGCTGTTCAGAAAAATCCCATGTTTATTGAAGCGCATACCAACATGGGGGTAGCGTACATGAGATCAGGGGATAATAAACAGGCGGAAAAAAAATTCAGGGAAGTTCTGAAAATCAATTCATCGTCAGTGGAGGCGCTGGCTAATCTGGGCGCAGTCCTTTATTCTCAGGGCCGATTAAATGAATCAATGCAGAGTCTTGTTGCTGCTCTCAAGTTGAGGCCAAATTCAGAGGAATTGCGGGCAAACATAGCAAAAATTATTCAGCGGTCACAAAATCCTCAAAAAACGGAGAAACAGCCGGAAAACTGATCAATATCCGGTATCCGAATTTTCAAACTCTCTTTCAAACAGCATACCTGTTTATTGGCGTATAAAATCGAATCAATCATCAATTGATATTTATGGATTGCAATTATTATGCATTTGGAATATTAAAACGGAAATCGGATAAAATTTATGCTTATATTCAGTTTCTCCGCCAGTGAGTCAGATACAAATTTTTCTCAGCAGGCTCACGGAGTCAGATAATTTGTGTTAACTCATTTGATGAATGTTTTTGCTTGCAAAAATCTTTGCCATCCGATATTAAGGGAAAAAGGGTCTTTTTTATCGGTCATCATCATTAATGAATGCCAATGATCATGGGGTTATAGGTGTGAGGGTTATAAGTGTGGATGTGCGAAATATGGGGCGGCTATCAGCAGTGATGCTGTTTTTCTCAGTGGTCTTTTGGATATCGATGATGTCTATGGGTTGCTGTGCTGGGTCAGATGGCGAGGTCATCATTGCTGTTGGAGATGGATTTGAGCTGACTCAGGATGATGTGGCTCTGCTCAGGGAATATTATGAGAAAACGTCCGTCAGAACGACTGAAGATGAATATAAAAAGGCTGCATTAAAGATCAAACTTTTTGCTAAGGAGGCCACTGTTCTCGGATTGGATAAGGATGTTGAAGTTCCGTCCGTGGGCAAACAGTCTGTTGAATTTCAGTTGAAACTGCAAGCATTTTATATTAAACATGTAATGGAATCGTATCCGGTCAGCGATCTGGCAATTGAGTCATATTACCGCACTTTTCAGGAACGTTTTGCAACCGATGCCGAACCAACCCTTGGGATGTCGATAGCTCCGATGGATGCGGAAATAAAAAAAAAGGTCAGAGCGGTTATTGTTGATGCCCAAAAAAAACGTATTCTGTCTGAAGCAGAAGACAGGCTTAAAATAAGATATCGTGTCAAGGTCATTGAAAAACAAGGAGAAGGGTGATTTGAGGCGGATAAAGTGGACTTTTGTGATAGCAATAACAGCCATTTTTTTTTGTGTATGTTCCTGCTCCATCTTTGGACGTCGTAATCAAATTCCTGTTGATTATGCTCCTACGATACAGAGTTTGCCGGGTGGGATTGAGACGTTTTGGCCTGACGATGCCCTTAGATGTTCGTTTATTGACTATTGGACACTGAGATACAGCAGTGACCGCGAGAACTCGTTTGAAAAAGAAGCTCCGTTTTTTCAGGAGATTGTGGGGCGAACAAGATATGAAAATATTATCAGGGCTGCCGCTAAAAATACGCTGGAAAGTCTGGAAATTTTAAGTATTCAGCGAGTTAATGAATATTATTATGAAATTAAAATTACGCAGCGGATTCGAAACGCCAAGGGAGAAGTGCTGGTACTCTATATTGATGACCGGTGGGTGTATGCCGGTCAAATCTGGTATCATGTCACCAGAGAGCCGCTTATATTTCCAGGAGCAAATTGAAAAAAAGATTAATTTTCTTGCACACGATTGTATTTTATGTTACCAGTCGAGACTATTGATGGAGGATGCTTTTTTTTGAAAGGGGGTGGATAGGGTAGAACAATGGTTAATGACAGAAACGTGATGTAAACACCAGGATAATAAGTTTAACGAATATGATAGGAGGAGAAAGAATGAAAAGATTTATAGGTGCTGTGACTGTTGTTGTGGCATGTTTGGTAATGGCGGGTGGGGCGTTTGCTTTTAATTACACTGATCATGTGTCGGTGGCTCCAAATGGAAAAGGTGATTTGCTGGTATTTCCGGTTTACATGGCAATGGGGGGGCAGAACCCGATTCAAACCAAAATTACAGTTGTTAATACCAGCACGACGCACTCCGTGGTGGCCAAGGTTGTTGTCAGGAGTTTCGCTTACAGCAAGGAGCTTCTGGACTTCCTGATTTATCTGTCCCCGACAGATATGTGGATTGGTACACTTCAATTTGTAGGGAACAGCCCAGTAATGATCAGCACAGACAAGTCTGGTCCGGTTGCTTTGGCGAAAGGTCAGCCTTTGACTGCGGTAACTTGCACGGGTGCTACTGGTGATAAAGGTGTTGACAGTAATCAATTTGGCTATGTGGAAGTAATTGAGGCATGGTCAGCGGACCTGGGGCTTAAATCGCCGATCGATAAAGTTAAAATCATCGATGCTTATGACGCAAGTCCTAAAACCGGGGCTTACCCTTACACGGGAGCGTTGACAGTTGATATGCTTTCGGGTTCCTATCAGATATCCGTTCCGACACTTGCTGGTTGGGAGGCCGCGGATAATGCATTTGCAATGAAAAGTTACGACAATAAGCTGTACCTGAGCCCCGCTGTTGAAACAGTTATTGGGTTGAATGCGCGGAACAACATTCAAGAAATTGAAGCTGGATTCAACAAAGATGCCGTCGCGATGGCATTTAATAATAACCCTGTGGATGGTGGATCGATGCATCTGTTTACATTTCCAACCAAAGTCAGCAACGCTGCAGCTTGTACAAGAGTAGCAACGTCCGGCAGTGTATATTTTCCGGTGGATGGGAAGGTAAAGTATGGCAAAACAGTTTATGATAATGAGGAAAACTCAACAATAAACGAGTTTTCACCTTCGCCCACTGCTCCTGATATGGTTGATGAAGTGATGTCTCTGTATGGACCCATTGATTTTAAAGTTGGCTGGGTGCTGTATAGTTTTACAAAAACAGGTACTGCAGGTGCTACTTTATCTGGGCTGCCTCTTAACTACACGGGTACACCAGTTATACCGACCATTTTGGATTTCAAAGACGGGGTGTCTATTCGCTCTGGAGTGTGGACAGATGGTATCGTATCAAGTGTTCCTGCTGGGCCTGCTTTGCCAGGATATCAATATTCATCTGAATTTGTAACTTCAACAAAATAATAATTCTAACGTTTTATGAACATACTGGGCTATCAGTTCAGATGGTGTGATAATTCAAAGTCGGCCCGATTGTTCTAATCTTATCAATAGGCAGCCCCATCGGGTTGCCTATTTGATTTTTCAACCAAAGTTCAGATCATGATTTCAATTCTCTTTCAAAACAATTCTAAAATAGTGTTTTTCTCATCGATTTGAATTGTGAATATCTACTTGATCACTGAATCGTGTGAAGTATGTTTCGTTGTGGTAAGGGTAGGGTTTCAATGCTCGACAAGAGGTCATTCTTGTTTTTTTCGAAATTGGAAATTTCGTCCTTTTTTTAGGTATTGTTGGTATTGATGATCTTGTGAAAATTATATCATTATGCCGTATATATCCAACTGGTTATTGTCACAAAATGGCTGTATATTAGATAATGCGAGTCTTCCTGCCGAAAATGTGAGAGGATTATAGTTATGAAAAAAATATTTTTCTTTGCGATATTCTTTTGCTGTGTCATATCAGCATCATCCCGGGCAGCAGAAGCGTATGAATCTGTTTATCAACTCCCGCTTGTACTATCCTACTGTTCATCTCAGCCTGGCGGCCAGTATGGGGTGTACCCGTGTACAACCAGCTACTTATATCAGCAAATTTATTACGGATTTAAGGATCAGTGGAATCCCGCTGATCCTATACATCGTTGTCAACAAGCAAAAGGAACTATCTGTCCTGACGATCATAGCAGTACAATTTCCTACGGCCTTAATCTCCAAGGCAGCAATGTGCCCGGAAATTTATTCCGGTATTACCTTCCCAAAGGGACGATAATGGCCGACCTTACCCTATATGGGCTGCCAGCTGCTGGCGAAGGTGCAACACTTGCTAGATTAGGTAGCCCGCCGACATCTAAATTTCCCACCAGTTATGCTCAATTTAATGATTTGGCGAAATATCCGGAGATGTTTCCACCGACACAGTATCCGGATGTTCGTTCTTTTTGGAGTGGAAAAACCATCGAACAATTGAAGCAGAATGACTGGTTCGCGATTAATCAGGGCGGCCATATAACTGTTTTGGTCGATAGTCGTACGCCATTAACAGAGGATCGTTGGCTTTACATAAATTTCAACAGCTATGACGGATCGAGAATTACACAACATTCATTCGCATGGTCCGCTGATGAAAGTCTTTATACCAACTGGTACGACGATTACACTAACGCCAAATACTGGTTAGATAATGGCGATCCGAGTGGACAAGCATCGCTGTCGGTAACACCGTCTGATCGACCAGTGGCAAAAGATGCTGGTACGACCACATTTAGCGTTTCCAACACTGGAACCGTAACTATGCCCTGGACAGCCGCAGTGACATCAGGCGACACTTGGCTTTCGATCACATCGGGGGCCAGCGGGACGGATACCGGAACGATCGATTGCAGCTTCACAGCGAATACCGGCTTATCAGCGAATACCGGCTTATCAGCACGAACTGGCACTATACGGGTAACCGCGAGCGGTGCAGCGGGC
>SERZ01000950.1_pt1 | contig 17989 bp, 34 predicted proteins | sample 3171461 | NCBI WGS metagenome assembly SERZ01 (sample SAMN06051861, study PRJNA518727) | freshwater metagenome | biome: subpolar coniferous forest; feature: holomictic lake; material: water; isolation source: holomictic Lake 227, 6 m depth | place: Canada: near Kenora, Ontario | collected... | reverse complement strand
GATACAAGGAATCACGGGTAATACCGGAGCCACTGGTGCGGCTGGGACAAACGGTTCTCAAGGTATCCAGGGTATCCAGGGCGCTACTGGTGCTACCGGGGCGGCAAGCACGGTGGCGGGACCAACGGGACCGACTGGTGCTACAGGTCCGGCAGGAGCAACCTCCTACACAGCCACCAACCTTTCGGGTGGGACCGTATCAGCTACCACCATCACAGCCACGGGAATTATTCAGGCAGGACAAGGTGGATTCCAGTCTGCTAGTTATGCCTCTGGTAGAAACCGAATGTGGAGTTTCGCCAACGCAGACGGTTACGGAATCTCATATTTCCAGGGCGCTGGCGGATACGGTGGGGCAGACTCCATTGGCATCCATAACGGAACCGCCGCCATCGGTAACTGCCAGCATATTTTCCACTCTAACGGCGACATTCGTATTACCGGAGCCTACAACGGAGCCGGGACTGGACTAACAGGGACCGCCGCCAGCTTGACCGCAGGCTACGCAGGCTATGCGACCTCGGCAGGTTCATGCACAGGCAACGCTGCCACCGCTACCAGTGCCACTAAACTCACAAGTCCTAATGGGACAACAGTCGTGGCTGCCGATTCAGCCATGCCTGATGTCGCCAACACACTGATCCATACGCTCGGAATGGGACCAAGCGGAAATGACGGACATATTCTTGGTATGTCCTGGTCCAGCACCAGCTCCTACGGGGCACAGCTTTGGTTTGATACTGACCCAACAGGTCTAGCGGCATTCCGCTCCCGGTCCTCTGCGGGTGTGTGGACTTCCTGGAACACCCTCATCCACACTGGCAACATCGCCAGCTATGCCAGTCTCGGACCAACAGGTGCTACGGGACCGACAGGATCGACAGGCGCAACGGGTCCAGCGGGAAGTAACGGCACTAACGGCGCACAGGGCATTCAGGGGGTGGCAGGCTCAACTGGCGGCACGGGTGCTACCGGACCAACGGGTGCTACTGGAACAACCGGAACCACGGGCACTAAGGGGGACACGGGATCGCAGGGTATCCAGGGCATCCAGGGTCCAATTGGTAATACGGGGGGTGTAGGACCGCAGGGCGTTCAGGGACTTACGGGAAATACCGGCGCTACTGGAGCCGCCTCCACGGTTGCGGGACCGACTGGACCGACAGGTGCCACGGGATCTACTAGCTACAACGCCGGAAGCATCACTCAGCACCCAAACCGAACCGATGCCGCTTGGTATCAGGTGACATGGAATAACGGTGCGGGTGGCGATAACAATGTTTATTCCAGCGGCAACATTCTGCTCCGCTCAAGCGGTTATGGCGCAATCGGGTGGAACGGTTCTTCGTGGTATATCGAGGGCAACGCCACTTATGGACTGTATTCCAATACTGGACTGAACGCCGCTGGTGGGCTTTGGGACAATGGAAATAGAGTTTATTCTGCGGGTAATCTTCCAGGTCAGGTTGCGGTTGGCTGCTCCATCCAAGGTGGTGGTGGCTGGTCGTATCTTCGCCTTCAGACTAGCAACTCGCTTTGGGATATTGGAAAGGTTGACTCCCAAGGTGCGGATCTTCAATTCAGGTATGGCGGAGGTGAGACTAAGATCACAATGTCATCGGATGCCATCCTTCACTCCTATGGATTGCAGGGCAACGGTAATGTCGGTGGAACTGGGTCGGCAAGTTGGCATCCCAGCGGAATCTACTCTGCTGGATTCAACTGGATCTACGGTAGTTGCAACTTCGGCGGAGGGTATCTAACAAATTGTGGGACGGTCACATCAACGGGGTTTGTTGGACCCCTTACTGGCAATGTAACTGGCAATGTGTCCGGTTCCTCCGGCTCCTGCACGGGCAACTCCGCAACCTCCGACAAGGTTCTCAGCTTCAGCACAGCCCCCGACAACGCCCACGCCAGCACCCTAAACGGCATCCGGTCCTGGTATAACTGGGGCGGGTCAAATATTGGGACAGCGGCTCCGAGCGCAAGCGCCTATTGCACCGGGTTAGATGTTGGTTCCCACCCTGGCGACACAGCCTATGGGTTCCAGTTAGTAAATCCCATGTGGCAGAACGAACTCTGGTTCCGCACCTATGCCAGCGGATACTACCAATGGAACCGCCTGATCCACAGCGGGAACATTTCATCCTACAACATGAGTGGTCCCACGGGCGCTACGGGTGCAACAGGACCGACAGGACCGACTGGTCCCACTGGTGCCACGGGTTCCGCCGCCTCCGTTACCGCCGCCAATGTTTTCTCTGCGATCAGCGGTCAGGTAAATGGTGATTGGTATAGGTCGGGTTCCGGCTTCTACCTCAATAACAGCACGGGGATCACAAATACAACCAGTGGATGGGTTCATGTCTACAACGGTGGATCGTTCTCAGTCCCCGGTGCAATCAACTGTGCTGGCGACATTATCGCTTATGTTTCAGATGGTCGCCTAAAAGAGAATGTTGCTCCGATCCAGAATGCCATCTCCAAGATCCAGGCAATCCGGGGCGTCACCTTCAACTTCAACGATCTTGCCGAAGCCAACGGCTATGCAGATAGGTCTGAACAAGTTGGTGTCATCGCCCAGGAAGTCAAGGCAGTCATGCCCCAGGTGGTCATTGGAGCCATATTCGACAAGGACTATGAAACAGGCGGGTCTAAGTCGGGTGAGGATTACCTGACGGTGAAGTACGAGCGTCTTGTCCCACTTCTCATTGAGGGCATCAAGGAACAGCAGGGGCAGATCGAAGCACTCAAGGCGCAGGTAGCACTACTGCTGGAGAGTAGAGCATGACTCTCCCGACTGGGCAGATCGGCTTATCCCAGGTCAATACCGAACTGGGGCGCACCTCCACGCTCCAGATTGACCTTGGTGGCACTAATCCCGCCACAACTATCAGAACCCTTGCCGGGGTCGCCAGCGGGCAAATCGGGATGAACAGCCTGCGAGGGAAAAGCAACATCGTAATCAACTCGCACCCCTCGCTTTATTCGACTTCTGGAACCTTTTCTGGGTCTGCATCCAGTATGTGGGACGGGAATATGTCCACCGCTTACGGATGCGTCGGCTCCGGCAACATGGTGTTCAATGCTTTCGGGTCTGGCAACGGGTCGAATTTGCATATTCGGGTAAGGTGGCTTGGATCTCAACGCACCGGAGTGCAGATAGTCATCCACATTTCCGATGGCGTGACCACCACCTTCCCCATCTATGACACAGACTCAAAAAGCCCGACCTTCGGGCAAATCATCGCCTATTCATCCGATTATTACGCCGCCTTTCTCGGGACTGGTGTGTCCTACGATTTCGACTCCCGTGCCTTTTTTGGGAGCGTCCCGTGGGTTCTCTCGTCACTAACGATGACATTTTACTGCTCCGCTCCCTCAGGTTTCGGTAACTACATTTACGAAGTATCCTGCGCGGCAAGTTAATACGATTTTGTTGGTGGTAATTAGTAGTAGTCCAAACCCTGCACCGTCAAGGAGACACTCATGCAGACTTCAACTCCCGCAACCTCGGTACTCCAGACCTCCTGGAATAACCTGAACCTCAACAAGAACCAGATGTTTTCCGGCGATGACCTAGTAACCAATTTCAATATTGGTCTATCCCTGGTTACCACCGAATTCATTGGTGATGCTGAGGGCGTTCCCCGTGCCATCGTGATGACCACACAGGCGCATGGGTATCATGTCCCGATGAATGATCCCACTGAGTTGTTCGGTGAGATTGTCACCCGTGCTGATGGCACCACCATTAGTCTGTCTGATCTACTTACTCAGACGCTTGATGCCGCCGTGCCGGAAATGATCGCCAAGGCTGAAGCCATGAGAGCTATGTCCCCAATTGCCCCTCTTGGCGCTCCTATTCCTCCTCCCCTTCCTCTGGTTATCGGCTAGGGGTTACCCCATGAAGGTACTCTTGCTAAATGGCGGCGGCATTGATTCACTTGCCGTCGCCATGATCCTACAGAAGTCTGGACATGAGGTTCACAGCCTTCATGTGGACTTCGGCTATCCAAGTTCGATCCCCGAGAAGGCGGCTGCTGAGCTAATCGCCTCCACCTACTGTGCTGATCATCTCAACATTTCAATGAGTGGTTTGGATGCTATGGGCTTGGATGCCTCCATCGAACCCAGGTTTCGCCCGGTCCAGTATCAGCAGCTCCTACTTACAACCATCGGGGCATCTCACGCGCAAATGAACGATATGCCCTACGTTGTAACCGGTGTGCGCGGGAACGCTATTGTCGGCGCTGAATTCAAGCCTCTGTTTGAAGAGCTTGTTCGACAGGTGAATCTCAAGTACCTGAAGCCGATCTCGGTAGTACACCCGCTTGAGACAGTAACCAGCACTGACGCGCTATATGCCTTGGTCGAGGATAGTCCGATTTTACATGACACGGTTTCCTGTCTGGCGCTGCCAGCTTGCGGGACTTGTCTAAAGTGTGTGTTTCGCGCCAAATATGGGATCTAGCAATGAAATTTCTAACCATTTTTGCTAGTTTTCTACTGACAGTAATGGGAGTGGCGCAGGATTCTGCTTCAGCATCCGTCAATTACTACCGCACCAATGAACCACGCTACGAACATCGAGTGAATATCGTCCCTCATGCTCAAGTAGGGCAGGGGTTCTACTCCGGGGACATCATCCTGAACGAGAGTTTGGGTGGTGCCTATTTCTTGAAGCGTCAAATTAAGTCGTTGGTTGGTCTTAGTCTTGCGGCGGGATTCTCAGTCCGATACCAAAATGATGACTTTAGTGACGATAAACCGGTCTTGGGCAAGATCAAGAACAAGTATTTCAACGAAAATCGCTATGGAATCGGCTACAAGATCGTAAATAAGGTAGGTGGGGTTACTGTCACCAACGATTTTATGTATCTGCGTAGCGACATTGCTGACCGACGCGCCGAATGGAACCTAGGGGTTGCCACCAAGCACATCCAGATCCGACACCAACTCTGGTACGACTACCTAGACGGACATGTGAAGCAGTGGTACGAAAAGCTCATTGTGGGCTATAAGCTCCGTCCGGATGTCCAGCTTCAGTGGAGATCCGAATGGCAACCAGCCAAGAAGCGGGTTGATATGGTCGGTCTTGGTGTGAGCTTCTGATGTTCAAAAACATCGACAAGTTCTACATGCTCGTGGCTATTTTTGTGGCGACCTATATCTTCGCCCCAATCCTAAGCGGTGGTCGTGATATTGCCATCGGAGGCTATCCAGTCATGCCTGGATCGCTCATGACGATCATCAATGTAGCGATCTTGGGTGTGATCCAACAGAACTACGGCGGCGACATCGCCAAGAAGATGGTCATGGGTGGAATTGTCGCCAGACTAGTCATCTGGACATTCACGCTAGGGACGCTCCTGCTGCCCACACACGCCATGATCCCCGGATATGACCGGGTGGTGCTCAGCGGCTACAGAATCCTTCTAGCCGGCATCCTAGCTCGTTATGTGGGCATTGTGATGATCGACATACCAATGTTCCAAAAGATCAAGGAGAAGTACAACTCGTTTGCGGCGTGCATCCTCATTTCACTGCTCGTAGACACCGTCATCGGTAGGTCTATTTTCATCTTTGCCGCCAAGTATGGCACCGAAGGTAGCCTGGTGGATCGCTTTATAGCTCAGTCCACTGTAAGTGTGATCTTCATTCTCATCCTCACTCCAGTTGTTGCCCTGCTGAACCGGATCTTGTTTCCCAAGAGCGTGGTGGCATGTAAGGAGTAAGGAGGATATTCACCCATGACAGTCAATATAGACCTAGTGTCATCCGAGTTCCTAGAGCGTGAGAAGAAGTATTACGCTGCGGACGGATCTCTTGCGGCGTTCCTTGAACTAGGGCGCGTACACAGCGGCGAATACGTCATCGGTAGTGGGCTGGATGTGTATTGGGAGCACCCGGATTTCCCGCTGCCCACGATCCGCCACCGCTACAACGAGTCTCGCGGCGAGCTGACCGTTAAGACCAAGGTCGGCGGCAGCAACACCATCCGAAATGAAGCAAATCTACTGCTCAAAGGACCGTCTCTTCGTGAAGTTGAGCGTCTTTTGGAGCTTCAGGGGTACCGTCGCGCCCTCCAGATTGGCAAGACCAGCCACATTTTCTACCTCCCAGAGGTGGTGCTGAGTTGGTACGCGGTCACAGACATCGCCGGCACGCTCATGACTACCCCGAAAGACCGTCCAGCCAGGTTCGTTGAGATCGAACTCCGCGAGGACATCGACTGGGGGAAGGTCGCCAAGAAGTACCACAATTTGCTTGAAAGAGACACGAATACGGCTCTTGTGGACCATTTTTGCAGAGAAAAGCTGTATTCCTGGACCAAGGAACTCGGTAAAGCGGGAATTTTAGAGTACGGAAGCATCAAAGAATCACTTTGGGAGATGTTCGGTGAGCACAACAGTCCTGCAATCATTACGTAATAACATGCCCACTCCTCCGATTGGCTTCGTGGGTTCGATCTCGGATATCCGTAGATTGGTAGGAGAAATGCGCCCCGGAGCTGTCACGCCGACTCCTGGGGTCGCAATGATGTCTCTGATCGACCTTTTGAAGCGTCTGGAGGCTACTCAGTTCCGTTCTTACGAGTCTGTAAGTGAAGCCGCCGTCATGCTCGCCTACATGGCGTTTATGACGTCAAAGACCTGGACCGCTGAGCTACACGAGGGCAGGGTAGACAAGCTCGTAGAGACCATTCTAGACGCCAAGAACGCCGACTACGGACATGCCTACGCAAAGTACGGTGTGGACGGCATCATTGTGCGCGTTTGGGACAAGATCTTGCGCTGGATCAATCTTCAGGACAAGACGGCAAAAACAGAGTCGCTGGAAGACACATCAGTCGATATGGCTGGTTATTTTTTCCTCATGTACGCATACGCCGAAGGCAAAATGCAAGAAAGGAAGCCATAATATGCTCAAATTGTTCCTCTTATACACGTTTTTGTACATTACCGGCGGATTTCTGGCTGTTACAGCTCTTTGTGTGCTCGGCTGGATCCGCGAAAAGGAACTAGAGGAGAAGCCTCTACAGATCGTCGTGGTGTTTCTGAGCTGGTGGTTGCTCATTGTTATCGCTGGAATAGCTGAGATTGGACACCTAGCCTTCCGTTTGAGCGCCAAAATCAAGTCCAAATCCAAGTTTTGAGGTCCAAAATGCGTGCTTTTTTGAGTAATTCCTTCGATGCGATCACAAAACTGTGCTTTACAGCCTTCGCCGTGGTGCTCACAGGCTTCTTTGTGCACGGCGTCGTTGTCCTGTTCAAAATGGGCTGGAACATCCTCTGATAATTGTTAGAATTGGCTAACCCAAGACATTTCTAGCTTTCGATAATATATCTTATGTAACCTCAGGAGAAGAAAATGAACCTGCAACTGACCTACGACTACAACCGGAACGTCTACGTCCTGTGGATCAACGGTATCTCACAAGAATTCACCCAGGCGGACATAAACCTGCTTACCACCCTGACGCTTCCCGTTACTACCCAGGAGTACCCTTCGCACCAGCTTCGCGGTGCTGTTGGGTCGGATTACAACCCATGATCGCCTCTTGGACTCGCGGTTTTTCGGCGGCAAGGGCGGCTTCGAAGCACGCAATTGCCCCCACAAAGAGCAAATCCCTTGGTGCCGCGCTGTTTCATGGCGGAAAGATCGTCGCTTTGGGCTTCAACATCTACACAAAGACGCATCCAGAGAGTAGAGCTGGCAACTACACCAGGTGCATCCATGCAGAACAGTCCGCGCTAGTGAAGCGTCAGCATTACGATGCCGGCGGTCAAATCATGTACGTTTATCGTGAGACAGCAGACGGTAACCCAGCTTGTTCCCGCCCCTGCCCTAATTGCATGGTGTTACTGCGAATTGGCGGTATTCGCCGAATAAGATTTATCAACGAAAAGGGTAAGCCCGAAGAAATCCGTCTGTAAGGAGACACAATGGAACGCGCTTTTGCTTACTTCATCCCCATTTTTGACCTTGGCGATATTCGTAGTTTCGGATTATGCCCTCCCGTGGGATGCTCATGGACGTACTCCATCGCTGATTCAGCTTTAGGTTGGTAGAAATAACAAGGGAGGTAATAAATGAACGAAGTCAAGAAGGCACCGAAGCCAGCACCAAAGGCTAAGCCGAAGCCGAAGAAGAAGCCCAAGGGTGGTAAGTAAGTATCAAGGAGGTACCCATGGGTAAGTGTAAGCCAAAGGGCGGGAAGAAGTAACGATCAGTATCTTTAAGGTTTGGTGCATACCCGCCTGGCGAAATGCACGACAGTGCTGGTCGTTAGGTTGGTTGTCGGTGACTACCCTAGTGGAACCGTCCTTCTACGAACTCCCACGCCTCTCCGTCTCTTGTATCAACGACGCAAGCGCACCTAGGGACTGGAACGAACCAGTATCGCCAGAAGGACGCTTCTGGAATGGGTCACTAATCTGGAGATTCAAATGAGCCGCACCATTTATCTTTCGCCGTACGATGTTCTTCGTGTGAAGAATCGTCCGAACATAATCGATGCATTTATTCCGGCAAACGTGGTGGTTGAGATTCTAGGGAGCGCCTGGTTCAGCCATCTAGTTGACGTCAATGCCGAGGACTTCGTTGAGCGTAACCTGTCTCTGCTTTGGCATGAGCGTACGCACGTAAGGCAGCAGAAGCGCTGGGGCACGGCGTATTGGTATTGGAAATACATCACCAGCAAGAGCTTCAGACTGGAAGCCGAGGCAGAAGCCTACGCGGTAGAGCTTTTGTACATCCCCGAGGTTTATCAGGAAGCGTCTATCGAGATGTTTGCCTCCTGGTTGGCTGGGTCGATGTACAGCCACTGCGCCAAGAACGAGCTGTGGGCTGAGGCAAGTCTTCGTAGCTGGATCAATAAGGTGAAAGACCGCCGTGTTCACTAAGGATTATGGCGAAGGCATTGTCCTTGTTGTGGATCCGGACGCGCAGGGAAAGTTCAAGATCACCTGTGAGCGGCTAGGTCTCCAGTCCTACGTGGAAACAATGGAAGACATTAAGACCGTCGATGAGAAATTGCAGGACGCGGCTTGCGCGATGCAACTGAGCCGGGAGCTGTGCACCATCGACCTCCTAAAGCTAGGCTTCACTCTCGTTGGTATATAATACGGGAGGTGCTTATGGCGCTTAGAAAGCGGTGTAACCGCTGTAAAAAGCTTGTACATAGCGGCGTAGAACTAGTATCTGATACTCAGAGCGAAAGATATGCGCTATGCGGTAGTTGCCTTCTAGTTGCCTTCTCCGAGGTGTTCAATCTCCTCCCTGTGAATGCGCGGAAAACCTGGATACAGGATTTCTTCGCGTCGAATGGATGAGATATGAAGCCGAGGGTGGGTGATGTTCTATTATTCGAACTTCAACCACACTTTCACTTCACAGATATCTACCTACGTCTGAAGCGCTGGATCTCTGGCGAGAAAATAGTGCACGTTGGCATCGTCATAGCAACGGGCGACATACATTGCGAGTATTTGGATGTGGCTGGCGGCAAAGCCAGCGTAAAGCATCTGCTCTATTGCAACTTTGAGTCTGAAAGGTTCAAGTGCACAGGTGTTGCAAGGACTTGGTACAAGTTCCGAGACGATGAGCTGTTGCCGCTGGTAGATCCATGCATGGACCGGAAGTATCCCTACCGCACCGCCGCCTGGTTATGCGGGGATCTGATCTGTACCGCCAATCCAATCCTGTATGCGCTCACGTTTGGTCACAGGCGCACACGCAACCTAACGCCAAAGCACTTTACAGCACGCCCCTTCATCATTGAAAAGCCATCGAGGTATTAACATGACTAATCTCTCGCCTCACCTAACCCTTGAAGAGTTCACCTACAGCCTGACCGCGCAGAAATACTGTATAGATAACTCCCTGCCGGCTGCTCTACGCCCTGCGGCTGATGCTTTCGCCTCCTGGTGCTTCGAAGAGCTACGAAGCCGCCTTGGTGCCTTGCATGTTAACAGCGGGTATCGCTGCACGGGACTCGACTTCATGCTGGTGGGTGCACGCCCCACGATGAGCCAGCACGCCAAGGCAAACGCTGTGGACTTTTTCCCTATAGCACATGGAAGTGCTTACCTGCCCGGTGATCTCAAAGTCCTGGTGAGTGATCACAGTTTCCATTTCGACCAGCTCATGCTTGAGGGCATTACAGAAAGTACGCCCAAGGGACGCTGGATCCACTGCTCGTTCAACACTGATCTCACCCCAGAGCAGCAGCGTCATGATATCAAGATCGCAAGTATCGACGCCGCCGGTAAAACCCACTACACATCCATGACGAGAGACCAAGCACTAGCCTGGTGTGACCATGCGCTTGGAAGCTGATGACATCAAGATACTGAAGGACACGCTGATCGACTTCATAGAGTCGCAGCATGATGATCCTGTGCACTACTGGTCAGCCAGCGCCGATCACTGGAAGAGTGACCGGATTAAATATGCGTATGACCACATCAAGTGGAACGCTACTATCCTCAGCAAATACTACGACTACAGCTTTGAGTACATGAACGTACGCAGCGTCATCCTAGAGCGCTTGATCCACGACACGATCAGCGAGTGCGTGTATATGCTGCGCACTGGAGGGGATGACCGCACCATCGAGGCGCTGTTCGATGAGCTGTTCCTTGAACTCACACCTGAGTTGCATTTCGACTTCACAGACGGCAACCAGTTCTATGTTGAGATGCTGGCACAGAGCATGTTGTCAAGGATCGAGGCAGCAGAGCCTAGCCAAGAGCTTGCGGTGGAAGTAATTAAAGACGGCATCAGGCTATCTTTCCTAGACTTTATACACGGTGACTAGCAATGTGGGAATTCGCGTCAATGGTTGTATTCAAGAGCGCTGCTGAGATAGAGCAACTGATTGGCGCAGCCGCATTGGAATGTTCTGAGCTGTGGGTGGGCGACCGTATTTTTAAGTCCCTCGCGGGGCATCTTACTACCTACCCAACCTCCCTCTGCCTAATGGTGAACCCTACCCCCATACGCTTTGCGAGTGTGAAGGTCGTATGTGATCCTCTGCTCGATCTATGCGATCCCGCATATCAGGTGGTCAGATGAACTTTTGCCCCGTCATAGCGTACTGCAAGAACACCAAGCACTGCCAGGAATGCAGCGGCGATATCAGTAAGGCAGAACATGACGCCGGGGTATTGCCACTACTATACCTACCCCTAGATAGACACTGTCCATCCCATCCCCATGACGTCAAGCAGTACAAGCAAAAGCTCCAGCGTAAAGCTATGCGCAACGAGAAGGACACCCGCACAGAGCTTATACGTGCTACCAAGGGATCCGGCGCACTGAATGGGGATGGTGACAGCAGGATCGGCGACGGTGCCTGGGGCATAGATGACAAACTGCAAAGCCTATCCAGCAAACAGATTACGATTCGCACATGCGACATCGAGAAGGCATCGACACAACGATGCGTAATAGTCATAACCAACGCACAAGGTGACAAGTATGTGGTGGCTAAACTAGAGGATTTCGCTGGTGCTGCTAGTGCACTGGCTGAAGCTGTGGATCGCTATACAGCGTAACTAGACCGTAATTGCAGTCGAGCCGTCCGAGTGGGCGGCTTTATGCATTTATGCATGCATATGTATAGTCCAATGGTTGATAGGACTTTAGGGAGCTGTTGTATGTGTTGGGGATGGGGAGGTTGAACGAAGGTAGACCGCCCCTTACTGCCCCGCCCTCGCCTTCGGGCTTTCACATAACCCTACCCCTTGCAACACTTAGCTCTCTCTTTAGTCTCCGACGACTATTTGTGCTTTTGGGGACTTTTGCTAGGGTTGCCATGGTCTTTGATATGCAGGGCTATATTCACGAGTGAGGATCGGAATATAAGCATTGAACACTAGTTTATAGTGGAATATGCGAGACAGTATACTGCTAGATTCTCGTGACATATCAGCCCGATTATATAAACCGACTGCGACCTTGGGCGATTCATTAAGCCCATCGCCACACCGAAGATAGCCCTAATTGGCGAGGCTTCGGCGTGGTGATGGGTTTAATGAATCATCCAAGCGGATGGTTTCCAGTGTAGGCTTTCTATACTGGCAAGCGAAAGGTGGACCATGTCCAACCTCCAGCCCATCGTGAAAGTCGCTTCGATCCTGATGCAGACCGCTGAAGAGTGGGTCGGCTCTCTTGTCAAGACGGTTCGTGCCGTGGTCAATTCGACCGCCAAGCTCGACCTCAAGACGGGCGAGTTGATCAACCTCTGCGAGAGCCTGGGAATGGAGTTCAAGGCGGATTCGTCCGCTCTGAACCTTCAGAACCTGTTGGCGGTCTACGCTGTTCAGCATCCTACCATCCAAGCTCTGCGCTTGCGGGTAGATGACTGGGTTGCGATCAAGGCGAACGCTCAGGCTTCCGAAACTCGCAAAAACGAGTCGAAGGAGAACCTGTCCGCCCTGAACAGGAGTGTCGTGGGAGTGCAGAACTACCGTATCCGTAAAGCGGAGATGGCGGCTCGTGCGCTTCAGAGCGACACCGATAAAGCTAATGCGAAGGCGGTCCATACCGCTCAGCGTGAGCTTGTCGAAGATGCGAAGAAGGCGATCTCCTCTGGGGTTGTCCCTGAGGACAAGCCCGCAGTCTCTCTCTATGCCGGGGTGTATGCCCTCATGCTCAAGGCGTCCAACACGCTGACAGCGGAGGACTACAAGACTTTCCTGGGCATGGTGAGGCAGACCACTTTCGATCTCAAGCAGGACAAGACTCCTGAGGTCGTGGTCGTGGTCGCCGCCTAAGGCGCAGTCGGTTGCAAGATGGGGGATGGGGCGAAAGCTCCATCTCCCTCTGCTTGCGTTTGTGTTTACAGATAGCACTCTGGCTGTATTGCCTGTGGTCATCCCACGATAGAGCGCTATCTGTAAGCGCAAAGTGCGCTTGCGTAGCTTCCCGTCGAGGCGGGTTGCGGTTCCGAAAGCCCGTGTAAGGGTGCGTCCCTGTGCCAATGCATCGTTTAGATGCGTGGTGGGACAGATGACCTAGGGTGGAGCGTGTCCTTTAGGATATGCCGTCGGAGTATCTTCACATACATTGTGTTGGGTATAGGGGAGGCGAAGCGCACCCCTGGAAACCCGTGCGTCATGACAGGGGATAGTTCATCCCATTCCTCACTATATTGCTTGCCTGTTCGGGTGGGTTATAGTGGTTGTCGAGGAGAGCGGCGCGGTAATCCTAAGCAGCACATACTGATAATTGCGTTAAGGGGAGTGTCACTCCTCGGCTATCCGCAATAGTCTAAATAAGTGCATCCTCGTGTCGTGATGATACCAGGGATGCAAACTGTCTAGCTGGCGGTAGCTATACCCATCCTCAATACTCTACCAAGCGAATTGTAGCAAGTGCTGAGACAGAGACGAGCTGATGTGTGGGGTTAATTTCCTGCACCTTACCTCTTAGGGAATCGTGCGTTATTCAATTGCGCACACTTATGGTTCCTGGGCGATATGAAACTGCGTGGATATAAATACATCTGCGTGTGGTCTGACGGTCACAGTCGAGTTCCTTGTATATCCTTGGTGTAGCTCTCAAGTGAAGTCGGGGGAAAACGGGCAATGGCGCAATGCATAGCAGAGCCGAAGGACTAGCGACCCTTTGTAGTCTGCAAGTGCCTAACGAAGGAGGTAGCAACTTCCCGTAATAGAGACACGCCTGTGGTTTCGGTAACCGCACGGATCAGTCAAGCTCATTAGGCTAAATTACACCGTCTTTACAATCGGGGCGGGGCGCATCCTTTGGGTGTTGCCCTGCCTAGCTCTACACAAGGTCCAACGTGAACGCCGTGTAGAGTGCCAGCATACCGTGTGCTGCAAGGACCACCTCCCGCCCTAGCTGTTGCTGGGGCTTTTCTATTGGAGATCTTATGTATCCTACCTTTTCCACTGATCGCATCAAAGCGATGATGGCTGTGCCGCACACTCGCCCTATCGCCTACTTCAACTGCGAGGCGGATGCCAAGGCTACCGCCGATGCTCTCTACGTCTGCGGACTGCTCAGCGCCAAGTGGCGGCGTTCTGTGACTGGGTTCGAAGTCACCAGCACCTCCGACGCGCCTCTCACTGAGTCCCAGAAGTTCATCATCGACACCATGACTCCCGTCTGGGATCTCTAGTGTCCCGCCTGATCTTCTCTGTGCAGCTCCTCGCCCTGCTCGTTATGAGTGGGGCTTTTCTCTGTTTCATGCTCGACGCTATCTAAGGGGATTGTCATGAAGGTTGTCAACCATGACTGGACACCCGCCCAGTTCGTCTCTTGCTACGAGATGGACTTCCCCGTGCTGTTGATCGGTGAGGGGTGCGCCGTGCCGAATGTGAACATCCAGGCGATGGACATTGCCCAGCTCATCGCCGGTATCGAAATGATCAAGGGGATCAAGCCCCTCGACAACATCTTCATCGTGAAGTCCGACGAGCAGCAGGAGTCGGGGATCTTCATGCAGAGGCGCAACCGGAAGTGGATTGTCACCCTCCGCACCGACCCCTCCGGCGTGCCTGATAGCTGCGAGTTCACGATCAACTAAGGAGACCGCCATGATGTCAATCAAGTTCGTTGGTTGCGGCTTCGCCGTGACCGATCACGCCGGGAAGGTGCACAAGGTCTCTGGCTGGTATTCTCCCCGACCTGGCGCTCGACCCCTGCGCCGCAACGTCACCATCGGGATGCGGATGGTGCAGGGCGCTGTCATGACCACGAGCCAGTACATGCGCTGGTATCGGGGTGTTTTGTAGTCCAACCCGCCCTCATCGCAGGGCATATTAGGAGCACTCATGAACTCCCTGTCGATTCTCATCTCTCTGACCAAGGCGCAGGAAGCGCTGAAGACCGCCATGAGCATCCCCGCTGCCTCCGTCCGCATCGCCAACCGCAGCTTCACCAACCAGCGCAAGGGGATGCAGCATGCGTGATCCCGACACCGATCATCTGCTCATGCCCTACAATGGGTTGGGGGATATCACCCTGCCCAAGCGCTACGCGGTGTTCTATCGCCGTGAGGGCAACTTCGCTACCATCGTCAAGCTGGTTGACTATGTTTTCCTGGGACACATCGCCGCTGAGGATTTGGAGGATGCGTTCTGCCGTATGCAAGGGGAGAACTGGTCGCCGATGGGGGAGGCGCGGCAGACCATCTTCGCCCACGGCATCCACCACACGAGCATGTCGGTGGGTGACATATTGTATGACATGGACACCACAGAGCACCACCTGGTGCTTGGTTGTGGGTTCGAAGCAGTCCAACCGCTAGACGATTAGGAGAGACAATGCACCCCGTGATCAGTCCCTGGATCCCGATCTTGATCCTGACTGCGTTAGGTTCGCTCCGGTTCTGGTTTTGCTGGTTGGCGTTCATTACATATAGAGAGGAGTAACATGGCACCCGACATTCGAATTGAATACCCCAGCCGGGGTATGACTTACTGCACGAAGGAGTTCGGCGTCTACAAGTATGGCGTCTACCCCGCCCACAGTGTGCTGGCTGGTCAGCAGGACAGGACATTCCTTGGTTCCTACCCCGACGAGGAAGCTGCCCGAGCCGCCCACCCAGAAGCTGCTCCTGGGCTGAACGGTTGCGGCTACCAAGCACCCTACGTCAACCATCTGTCCGCTGATGGTGATCCCGATCCCTTCGACCACGAGGAGGACTACTGATGCCCATGGATCTTGAACAGAGAACGTTCAACAAGATCTTCAAGCTCACTGGTAGGTTCTGCATCCCGTGTATGCTTGATGGGATGAGCATCGAACCTAACTCCCGACTGGCTGTCATCATGCTCTGGTCCACAATGTTCGTCAACAATTGGGATCGGGGGTGGAAGAGGTAGTAATGGGCAACAATGTGTTTCTGATAGCTGATCCGCACTTCACCCACCAGGGTATGTGTAGGTTCGTAGATAAGAATGGTGAGAAGGTTCGTCCTTGGACTGACGCCGCCGAAATGGACGAGGCGTTGATTGAGAACTGGAACGCCACGGTAAAGCAATACGACAAGGTTTACGTCCTAGGCGACTTTGCAATCGCCAAGAAGAGTATTGCAATCGCCGGTAGGTTGAACGGCAAGAAGGTGCTGATCAGGGGCAACCACGACATCTTTGCACTCAAGGACTACACACCGTGGTTCTATGATGTTCGTGGATCCCACAAGCTGGACAATTTTGTGCTGACTCACATCCCGATCCATCCTGACTCACTCGCCAGGTGGACACGAGGGAATATCCACGGTCACTTGCATACTGGGCTGGTCTACCTGAACAACGAACCGGATCCCAGATATATCAATGTCTGTGTTGAACGGATTAACTACACACCAATCGCGCTAGAAGCAATTAACAAGCAGTTCTTGAAAGGGACACATCCATGAAGCCGACCATCGTCTCCATCATGCCAGCCGACATTGGCTGGGTGATCATTGATGTGGTGAATGACCGCATCAGCGAACCGTTTGATACTTCCGACGCCGCCTACAAGTGCATCGCCGACTCTAATAAGGGCGGCATGAACTACATCGTTCGTAATCCCTAACCAGATACCTCTTTCCCACCACCCTGCCCCGTCCTTGCGCGGGGCTTTTTCTATTTAGGAGCCAATCATGGCTGGTAAGCAGAAGGTTCAGGCGATCCGTTTTAGCACCACCAACCGCAGCACCATCAAGGTGAGCGTGAACGGCAAGGTGTCCCGCACTGGGCAGAGCACCAAGCGTAACCGCGTGAAGCGGTAGTTGGTGGAAGGTAGTATCAACCGCCCGATGACCGGGCAATCCAAGGAGCATCACCATGGCACGTTCCAAGCACAACCGCACCAAGCGTGGCACGCAGAAGCAGCGGTGCGTCACCCACGATGAGCGCCTCAACCAGCTCCACCCCAACCTCTGGGGCAACCTGAAGCACGCTGAGCCGGCAGTCGCTGCCGCTCCCGTGGTCGCTTTCGTCGACACCCCTGCCCCCGTCGAGACGCCCAAGCCTGTCGCCCGACGGCTGCACCGCAAGAAGGCTGCTGCCTAGCACCATCCCGCAACCCCACCCCGCCCCAGCACAATCGCTGGGGCTTTTTCTATAGAGGACACCGTGAAGAAGCAACCCTTCCACGAGAGCTGCTTAGGGCTGGCGCTCATCATGATAACTACCATAGTGGTAGGCTCTTATATCATCGCCATCATTCAGCAAGCACTGGAACACTAGGAGGCAACATGAGCTTCGGTTCTGTCCGCACCACACATGCGATTTGGCTTGACAGAGTGCGGTTCGTCACAACGCTATTGGGTAAGCTGCTAGTCCTTGCCATCGGGTGCGCAATCGCCTACCTTGGTATGATCTTCAATCAAGAAGGTGTGATTGTCATTGGTGGGCTGTTCACATTCATTACCCTGATCCTGTTCGGGATCACATACAGGGAGGATCGTCATGCCACGAGGAACTGAGAAGACTGTCGTAATTGATACGCCCGAAGGAATCCACGTTGTCCGACTGCTTGCCATGCGTTCAAGACTCGCACTTGAGTTGAAGGGTATGACGTCCCGCATCAGCACCTGGAAGATCCTGAAGTCCGAGTTCGGCTTCAAGGGCAACAAAGCCAAGGTGCTCCAGCAGTTGGAAGACTACATCGAGAACACTTGCAGCTTCACCCTTGCTACCCGCTATACCTTACGAGGTGTGTAATGACTGAGAAACTGTGGGTAGAGTGCAGTTGCCACACCCATGAGCACATCGTCCTGCTGTCTAAAGAGGACGAACACCCTGACGGCGAGGTTACCGTGTCCTTCCAGATCCCCAAGCAGGGGCGCTTCCTGAAGCGGCTGGCTACAGGCTTCCTCTACATCATGGGTCGCTACCCCCGGTGGGGGCACTGGTGCACCACGATCATCGAATACAAGGACATTGCCCCGATGGTTGGGTTCTTGCAGTCTGTGAAGGTTCCTACCGAGACGCCCTATGACTTCGGGCGGGAACCG
>SERZ01000949.1_pt1 | contig 18004 bp, 17 predicted proteins | sample 3171461 | NCBI WGS metagenome assembly SERZ01 (sample SAMN06051861, study PRJNA518727) | freshwater metagenome | biome: subpolar coniferous forest; feature: holomictic lake; material: water; isolation source: holomictic Lake 227, 6 m depth | place: Canada: near Kenora, Ontario | collected... | reverse complement strand
GGGCTTTTTCTTTTTGGGGAAATTGAAGATCCCGTTACCGTATGGTTACCGTTTGTTGTTGGCTAAACGCAAAACTTTTATATCTCAGCAGTCAGTCTATTTGGCAGATACCAGACGAAACGGCGCCACCTTGGAAATTGACCTGGCATTTATTTGCTCAGCGGGTATTTCGTACCTGGTCATGTAGTCGTCTGGCAATTGGCTCTCCATCCTCGCGATGACCTCGCGCAAGGCAGGGATCAGGGACGCCGCATGTTCTGGCTCAATGGCCACCCCCTTGGTCACAATAAGGCCATCGCAGGTCACAAACACCGCTACTGCGCAAGAAAACTCATGCTCCGTTTGGGTTGACTGGTCACGAAACCACTGGCGTACTTGGGCAATGCGCTTTTGGCTGGGTTTAAATAGTTCGGTGATGTTGCTCATGGGGTTCTCCTGGTGCAGTTGAATATGTGATGAATGTCCCATGAATCACAAACCGATAGGGCTTACTTTCAAACCTTATTCGGTTTTCTATTTTTTATTGCATTTGAGAGTTACCAAGGGGCAGTCCACCCAATGGACCAGGCGTGAAAACATTTCCATGCAAGTTCTTGAAAATATCGACCATGGCGCTTTTATTTCCATCGACTGACGCCACGAAGGTGAGCCTTGTGCACTGGGCCGAAAAGTCACTTGAAAAATATTGCACGCCATTGACTGCCTGGCTAACGCGCTCGTCATCCCATTTGAAGCAGGCTACAAACACCATGTCATGGGTTTTCTTGGCTTCCCGGACCTCAAGCAGGAAATCCAGCAGGCTATCGCCACCAAGTGCAGGATCCGGCTCACACAGCACTTTAATGGTCGTCGGGGGCTTGGGCTTGATCACGTCCAGTTCAGACTTGGCACGATCAATCTGACGGCGCAGGGTTTGGGAGGTCATACTTTTGATTCCTTGGGTTTTAGTTTGTCTAGTTCGGCTCGGATGTCCTGCATTTCCTTTGCCAGGGTCGAAGTCTCGTAGGCTCTGCGCTGGGCGTCGATCAGGCCAGATAGCACCTGACCCTCTCCAGGGAGCATTTCTCCAGCAGCAACAGCATTAAGCACCGCGGCCTGGGCTTTGGTGCAGTCGTCCGCGCCTTCGATCTTGGGGATGGTAACTTTGATGGGCACCTCACGCACCGGGGGCATGAGGCGTTCCATGACGATGCGCATGGCCGTCATTTCGCCCTGCCCGGCAAAGAACAGCAGCGTCTCAACAAGTTTTGATTGGTGAGGCTCCAGCAGGCGGCGTATCTCCGTTCGCTTGTCTGTGGCGCCCTTGGGCTTTCCCTTTGGATTGCCTGATACGCCTGGTTGAAATTTAGCCACTCTGAAAAGTCCTTGTAAATATCAGGCAGCGTGCTTGTCGCGCTGAATGCGTTCAGCCACCTTGGCAATGTGAAGGTCTAACATTTTCACCGTCGCTCGGTAACCTGGTGCCGCGCCTTGCGCAACATCGTCACGCACCTCGCGTGTCTGTTTGAGATGAGCCTTGGCAGCTTTGACGAATGCCGACTGCACGCCACTAGGCTTTTTGACCTGGTGTGGCGGTGAGGCTGCTTTGGGTTTGGCACGTACTTCAAATTTCATGGCTTTCTCCTTGGTTAAAAACCGGTCCGGTCTATCGAGTTCAAGATCACATCAAGGACCTCTGTCCGGGTTCTTTCCAGTGATCGCGCAAAACTCACTTCATGGGGATCAAGCCCTTGGCTGGATGCCTTCTCAATCAAGCCATCTCGCATTCGACGCTCGACCGCTAGCAGGAGCTCCATATCTTCTGGATTTGCAGTTGCACTCATGGGCGCACCTCCTGACGCTGTGCCTTGTCAACTTCTCGGTTGAGCCTGGTCATCACCTCGCCAATGTGCTGATCGAGCGCCTTTACCTGCTCCTGGTAACCGGGCTCTGCTCTTTGAACCAGCGTGCGGCGCATGCTCCTGATCCTGCTAATGTTTCTTTCGGATGAAGTTCCAAGACCAACCAGATCAGCCAATGGCTCACTCTTTCGATATTCCTCTACGTTTTCGCCATGTCGCGCCCTGCCCTTGATCTCGTTTTCAATCTCGTTGAGGGCCTTCACGTTGGCATAAAAATGTTCCGACTGTGCCGCTGGCCCGCTGGTGTTGCCGTACAGCCGGCCAACCAATGGAATCTTGTATGCAGGGAGTTCATCACCTGTAAATTGCGCTGCAACCGCCTGATTCGCCTTGATCAATTCCCTACCCAGTCCGCCGGTCAATTGGCCGAATACAAAATCAAGTTGATCCGGCGTTGGGCTCCAGGCTCCGGGCCGGTAGTTCGTGCCGCCAGTGATTCGATTGATTGCCTCAGCCAGCATGCGCCCAGGTGTTGAGGCCGAATCACGCACCATCTTGGTACCAGGCTGTGGATCCAATGGGTTGTTGTTCTCGCGGTAGATTGGTTTGCCGGTCCAGTCCCGGTTTTCCATCAAGGAGACGACTGGATCAATGACAGTTGGTGCCACCATCTGGCCCAAGTTCTGCGCGCCCCCCAGTGGGTTAAAGGCGTCAACCAGGCTTGAAAGCAGGTCGCCGATAGCCTTTCCCGCGGTTTTGGTAGGCCCACCAAATGCAGTTTCCATGGCAATGCGGCCGATGTTTGGAAACAACTTGAAGCCCAAGGGCATGGGTATGCTGACGTATTGCGTGCGGCTCAATGGGATGATCAGGCTGCGCTCTTTAATGAAGTCAGGGATCTTGGCCCACTCGTCATCTTCACCATCACCGCCTCCCATTAGGGCCATGCCGACCAAGGCATTGATGGCACCAATAGTGACGCCACCCAGCATGATTTTCTGACCCAGCGGACCTTTCAGGGTTTCAGCCATGCGCGCGGTGCCCTGCACAGCGGCATTGAAGAAAGCGTACAGCGCGCCGATCTCGCGGGTTTGCCGCCCTTTGCGGTTGAAATTGACGGTGAGGTTCTTGGCGAGGCTGGCCGCGCGCTCCTTGCTCATGCCATTGTCCAAGCCGACTTTGTAGGCCGACAGGCGAACGGCGTTCTCCATGGCCTCGTTGTAGACGCTGAGCCACTCAACCACAGCATGCGCCGCTTGACTTGCGTTGCCACGATCCAAAGCCTTGAGCTCCTTTTCCAAGGCTTTCACCCGGTCTGCAGCATCAGCGTAAAGATCGCGGTATCCAGTGGTTCCACCCACATCCTGCATTTCGTCCCACAGGTCCATCCACTGCTTGTTTTCCGCGCTCACGGATCCTTTGCCGCGCTCCTGGCGGTAGATGGCGCGCATGGCGGTTGCCACGTTCTTTGCCACATCCAATTGCTTACCTTGCAGCGGCGTGGTGGACAGGTTAACCATGCCCTCCTGCAAGTCCCGGGCAAAGTTGATCATGCCAAAAATTGGGTTGTACTGGGTGTTGACGCTGGCAAACCAGCGCGTGCCTTTGGACGCCAGCCCCAGCACCACGTGCAAGTCACCCACATCCAGGTTCTTCATGGCGCCAACCAGGCGCATACCCTGGGCGTTATCCTCGTTGAACACAATCGCCACGTCCTTTCCGGCGATGCGCACCATCAGCACATTGGGGCGGGTCTTGTAGAGTGGATCCACGACCAGGCGCACGGTACCGGTGCGAGAGTCCAGCGTCTTGATCATGGGCGGCTTGTCTACAGACCAAAGTTCATCGTCCGGGTTCTGTGCGGCCATCAGATACATCTTCTTGGCCACCAGGTTCTTTTCGCCGCGGGTCAATGCTGCCTCGCGCTGCATGGCGATGTGCCCCAAAATGTGGGTCACCTTTTTATTGCTGCCGGTGCGCGACTTGGCCGCATTGCCCTTGACGCTGAAACCCGCACCTGTGGGATGGCTTGAGCTTTCGGCCTGGGCCTCGTCCCGGTGCAATGGCACGTAATACTGGTATTCCGCGCGCCAGGCGCTCAGGGCACCACGCTCCATCAGGCCATATTTTTCCAGCAAGTCCAGAGTCTTGGAGTTGATGGCGTCCACTTGGTTGGCCAATGCTTCCATGTGCTTGCGCGTGGCCGGATCGAGGCTCGCCATGTGCATGGCCGCTTCCAAATCACTCATGCCAGACAGGGCCAGGCGCTTTTCTTCGCTGCCTTGGAATGCTTGGGCACCAAACCACTTGGCTTCTTCTGACTTGGCTTCGTTCAATGCCTTTTCAAGTGCAACAGTTGATGATCCGTTGGCCTTGGCATGCTGCAATTGAAGCTCCAAGGCCTTTACATCAGCTTCAGCCTTGGACTTGATGGCATCGAGCTCAGTCCGGTTTGGGTTGCGCTCGGCCAGTGCTTTGTTTGCCTCGGGCGCATGGCGAGCATGTAAGAACTGTTCGAACTGCTCCAGAGTTATTCCGCGTGTCTTCAATCCTTCCAGCAACGGCTTGAGCTCGTGGGCTAGAAAGTCCTCGGTGCGCTTGGCCAGGCGTTTGTGAAAAAGCTCTTCGCCCAAGTACGCGTCGTTCAGATCCGAGATGGTGCCGCCTAGTTCTGCGATGTGGTCACGGATGCGTTTTAGGTCGATGAACTTGTCTTGGAACTCGTAAATCAACTTATCCAGGTTCTCCGGGCTGGTCAGGCGCATGATCCGGCTTTTCACGGTAGTCCAGGCATTGGCCTGCGCCATGGTCACCGGTGGGACTGGCTGATTGCCCAGGGTGTTGCGATTGAAGGCAGGGCTGTGATCTGAGGGTTGCGCGTCTGTTTGGCGCTTGGCGCCATACTCGCCCATCACTTCACCGGAAATCTCCATCACGCGGTCAAAGTCGCTCAGGATGCGCGCCGTACGCCGGGTGTATCCAATCGAGGCCCTGATGGTGTCGATCAGGCTACCAACGAAGTCACGGACCTTTTGCAGCAGCGAAGGATTAGAGTCTGCAATGGCTGACCAGAACTTCTTTTCCATGAAGCCGTCCGACAGCACCTCGCCGATGAATTCCTCATGAACACCGCTTTCAGTGGTCACATTGCGGGCCACCGATGAATTGCGAAACTCCGAGTCATACCGCTGGCGGTCAATGAAGGGCTCAATGGCCTTCACCAGCTTGGCGTACAGCTCCGGCTGCATTGCGGCCATGCGGTGGGCCATTTCGTGACCCAAGATAGCCAAATGGGGCCGGTCGTGGCCACGGTCCCGCATGTAGATCACGCCCTTGAAGTAGGCGCCATTGAAGAAACCAAACTTTCGACGTTCTACCGGGGTCAGGTCGTCTCTGAGTCCGAATCCTTGGATAGTGTCGCCAAAGGCAGCGGCGATTTGGTGGATTTGCTCATTGCCAGGTAAGACTCTTCCGACATAAGGAAGAACTGTATCTGCTCCTTCGGCCCCGGGGGCCCTTGCAACGCCACGGTTAAGCATGCCGATGTTCCGGGCTGCGTCGGGTCGATCATCTGGTTTTCCGGGTTGGTCATTGCTCTCACTATAGCCTCCATCGTTTTGTTGATACAGAGCCACGCCCTTGTCGGTCTCCTTGGTCTTGATAGCCTTGACTAGGTTGTCCAGTGCCGTGTTTATGGTCGCGCGCTCGGTACCGGTGGGGTACGGGTTGCCTTTGTACTGTCCACCAGCAAAGCGGTCCGCTTCAACGCCGTGCACCAGGTAGTCCGACTTTGCGCCCATGGCCGCCACCTTGTCGAACACCCAGGACTCGAAGGCCCGGGCAAACATTTCTGTAGGCCGTGACCAATAACCATTGGCCGACTTGCCAGACAGCTTTTGCGCATTGGCCGCATAGCTGGATCGTCCCTTAGGGTAAGTCTTGTCGTCAGGCTCCAGGCGCGACTCTGCCAGGTTCTGCTCCTGCGACATGGCCATGCGCTCATACATGGCCTTGGTTTGCGAGTCAGTCTCCTTTGCCGCCAGGGACTGGGTACGTTCCAGTTGCAATTCCAGGCCACGCACCATCTGGGATTTGGTTTCCTGGCCGGAGAATAGCGCGCTCATCATTCGATCAAAGGCCTGGGCGAGTTCGGGGCGCAGGTTGTCCAGGCGCAGCTTTTCAACCGTTTTCCATTCCTTACCGACTTGCTCCATGCGCTTGGTCGGCACGCCCTTGTATTGGCCTTCGGTGTACCAACCGGACGCGCCGCGCGCTGCCGTGGTGTAGGCGTCTGGCCGGTCCAGTTCACCCAGATAGTGGTCCAGTGCGTGCGCCCATTCATGGGCCATGCTGCCGCCCCCTTGGAGCTTGGTCATGTTGATCACCAGCTTGCCGGGCTCATAGTGCGCCGCGAACTTGCCGCCGCCGCGTGCGCCAAAGGCCATTCCCAAGGATCCATTCAGGGACATCGCCCGGGGCGGCACGCCCATGATTTCGGCCAGGTCGCGCAGTCCGTCATACGCCATGTTGAGAATGCGCTGGCGCTCGTCCTGTGCGGCCCAGTTTCCAAACTCCACGCCACGAAAGCCAAAATCTTTTACCAAGACATCGGCGGTCACGTCCCTGTCAACGCGCTGAGGCAGGTTTTCCCGCTTGAGTGTGTCCAGGTGTGGGCGGGCGGGCTCGGCCTTATCGGACACCCCAGATTTCAGTTTTCCCTCGTAAATGGTTTTGGCAGCAGCTAACGCATCCGCCATGGTGGGCAGGTAAGCCAATGCAGCGCCAGCCTTGCTCATCACGCGATAGACGCCAGCCTTCAACTGCTCGGCGGTTACCGGCGTGCCCGCGGCCTTGGCATCCTTGGTCGCAACTTCAATACCGCGCTCAGTCAGGCCGGGCCCACCGAATGCAGCCACAGACAGACGCTTTTTCCATGGCTCGGTACCATTGGGAAAGCCATCGGCCACCAGCTTGCGGGCGCGCATTTCCTCATTGATACCGACCACAAACGGGTCAGAGCGGCCCTTATAGACAGAGAACAGAAAAACCTTGCCTTGCTTGACAGTAGCCGGGTCATTGCTGCGCACGCCCAGACGGACTTTCAGCACCTCGGCGGATCCCGTCATGGCGTTGCGCCCATCCTTGCCGCCCAGTTCGTCCAGCATCGCTAATTCGGTGTAAACCTCGCGCACCTGGTGCATGGCAGTCACATAAAGGCGTCGACCTTCTGGCGTGTTGACCTTTGGCTTTGCAGCCAGCGAGTCATAGACCACCTTGATAAAGGCGGCTGTGTGCGGTCGGGTACCTCGCTCAACCATGGCTGCGTAATCTGGTTTCCAGACGTTAGCCTTGGTTGCCAATTCCGCGCCTTCGGACTCACTCATACCGTCGAGGTCGCTCAGGTCAAGGCCGCGGTCCTTCCAGCGGTCCTTGCGGGCGCCACCGATCTTCTGGCCGGCGTCCTCAATCTTGCCGGTTACATCGCCGCCTGTATTTCGTTTGCCGCGCTGTCCGGCACGCTGTCCGGAAGCCCCATTGCTTTCATTGCCGCCCTCACTGTCCGGCGCAGGCGAACGTCCGCCTTGAGCCTCAGAATCAGCTTGCGCGTCTTTTGCAGGGTTTGCCCGCTCGGTGTTCGAGGCAGTAGTGGGATTGGTTGGTCCGGTAGCATTTTGGTCTGTCCTTTCTTGGGTTTGGGTATCGGCGGTCACTGCGTCCGATAAGGCGCTCAGGAACTGGTCAACCTTGGCAGGGTTACCACTGTTCTGATCGAGGAAGTTGAGAAGCTGCTTGGTTTCAGGGTCAAGCATTCCCACTGTCATGCCATCGGCTGCAAGTGCATCCAGGGTGGATATGCCGCCATCGCGTAGTCCTGCAATCTCCTGTACGGCGTCCCTTACTTCTTGGCTGACTTCTTGGACTGTGCGTGCAGTCGCGCCAGTGTCGCCAGCGTCTTGCCCGCTTTGGTCATTCCCTGATCCCGACTGATTTGGCCGTCCTTCACTAGGATCGACCCCAGGATTGCGGCCGCTATCGGCGCCTGTGAGGAGGTCTTGGGTTTGATTGGTTCCATTGCTTTCTCCCTTTTCGCTTGTGATCGACTTCAAAATTCGGTCCACCGTCACGGCATCATCGAACATGCCCACGCTGGTGCTGGTGTCCATTGCTGCCCGCACATAAGCATTGAGCTTGGCAACCACCTTATCGCTGCTTAGGGGAAGGCTCAGATGCTTTTCACCCCGGTAGAAGAATCGCAGAAGTCCCACCGTGATTGGATCCGGTGCCGTACCGGTAAGCAAGTCAATCTGATTCACCAAGTCGGTCAGTGCGGTGCTTTCCTGGCGCGATTTGCGAATCAGGTTCACAGCCTGCATCAGGTTGCCGGTGATGTCCACTTGGGGATCAATCGCACCCATCCTGGCCGAGTCGCGCATGTCCGCCCATTGTCCGGCTACCGTTTTCAGCGCGGTACCAATGCCCTTGATGTCGCTGTCCTGCGAGTCAAAAAGTTCATCTACCAAATTGGCATCGCCATAGGCGGCGTGCACTAAGGCTGCTTGAATGCGAATGCGCCCGGCTGGCGATAGTGTGCCGTCAGCGGCCATCATCGCGGCCACGTCCTGGCCATGGTGCTGCAACTTACCAATAAAGGCGCGCACGAAGTCCCGGTTCGCTGCGCTGGTCACGTCACCGGGGCGGTATGCCGTCAGCACCGTGGCGTCCAACAACGGGGCATCCTGGCGGGCCAGTTCACCCGGAGCCATGCCCAGGCCTTGGCCCTGGCTTTTTGCACCCATGCCGAGCGTATTGGATGAGTCCAGATACACGCGCACCAGCATGGGGTTTAACGTGCGGTTGATCACATCTGGCGAAACACCATGGCTCTGCACGTCCTGGAGCAATTCCGTTTTGTAAGTGCCGCCTTTGCCGCGCATGTAGGCCGCTTGCAGTCCCGCGGTGCGGCCATTGTTCAGAGCCTTGAGAGTGCCCGGCTCCTTGGCGTCATATTTGGGATTGATGTTTCCATCGGAAAAGTTCGACGCATGGACTTGGCTGGCAGGCACCACGGCATACACGAATGGGACGCGCTGGCCATCAGACATCACAGCGGTGTCGGACTTGCCCATATTGGCGCGTGGCACCTGTGAGAAGTCATCACCAATGGGAAATACCATGGGAGCGCCACTGTCAGGCGTTCGGCTGGTGCCCAGGCGCATGTAATCCGGGTTCTTGGCAATGTCCGTCATCTGCACGATAGATGCGGTGCGGCTGCGGTCACGGTTCTGCAGATCGGTGCGCGGCTCAAGGGTTTGCTCTGGGGCGGCATGAGCCGGGTTTTCTGGCGTGAGCCCTGCGCGAGCCATCTGGTACTCGTTATGGACATGCTGCCACTGCGCGGTACCCATGCGCAGATCAGCGGGTGAAAAGCCCATTTCCTTTGCGTAGGTCCAGAAGTCTGTCGGCGGTTTGTACTCTGCCGCTGGCGTGGAGTCCGGCACGGTCTGCACATGAATCTTGCTCACTTCCTGCGGCGTAACAGAGAACATGGCACCGTCTTTATTCGGCGTGCCATCGGCCGCTGTATCGTGCACGAGGTATGCCAGGTGCTTGTCATCACCGATCACCAGCGTGCCGGTGGTGCCGTGCGAAGTCTGCACGCGGTCACCTGTCTGGAAACCATCCCAGTACGAGCGCGGATTCTCCGGTGCTTTTTCTGATGGCGTTGGCTTATCCAGTTCGGGTATGTCCTCAAACTGCTGTGCGGGATCTTCTGAATGCATGGCCTGCACCAGCTTTTTAGTCTCATCCTTTTCGTCGGCGCTCAGGTTGCGCTGCTCTCCCAAAAGCTCCAACTCAGCCAGGCGCACTTCGGGCCGGGCAGTTGCTGGCGATTTTCTGGCGCTGGCGCTGGAGGATGGCGTGGCGTCGGGTACTGCCGGCTGAACCACTGACGGTGGTACCGGTGCATCAGGGGATGCGGGTTCCGTTTGGGTGTCGACTGGCTTGGTTGGATCCTTGGCAAGTGCATTGCGGCCTGCAGAATACGCGTGCATGCCGCCACCCTGTGCAACACCTACAACCATGCCCTGCGCCGCGGCATTGCCAACGCCTTCATCCCATGGCTTACCCATTGCCAGATTGGTCCAGATTTGCTCCTGCGCAGACTGGGGAAGTTCCTCCAGTACTCCCTCCTTGAAAGTGGCTTTTGCCAACTCCTTACCCTCGGTTATCAGGGTTTGCCGCTGTTTTCCACCAAGACCGGCAATGGCGGCGCCAACTTCAGAATCATGGAATCCAGGGATCCTAGAAGATCCGTAGCCAATAACTGCGGTGCCAACGCCAGCGGCAACGGCTGACGGTGCGGTGTCCCAATAGTCACGTCCACCCTGTCGGCCTTGTTCTTGAATCTGGCCGGACGTGGTGGCACCTTCGGCCGCACTGCCAGCTGCGGTTAGCCGGGCCATAACCTCGGGTCGGGCCAGGAAGGCTGCAGCCTCAGGGGTTCCTGCCGTAATACTGTGCGCTGCCAGCATCTTGACGGCAACAGTGCGCACGGCCGCAATGCTGCCTAGCATCAGGGGTGCGGACTCGGCCACGCCGCCCACAATGGCGCTTGGGTTGTTCACCAGTGCCTTGGTGGTGTCCACAAAGCCCTTGGCATCAATGACATTGCGATTCGCTTCCTTGCGGTAATCGCTGTAAAGGTTGCTCAGAATCTTGTTACTGGTTTCTGGGTCAAATCCAAGTTCTGCCCAGCCCTTGCCGGACAGATTAAAGGTCGCCAGGTCAGTAAGGCCTACAACGCTTTCACCCAGCCCCACAACACCCTTGGCCAAGTCAATGCTGGTATCGCCTGCGAATTCACCCCATGTGCGGGTCTTGCTCGGCACTAGATCAGAAAACGCGCCAGCCTTGGACTTGCTCCAGTCTTGCTCCCAAGGCTTGCCTTGGCCCTTGTCGGACCCAAAGACCTCCTTGGGGTCGAGATACTTGGGTTCGACTTTTGCTTTCCCAAAGACCTCATCCTCGGACAGGTAGACAGGTGCAGCCTTACCCTGCTTACCGCTCCAATCCTTTTCCCATGGCTTTGGTTCATCGGGAACGAACCTGCCTGGCTTCTCGTCGGGCACAAATCTACCGGGCTTATTCGCATTCGCGGGGATCAGGTCATCAAACGCAGCCATGGGTTGCCTCCTTTACAGGTACCAGTTTCAATTCAGGCCACAAACTCAACCCGGGCCGGTCATCCATCGCCTTGAATCCAGGCTGATAAGCCGGGCATCTTCGAATAGCATTGATTGCCGGAACTTCGATGCCGCTGGCTTGTGGTTTGGTGCACGTGCTGCCAGGTGACACGTTTTCGCATGTTGAGCACGTGCGCCCGGCTTCCTTGGTGGTGGTTCCCTCGTACACGTCACCGTTGGACTTGCGCACTGGTGCCGCAACTTCCGGCGCTGGCGGTGTATCGGACTTCTTGCTTGCACGAACATTCGTCGCCACCGTGGGCAACACGCGAAAGCCAGTTAGCCATGTAATACGCGTCTCCAGTTGATCAAGGGATCGCGTCAACACCTTGCACAACCCGACGTCATCTAGGTTAAGCATGAGCTCGTGGCATCCTGGTGCAAAACTATGGTCGACGACCTGACGTGAGTACAGCCTTACGAAGTCGTGATTGCACTCTAGGCCACCGCTCGGCCAAAGGTCAGGGCGCAGGCGCATAGCAATTCTCGTATCCCAAATTACAAACCCGGCGCTTGCCAGTGATTCGCGGCCGTATTGGACTGCTCTGCTCATGACTGACCTCCATTTTTTTCGATTGACAAATTCGCACCGCCAAGTGTCGGAGTGCTTTTGATCTGGAAGCCGGTCTCTTGCAGCACTGCGGCCATGAGCCCAACGGCCACAGAAAGTTCGCCTAGGTAACCCTGCACTCGCGCTATCAGCATGGGATCAGCGAGCTTTGCATTGCTGAATTCCAGCTTTGAGAACAGCGCATTGAAGTCCTGCGATATGGACTTGGGAATGGTCTTGTAGCCATTGCTGGTTATGGTCTTTTGCAATAGCTCCTTGCCCGAGTTGGTACCTAGGTCTGCGCCGAACTGCTTATCAATGGGTGATGCTTCTGTCATGTCGTTACTCCTGTTTCTGAATCTTTTGGTTGGTGGAAGATCGTGGCCTGTAGTCCCGGAATCTCTCCGGGTGCATCGCGCGCTCCTGGTCCATACCGTGGTAAATCCTGTTCAACAAGAGGTTTTGCGGCATTCCTAGCTTTTGCTCCCACTCCATTGGTGTGAGCGTCATTCCCAACCAAGTCACCTTGTGGCAATACGCTCTCCGACGCTTTTGTGGCGTTGGCAGGGTCCAGATCACGTTTTCCGGCGTGTAGCCCAGCTTTACGTCCGTGCGGCCCAACCAATGCGCCGGACTCGGTGCCGGCCCCATATCCAGGATGAACTGCGGCCAGTTGCGCAGCCACTGCGGGCAAATCTGAATGCCGCGCCCCCCGTATCGCGGGAAGTCCTTGTGTTTGGGCTCCAGGACTCGACGGTGCATCGCTCTGAATGCTGACGCCTCTCGTTTTAGGTGCTTCGGATATTTGAGCTTGGACATTTTTAGATCCTGTAAATTTGTACCTGGCATAACGCTCGTTTCGCGGGTCAGATCCGCACTCGATCAAGCCTTGGGACTTGAGAAACAACAGCGCCCAATTGACGGCCTTTGCGGTGCACTTGGTCTGCCAGGTAATGGCGGCGTGATTGAAATACCTGTCTTGGTTTCCCTGAAGCAGTTCCAGTACCAGGTGCGTGCTGCTTCCGTTTCGGATGACACCGGAAGGCCTGGGGTTGTACCGGTTCACGCTCAAATTCAACCCACCAGGTTGATGAACAAGCTGGCGCAGTACGTTGTCCCATGGGCTTGCGCTCATTTGCCGAACTCCCTTGCTTTCAGGACAGTGCCGCGCATGATTGCCAGGGCCCGGTCGGCTGCAGCCTCATGGTCGGTCTGGTGTTCGTCGCAGATGTCATCGGACACTGGTGCAGGGTTGTTTTCCATTGCGCATTCATTTGGCGCGAACCCAGCGGATGGCCGGAAGTGATGGCAGTTTTCGCACTCACGGAGTTGGATGTTCATGCTGCATCCTTGGTGATGAACGGGTATGGGTGAACCTGGGAAGTTCTGTCGTTACAAAAACGAAGGCTTTCCTGGTCAAACCAGACCTGAATTGACCCTTCCCATTTCCCATTGCGTTGCTTGTCGCACTTCAACACCGCACAGGGCTGTGACAGTGCTTCCGTATCGTTGGGGAAGGTGTCCAGCTTGGCAAACTTGGCTTTATTCATCCAAACGATCAAGGTGTTTGCAGCCTGATCGCTGATTGCTCCGGCGCCTCTGATGTCGTACCTTGTAGGCACCTTTTCTTCAGAATTTCCACCGTTTGGCTTGCGACAATGCGCTACGACATGAACATGCAAACCTGACTCCTGCGCGAGACGGCAAAGGTCCGTGCTGAATTGCTTTTGTTCGTCGAGGTGCTCCTCACTGGCACAAATCATCATCCAGCTATCCAGCACCACATGGGTTCCCTTGTGCACTTCCGCAAAATAGCGGCACAGCGCCAGCGCCTTCGATGGAGAAATACGGCCCATGTGATCAAAAAGCCAAATGCGGCCATCTGTCCATTCGTGAAACCGGTCGATCAACTGAGGAACCGGATTCGCCATTCCGCAAGCCTGACGGGTCATCCGGGACATAGTTCGCCAAGGCATCATTTCCAAACTGACAATCAGCACCCGCTCACCCTGCGCAGCAAGGTCAATCATGGCCTGGCTGGTAAACATTGACTTGCGGTGCCCGTTGTAGCCAGACCATACGGTTACCTCACCAGGACGGAAGTGCAACAGGCCACGCGCCTTGTGCAACATGAGGCCTGGCGCCATGTCACCCTTGGCATGTGGGTCAAGGTCAGCCTTAACCAACTCTGCGAACTCTGCGGCACTGCGCACTTGAGCGCGAAAATCAGGCTCATCGGTATAGGCGCTAAGGTCAATGTTGTCGGGTATCAGTTCCATATGGCTTCCGGTAGGTGTTCGATTTGTTGTTTGGTAATTGCTGGATGTTTTGAACAGTGGTCTTTGGCATCATTCAGATTCCGGTGCCAATCTCGGGGACCAAGCCAGTCAGCAACACATGCCCGGGGCCAGCGCACGGTTCGGATCGACGGCGTTGTGCGAAGCACAAGCCACCCTAGAACCCGCTCTGTGTCGATCACGTCCAACTGGGTAGGCTCGGCCCGGTCAATGTCCTGCAAGGTATTGCCAAGACGTGTCTTGGAGTCGATCAGGACCACGGCATTTAGGCCGCGCAACCAGTCCCAGCGATACGACTGCTGGGGGTTCAAATAGACCTGTGGGTTGGGCCAGTCAAATGTTCCTGCCAACACGACCAGCACAGTTTCCGAAGGCTTTAAGCCGTTGGCCCTGGACTCTGCAATGGCGCGAGCTGCTCCGCGGGGATATAGAGGGTTCATCGTGCACCCGCCCATGGTGTATCTGAAGAAGCCGTCACCTGGTTCTGAGCCTTGAGCAGATAAAGATCCTTCCAGTTGTTTGATGTGGACTGATCCAGGATTGCTTCAATGTTGAGCCCTTGATCCTTGAACGCTTTCAGTTTGCTGATCGACAAACCGATTGCGCGATTGGTCATTGGCGCTTTGATGGCTTTGCGCATTTCCATGAAGCCGTTGAATGCTTCTACTGGTATCCAGTCTGGCAATTGGGTTACTTGGTCGACTGACTTTTTCTCTATTGATGGTTCCTGATGTTTCAATGATGTTTCGTCTGCAATGGGTTGCAGGGGTTCTGCGCACTCCATTGCAGGGGTGGGCGCACTCCATTGCAGGGATGCAATGGGTTGCAGGGGTGCAATGGGTTGCAGGGGTTTTGTCCCTAACGCCGACAACATGATCCGGTACCGGTTTGTACCTTTTGGACCTTCATTCTTCAAAACACGTAACTCTCCCGAGTCCTGCAATTCCTTGAGGATATAGTTTGCATTGCGCGGTTGCATGCGGCATTTACGCGCCAGCTTTCCCACGCTCGGATATGAATTACCCTGATCGTCTGAATGATCTGCGAGGGCCAGCAGCATGAGTAGTTCCGTGCCACCGTGTGTGGATTCTTTCCAGACACGAGCCATGACTTCGATGCTCATTTGCCAATAGCCGCATCAATTTCCATGCTGCGGCGGTGTTGCTGTGCAGGACTACGCAGGCGGATCGCCATAAACATGGAACTCTGACACCGGCATGCTGTTTCACGGTCACCGCCCTGGTAGGCAAGAATTAACTCCTGGCCAAGACGACGGATCCATGAATCAAAACTACTTGAGTCCGTGCCGGGTATGTGATATTCGTTTCCGGTTTGAAATGTTTTGTTATGTGAGCCAACTCCGGTCAGGGAGTTTGGCGCACCACCTCTTTGATGTCGCATGAGTGCGTTCCTTGGTAGGAACTTAGAACTCATGCTCACCGTTCGTTGATGAATTGACCGCATGATGGTTATGCGGTCTGGTGTTGTGATGCCTCTGTTTGCTGCTTGCGGCCCTTGATACAAGGCTGCATCTTTTCCTTGACGTGGGCACGCATGATTTCGGCGGTAGCGACCAGCTCGGCCATTTCCTTCTCTAGACCGCGCTCAACTTGTTCAGTTGTCCACAGTGGAGTACGCCCCCGGTACATGGTTGGCAAAGGCCAGCGACCAGAGTTTTCGTCAGCGATTTGGGCAGTGCGCCCTCGGTTACGAATGGAACACACATCTTGGCGAGTGTGTAGTTTTGCGGTAGCGTTCATTTGCGGCCTTCATCGTTTTTCTAGATGAAGCCGATTGAATACTTTTGCGTGAGTTACGTCACTGGCAAGATATTCACGAACTTTGTGAGAGTAGGCTGCTACTGTAAGTTATCACCGTAGATTATTGAGTCCAGGTACAGCAGTGGTTCATTTGGCTTGCTGGACAATAAATCCGCGATCCGCTGATCAACAGACCTCTCCCCTCGATCAGCCCGTTCTTGACGAATTGAACTGCAGTGGGCGAAGTATTGGCGCTTTTCAACACGTTCCTCGGGAGTCTCCCCTAGTTTTGATTTGTTGGCTTTTACAAGTCGCATGATATGGCTTTCGTCTTTATGAAAAGCAGTTGCCACTTGTGCTACTGACTCTGAATATCCAGTGCCTTGATCCATCAGTTCGAAATACATTGCGGCGATTTTTAATCCAATCGAATCGAGCTTTGGCCTACCCATCCGCTTCTTGGGCAAAGCCCCATTTAGTACGGCTTTCGCGATGATGGCATTCACCTTCTTCTGGAAAATTGGAGTTACGGCGCCACCCAAAAGAATAGTTTCCGCCAAAGCCCTGAGAACATCATATTCAGCCCCGCTTTCCCTGGTAATAAGATCTTTGCTTGAGGCATATTGAAGACTTTTAATTAGAAATTTGCTCATGATCATGCAGCCCTCAAAGTTTCCAGGCTGACCACATTGCTCGCTGGTGCCTTACCTTTTCGAACAGCCTCCAACTTGGCATCCCAGGCCTTCAACGCGGCGCGTTTTTCATCTGAATACTCGTGACGGTCATAGTTGCGTTGCTGAACACCGCCAAGACCATGACTCAAGAGTTGGGCGCGAATGTCCTTACTGATGCCCATGCCTGCCAGGAGAGTCTCGCAAGTACGCCGGATGTCTCTCTGCTGGAATGGTGACTTCGAGCGGCCACACTCAACCAGCACTGCGGAAAGCTCACCAACAGCCTCGCTCATGGTTTCAATACGAACGTGGGTGTCCTTGACGTTGCAAAACAGGTATTTCTCCTGACTGTTGAGCTCAAGCATTTCTTTCACAATTTCCCTGGAAGTTCCAACCAAAGGCAACACATGAAGACGTGGCGTCTTTCTGGCGCCCTTTCCGTCACGAATCCGAATCTCGCCGCCATCATCCGTAATGTCCACGTCCGAGGGAGTCACCCTGAGCAACTGGCTTGGTCTCTGGCCACCAAGGTACAGAGCCAGCTTCAAGGCGCTACGGGTAACCTTCGGGTAGAAGTCCAGCCCGTTGATGTAAAGGCTTAACTCTTCCTCAGTCAGGGTGCGCTCCCCGGCCACATTGAACTGACTCAACGCTGGGAGTGCATCGCATGGATTTGCGTCGACTCCATACCCCATCAATAGCATGTGTGCGGCCGGGTCATATTCGGCCTTGATGGATGCAGCAAAGGCGGCACGCATGTAGCTGCGCAGCTTAGCCGCCGTTCTACCCTTGCCAGCATCGATCAGCTTTGCAAGTACATCGCGCAGATCACGCGCCTTTATTTCACTGGCTTTACGGTCTGCCAGTTCAGGGAATTTTTCGAACACATGCAGGCGAAACAAACTCTTCACATCCCGAAAATCTGTTTTCTCTGCGCGCTCCAGGTGCGCGGTGTACCCGTTAAGCAGATTGCGCAGGCTTCCTTGCTTGGCTTCCTCCTCCGTACGCCGGGCATTCTCTTCACTCGATTTAATTTCCCGATCCCTGGCGCGCTGTTCGGCTTCCAAGTGCCCTTTTAGATCCCGGATACCGGATTGGTACATCCTCGAAAGCTCGCCGGCCTTGTCGCGCGCCTCGGTCAATGTCAGGCATGCGCGCCCACCCTTTTGGGCATATTCGCCAAGCGCCATCGATTGACGATCATTTTGGGGTCCGGCATACCGGTAATAGAAGCTGCGCCTCCCGGATGGTTGGACGCGAAAGTACAGCCGCCCAGCTCCACGTGCGCCTCCATCTGAAAGCCATTCATCCTTTCCAGCGGTAGCCTTCGCCGCCTGGATGGTTCTGTCCGTCAATGCTGCCATATTCGATTCTCCGTTACCGTATGGTTACCGTTCGTTGCCGTATCTCGATGAATTATAACGAACGGTAACGGGTAACGGATAACTTTAAATCATTGATTTATATGGGTTTTTTTACCAAATGTGCACGATAACGAATGATAAAGAATTGAAAGACAAAGGACTGTTAATCCGTAGGTCCCTGGTTCGAGCCCAGGTCGAGGAGCCAGATAAAGCCTTACAGGCACTGAAAAGCCCGCTATCCAAAAGATAGCGGGCTTTCTCTTTTCTAATATT